>JAAUYJ010086121.1_pt1 | contig 11659 bp, 13 predicted proteins | sample 7278031 | NCBI WGS metagenome assembly JAAUYJ01 (sample SAMN14350222, study PRJNA611818) | marine sediment metagenome | isolation source: surface marine sediment (1.8m) | place: French Polynesia: Moorea | collected 2018-08 | reverse complement strand
TATACAGCGCTTTTCAGATTGATAAACCACATCGTCACAACCAAAAGCTTGTAGGGACGTTTTGCTGACGCAAAGCTCCGCTTTACATGTCGGCGACAGCCGAAACGCTGCGCGACATGTAACGCATTTTTGTTATGCAAGGTCCCTACTGGGTTATCATTTTTTTAGTGTGGTTTATTGACCTGAAAAACGCTGTAATCAGCAGAGCAATAATTAAAGATTCAGTTTTAGTTTCTAGAGATGTCGATTATAAAAATAGTCACACAAAGCGATCGCTCTCTACTATTACTTCTCTAATTATTTATAACTGTTCAACCAGACATGACATAACTATGCCTAGTCCTAATTATTCCCAACAAGCCGAGCAATATGCTCTCAGAGAACTAAATAATACAGACTACCTCGCTTTTCGGACTATTGCAGAACATCGTTTGCTGAGAGACTCCTTTGTTCTCGATCTTGGCTGTGGTACAGGTCGTTCAAGCAGATTTTTGAAAGCCCTAGGGAATGATATTGTGGGTGCAGACATCAGTCCAGAGATGATTGCAAAAGCCAGGATAGCAGATCCAAAAGGTGACTACCATATTCTCAAACCTTGCCAGGCTTTACCTTTTGTGGATGGACATTTTTAGGCTTTTTTCTCAAGCTGGATGTTACTTGAAATTGGCAACCGGACTGATCTTGATTTAACTGTACGAGAGATGGCTCGAATTATTTGCCCATCTGGCTTTGGTATAGTAGTTACTAACACAGAGGAGTTTTACCAAGGAAATTGGCTATCTTGCCAAGTAGACTTTCCAGAAAATAAGCCACCTCTCCATTCAGGACAACAAGTTAAGGCTCGCCTGCTCCCGGAAAACATTGATGTAACCGATTATTTTTGGAGCGACAACGACTACAAAATGGCGTTTCTCCAAGCTGGTTTGAGGGTAAAACAGGAATTTAGACCTCTGGGAAACAGCTTAGATCCACTTGATTGGAAAGATGAGATGAGGATAGCTCCCTATGTTATTTATCAATTGGAGAAAAGCCTTTAATTAGAAATCAGATCCAAAATCAGTGATGAAATGAACAACGATCGCCTTTGACAAAAATTTGAAAATTGAATTATGATTAGGACTTACGCAAAGAAACCCGGTTTCTACACTAAATCATTGTTTTGAACAAAAAACATCTACGAGAAACCGGGTTTCTGGGTTCTTCTGCGTAAGTCCTAATGATTAAAGATAGTCAACAGAGCGATCGCTTTCTAATATCAATTAAAATTATGACAACGACCAACACCGAATATAAATATGTGGATCTCGACGAAAAAAACGTCCCTATTATTACAGGAAGCACGATGAAAGTAGTCGAGTTAATTACCTCAGTTAAAGCTTATGGTTGGAAACCAGAAGAGTTGCACGAAAACTACCCTCATTTGAGCATGAGTCAAATTCATTCTGCTCTAGCTTATTATTGGGATAATCAAGCAGAAATAGATGCAGATATGGAAAAACGTTATCAATATGCAGAAAAATTACGCCAAGAAGCAGGAGAGTCACCGTTAGTCAAGAGACTGAGGGTAAGAGTAATAGAGAATCAGGTTGAACAGTTATCATTGCGACGATAGGAAGCAATCTCGGCGCACCCATGAGATTGCTATCCGTTCCGGAATTATCCGCAAACCTTACACTCCGTTTCAGTCGCAATGACTTAGCTATAGCAATTATCCGGATTTGATATAATAGATAAAGTCTGGTGATTAGGGAAAATAATAAAGAACAAATATGAAGCTCAAAAATTATTTTTATGGTTTCCTAACCGCATTAGTAATAGTATTAGCAGCCAACTACCTGCTGACTGCTAATGCTAATACTCCTATTGCTCAAGTACCAAATAATCCCAAATTTGCTATACCTGTTGAATGTAAGCTAGATAAAGACTGCTTTATTTTATTGTATAGCGATCGCGACCCTAGTCCGAAAGCAGTAGATTTTGGTTGTGGTAGGCAAACTTATGACACTCACAAAGGAACTGACTTTGCTATATCTGATGAAAAAATTATGGCAAAAGGTGTGGCGGTAGAAGCGGTTGCTCCTGGTAAAGTGTTACGAGTGCGAGACGGAATACCCGATCGCCGAGTCAAAAATCAGAGCGATCGAGATGCGGTGAAGAATATTGAATGTGGTAACGGAATGGTTATAGATCATGGTAATGGTTGGGAAACTCAATATTGCCATCTCCGCAATGGTAGTGTTGTCGTGAAACCAGGAACGGTTGTTAAAACAGGTACTGAATTGGGAATGGTGGGAGAGTCTGGTTTAGCTTCTTTTCCTCATGTACATTTGAGCTTTCGATATCAGGGAAAAATAGTCGATCCATTTGTGGGAGCTAATGCGAAGAGTGGTTGTAATATTGCTCGTAATTCTATTTGGCAACAACCCTTGAGTTATAAACCGACTGGTCTTATTCGGGGTGGTTTTGCTGCTGCTGCACCAACTATGGATGATTTGTGGTCTGGCAAATTTTACGATACGGTTTTACCAGGAAATAGTGCTGCATTAATATTTTGGGTGCAAATTTATGGCGTGTTACCAGGGGATGAGGAACATTATCAATTATTTGCTCCTAACGGCGATCGAGTGATAGACAATAAAAAGGAAATTAAATCTGCTAAAAAGACATGGATGGGATATGTGGGTAAACGGAATAATTCTCAGTCTCTTGCTAAAGGTAAATGGAGGGGTGAGTATAGTTTGATGCGAGGTAATAAAGTATTGGTAAATGTGAGCAAAGAAGTTCAATTAAATTGAAAAAACAAGATTTATGCACGAGGTAAATTTATGATCCCCCTAAATCCCCCTTACAAAGGGGGACTTTTTGTTAGTTCCCCTTTAAGCAGTTCCCCCCTTATTAAGGGGGGTCAGGGGGGATATAAAACTGTAGCTCACAGAGAACGAGAACTAGCTAGATAATGTCAACACCGCCAGTATATGATACCCAAGTTGAAAAATTTGTAGGGGCAGGTTTTTTTCAGTTATCAGTTATCAGTGCGATGTGTAGGAGCGAGTTCATTGTTCTGTTTGGGTAATGCTGATATTGATTTAACCCAGAATGGGGAGGGTTATTTAGTTTTATTGACTTCCCATTAACACGCTGCGCGGAACCTCCCCCAATAAATTTTTCAAACTTTTATAAATTATCGCAATCAGTCCTCTAAGATGTTGTAATAGTATGAAGATTTGATGAAGAAGAATTGGAAAAATTTCAGTTTAGTAAAGTTTTGATGAAGTTGGCGAAATGCTCTTGACACTAGGGGGGGTTGATTACATTAGATGTAATGACACAAATCTTAATAAACAAAGGGAAGTATCTACCAGCAAAAAAATTAATCTCTTTGGACACAAACAATGAACAAAAATTTCCAAAACCTAAAGTCTAAATCATCTCGCTTTTGCAAGCATTTCCTGAAAGCTCTTGGCGGTGCGACTGTCTCGACGCTCTCGCTCCTTTCCCTCTGTCTCACTTCAGCACAAGCAGCATCTTTCGTCACAACGTTTGAGACCAACCAGGGAGATATGACGTTAGAGTGGAGTGGTAGTGATTCCAATGTAGACGGGACAATCGACTTGAGTGAGTTGAGTGGCCCTGTGAGCGTGGGATGGAATGGGAATAAGTTGGACCTGGGATCTCCCGAATCCTGGTGGGAGTCGTCCTTCTCCTACGACACTTCCACCAAAGAAATCGACCTGGATACCTTAGAGATGGGTTCCGAGTTCACACGTATCACTTACGACCTCTCTTTCTATAAAACCGGCGAAAACAGTTCTAGATTTTTCTTGGAAGGGGACTTTGGATTATTTTATATAATGTATGATGGGACACGACAAGAGACGGAAGAAGTAGAGATGAGCGGCGGTGACCGCGTGGAGTCAACCCCGGAACCAACCCTCACATTAGGTCTTATCACACTTGGCGGTTTAATGCTAGGTAGCAAAAGAAAGAAAAAAGCCTAAAAACAAGAAGAGACAGAAGTTTACCCTTCTCTTTTTTTCTCAACGATACCTGGCACTTTTCAGTTATCAGTTATAAATAGTAGGTTGGGTTAAGCGTATCTCGCAACCCAACAAATATCCACACTACTTTTTCATGATCAGGACTTACACAAAATAATGTAATTCTGTCATTACGAGCGACAGCGTTTGCGGAGCAGTCAGTCAGGATAGTAGTAGGTTGGGTTAAGCGTATCTCGCAACCCAACAAATACCCAAACTACTTTGACATTATGTTGGGTTTTTCCCTTGGAAATGCTCCGCAAACGTTCCTCAACCCAACCTACATGATCTATGTTGGGTTTCGTTCCTCAACCCAACCTACACGATCTGACTATCTAATTATTCTCATAAATTTCTCAAAATCTTCATCGCCCCTAACCTGGTATAACTTCTGACTTCTGACTTCTAACTTCTGACTTCACCTACCCCCAACCCCGGTAAATCATTCGGCAACAACCGTCCTTTTTCCATCACCGCACCTGTAAACGGATCGTCAATCAAATTAAGATGACTATCCAAGTCTAAATAATCTGCAAATGGTGCGAGTTGTGCTGCTGCTGTATTTGCCAAGCAACTGTCAGAATAACAACCAAACATTATTTGCAACCCACAAGCTTTGGCTACATAAACCATCCGCATCGCTTCGGTTAATCCCCCTGACTTCATTAACTTAATATTGATACCATGTACTCGGTCTGCTAACATAGGAATATCCTTAGCAGTAAAACAACTTTCATCTACAAAAATAGGTAGTGGTGATCGCTCATAAAGCTGCGGTAAATCTGTCATTGCGGAAATAGCAGCTAATGGTTGTTCGACATAAGTAACCCCAACTGTTGCCAACCAGTCACACATTTTTACAGCATCCTCTAGACTCCAACCCCCATTAGCATCCACATATAACAAAGCATCTGGAGGTGCTTCCTCTTTCACTGCTATCAACATTGCTTTATCTGCTTCCATACCTTCGGGACTACCTAATTTTACTTTCAACACCCGCGCATCAATAAAATTTAACCAGTTCCGCACTCTCTGTTTAGCAGCTTCCGGGGTACTAATACCGATAGTAACTGAGATAGGAACAATGCGATCGCGTTCTAATCCCCAAAGTCGCCATAATGGCAACCCGACTTTTTTGCCTACCCAGTCATGTAAGGCGATATCAATAGCTGCTCTAGCTGCTGATGGTATTTGTGATTCTGTTAAGACTTGTTCAATTTCTTGTCGCTCAAGTGGATGAAATTTTTCTAGAGCAGGGGTAACTTGTTGTAAAGCTTGCTGTAAAATTGTGGTAGGTTGTGGTTTTTCTCCTACTGAAAATGGTGAAGCTTCTCCCCAACCTTCGATATTTTCTTGTTGTATTTTTACCAAAATATTGGTACTCTTAGAAGTAGTTCCACGACTAATTGTTAAAGGAAATCTTTTATGGACTGTAAATGTTTGAATCTGAATTTGCATGATTAACTAAAAGATAAATATGGGGTAGTCCTGCTCGCGTAATGGTAGATAGGAACAAGCAATGTTTAGCATGGGAGCAAGATGCTCCCACTATTCTTGTAACAAAAATAATTACAATGGACGACCATTACAATGCACCACCAAATATGGTAGGGATTTTAATACCTAATATAAAATCCGGATAATTAGTATATCCAAGTCATTGCGACTGGAACGGAGTGGAACGAAGCAATCTCAGGGATGTGCGGAGATTGCTTCCTATCGTCGCAATGACGACTATTCAAGCGGATTCTATATAAAGGGTTTGGGGACCAAACCCCTACTCTTGATATAATTAATAAATTCAGGACTTACCCAGGGGAACCCAGAAACCCGGTTTCTCATAGACATCTATTGTTCAAAACAACGATTTCTCCTAGAAACCGGGTTTCTTTGCGTAAGTCCTAAAATTATCTCACGAAAATTCTTAACTAGATTTGAGCTTAATCTGAATAATTGTCAGACTTAAAGGGTTTGGAGACCCAACCCCTACCCTTGATAGAATAAATAAATTATCTCACGAAAATTCTTAACTAGATATGAAAAATTACCATAATTTTTGGCAAGTAATCTTAAATTTAAGCTTAATTACAATTGTTTTATTTTTGCCTAATAATGCAGCAGCAGAAACCCTTGCTGATAGAATTGCTAATTTTCCTAACTGGGAAAATAAACCATCAATTAGTGCTGCTAAAACAGATTTAATTTATCCAGAATGGATGGCAGGAAATTGGAATGTGAAAAGCACTTTAATAGATATGATTGCTCCATTAGCTCCAGAAATTGTCACGCCTGGTTTTGAAAATAATCGTCAATATTTGCATCAACCAGTAAATTTTAAAGTTAGATTTATTAAGTTTGAATCAAATTTGAATACCAAAGAAATATCGGAACAAAAGTTAATCAGTTTTCCTACATTTTTGTCTTCTACGATTAATAATAGCAAAATTGAAAAATTAGATTTACCTCCAGGAGCAGTTATCGCTGACCGAGAATTTAATGGGTTGAATATTGGCAAAGCATTGTTAGGTGATGATGCAATTTTATCTGTCAAAATTGACCAAGATAATCCTAATCGCCAGACAACTATTTTGGCAAATAATCTAGAGTTAGTTTCAGTTATTACCAGTCGAGCTAGCGAACAATTAAACCCAGATAATTTTATTAGTTGTGAAATAACTCAACAGCTATTTCAAGGTGAGACAATGATTTACTTAAATGAGGTAGAAACAACTACAGATTATCATCATATTACTGATAAAAATAGAGGAGAAATAATTGAGGCAAATCAGATAACAGCTATTTATTTATCTCCTCAAGACCCCGATTATTTTTTAGCAGGCGATCGCCCCGTAGCATTATATCTTTATCAGTTAGAATTATCTGCTGTTCAGTAAAAGGTGATGGTGCATTATAATGGTCGTCGATTGTAATTATTTTCGTCAAGGGAATAGTGGGAGAATCTTGCTCCCTTGCTAGCCATTTTTCATCCGTATTTACTATTACGCAAGCTGATAGCTAAATGCTAAAAGCTGATAGCTAATTAACTGCAAATTCTGTATAAGGGCGTACTTCTGGTGGATGAAAACCTAGAACAATTTTATTTTTTGGAATGTCTGCATTGACTAAATATAAGGCTATACCATCCTCTAAACCATCCTTATGTATCCATATTTTATCTCCAATCATTTCTATATGAACTAAACAGCCATGAACTTGTATATTATTATCCCATCCCTGAGTAATTAATAAAAAATTATTCCTATCCTCACTAATAATTAAACGACATTGTAAATCCCCATAAGCATAAGGAATTTCTGTATATTCCTGAAGTTGCTGTTGAATAATTTCTCGATACTGAACTAAGGTATCCATTGCCAAACCTCCTGTTTTTGAGTTTAAAACACTAATAAATTAACTCTATACTTGTTAACAACTAACTTTCCAATAGGTTCAGAAAAAATTGTTTGATAGGTTGTTTTTCTAACTGCTAAATAAAGTAAACAATCTGGTTATATTTCTTCCAATACTGCTCGATAAAGTAAATACTGTCCTAAAGCTTGTTCCAAATCTGCAATACTTGCAAGATTAGTAAAACCTTTAATTTCAACAGCTATTTTTTGTTCAGCTTTTTGGGCAGCAATTAATTTACTCAATCCCAAATCTATAAACAATTCTCTAACTCCCCATTTAATCCGGAATGGGTCATTAGTAATTCTCCAACCATCCTTAATTAAGCAATTTTTCACCGTATCGTGATAGAAGTCTTTAGCTGGCATTAATCCTTGTTATTGACATGGATAAATCAATTTATAGCAGGGAACAGGGAACAGTTATATAAAATCCGGATAATGACTTAGATATAGTAATTATCCGGATTTTATATCATAGGCAATATACCTATGCTACAAATAAATTAATAGCTGATTGCTGATTGCTGATTGCTGATTGCTTACTTACTAATTAAATTCCATAAATAACCATCAGGAGCAACAAAAGAAAAACTTTTTTCACCAAATTCATTATCAACAATATTTGTAATTTGTGTCACTGTTGAATTCTTCACTCGGTCAAAATAATATTTGATATTATTAACTCGATAAGTATACAAAGACATTCCTAAACAACCAGGTTGTGACTTATCAAAACCAGACTGCAACTTAATTTTTTGCGGAAACCGAATTATATACATTCTACCAGATCGCGCTTGTTGCCAATTTGTGGAAGAACGGGGGTCATCAAAAGTTGTAACTGTAAATTTTTCCCCTGGTTGTAAATCAAAAATTTGTCTAGCTGCTTCCGAACTTTCATAGGAAGTTTCCGAGTTATCGCGCGATCGCAACAAACCCAACACATCTTCATAAAAGTCTAATGTTTTTTTGCTATCATCTTGTACAATCATACCTGCATGGGTAAATTGACTTGTTTTCAATGTACAGGTATGATTAATTTTGCCGTATTGTGGCACTGTATAATTGAAGCGTTCAAACAACACCTGGCGGGTCAATGGTTGCAACAACATCATTTCCCGCACTCCTACTGCTGGATCGAAAAATGGGCGACCTTTATCTGTTTTGTAAATTATTTCCCACTGGGGAAAAGTGTATTTTATTGGCAAACCTGCTAACTTGCCATCTTCTACATGGTTAAGAATATTCAAAACATCTGCAGTTAAGGTTGTCGCCCAACGGTTGCCCAAAACTTTCATAGATGTCATTTGTAAACCTTGATTAATTGGTTTTTCCCAAACCATCAGGCGAATTAAACCATGATCGACATCCTGGTGATATAGTCGAATGGAACGTAAGTTAGAATTTATTCCATATAAATTGTTAACCATAGGAGCAGTCAATTCTCCTGTTTTGCCAATGCGATAGCCAAATTGTTGCCAATATTGAATCATTGGCAAGGATTCGGTAATACCGATGCAGACTTCGTAGATACCTTCGATAGTAGGATTTTTATTCATATTTTTTATAGAGTCCACTAATAATGTTCGGGTAATTAGTTATAATAAAGCCTTTGTTTGTAGTAGGGTGAGGGGTGTGGGGAGTAAGAATCTTGTCTACAATCCTCAAAAAAGTATATTTTTCAATACACTTGCATTAATTCTTTTTGTTGAATGGATAAATCAATCTAATCAGCGCTTCCCTTTCCCCGTAAGGTACACAGCTAAAAGGTAAGATGCTTGTCCTGCAAGAATTTTATCATTTCAACTTGTACAGAGAATAGTGGGAGCATCTTGCTCCCTAACTAAATATTCTTCCCTTAGCAGATGTTACTCATCTAATAGACATCTCCAGATAATCAAAAATCAAATCGGGGTTGCACATTAAAGAATGATCATAGATTTTCAACTGTACATATATTCAGGAAAGAATTATCGAAAAATATCAAATATTCGGATTTATTATTCCTGACTGTGCAACGCCATAAAATCAATTATCTTTGAGAAATCATCAATTATGCCCCCCTAATCTGTACAGACGTTGCATAACAAAAATGCGTTTCATGTCGCGTAGCGAAATTCGGAGCTTTGCGGAGCGCAAAACGTCCCTACCTCCGACCTACTCCCTCTTTTCAATAATTCATTTGTCCGCTCACAACAAATAACTGTTTTTCTCTACCATTTCGCAGGATGTTAAATTGCAATTTTTCACCTACACCACTATCTTCAACTTTCCTCTGTAATTGTTCCGCACTAATTATTGACTGATTATCAATTTCTACAATTACATCTCCTATCCGCATCCCCGATTTTTCTGCTGGAGTACCAGACAATACTTTCGTTACTAAAACTCCTTCTACCTCTGGCAAAATTAAAACAGAATTGGGGTCGCTATTATTTTCTTGAGCAATTTCTGGAGTTAGAGTAATCATCTGAATTCCAACAAAAGGATGAGGTACTTGTTCTCCACGAGCTAATACATCTTTAATTTCTTTTGCTTTATTGATAGGAATAGCAAAACCAATACCCATAGCATCAGCTCTTATTGCAGTATTAATCCCAATTACTTCACCCTGATCATTCAACAACGGACCCCCAGAATTTCCGGGATTAATTGCTGCATCAGTTTGAATAAAATCTAATCTTTTATCAGGAATTCCTACTGCTGAACTAGGACGTTTCAAGGTACTAATAATTCCTAACGTTACCGTGTTATTAAATCCTAGAGGATTTCCTACTGCTATTGCCCAATCTCCTACTTGTACTAAATCAGAATTACCTAAAGTTGCTACTGGTAAAATTTCACCTTTTGTATCAACTTTAACTACTGCTAAATCTGTCACTTCATCTGTTCCTTTTACTTCTCCAATAAACTTTCTCCCATCATTTAAACTGACAGTAACTTTGTCTGCTTTATTTACTACATGAGCATTGGTTAAAATTATGCCTTTCGAGTCAACAATAAAACCAGATCCTTGACCTTTTAACAATTCTTGTGAAGGTTGTTGCATCCTTAAGTTGTCATCAAAAAAACGGTCGAACAAAGGGTCTTCAAAAAAATGATTAGTTGGACGAGTAATTAGTCGCTCAGTGTCAATTCTCACCACTGCTAAACCAACTTTATTAACTGCTGCTGTGACAAAGCTATTACTATTTCTAGTATTGATATTATCTGGTATAGCTTGCAATGCTAATAACTGAGGATTCGATAACCCTGCAAATAGTCTTGGAGCAGCCATTGCTGGTATTGTTGGTAGACAAGCAACTACAAAAGTAAAAATAATAAAAATGGCCAATGATTTAGAAATTATTTTAGTAGTTATTCGAGAAAAATTTAACAATCTCATAGGATTAAGATTTGATTGACTAACTTAGTGGATTTGGTGTTACAATAGTGCAACGATCCTATATTATACTATAAGTTTATGGTGAGATCTAACCAACACAAAAAACAGTCAGCTAATGATGAAGTTCAGACAGATTCCAATTCTGAACATCACCATCATTCTTCTGCTCATCCTCATGTTCATAGTGAAGAATCTCTACAAAGTCTGATTAATAGATTATCAAGAATTGAAGGGCACGTTAGAGGAATTAAAACTATGGTCAAAGATAATCGTCCTTGTCCTGATGTTTTGATACAAATAGCTGCAGTTCGTGGTGCTTTAGACCGAGTAGCTCGTATGGTTTTGGATAATCATTTATCTGAATGTATTTCTCGCGCTACTCAAGATGGAGATATTGATGTTGAAATTGCTGCTTTAAAGTCAGCTTTAGACCGATTTTTACCCTAATTTAGGGAGTAGGGAGTAGGGAGTAGGGAGTATGGGTAAATAATTGATTTTATGTTTGATTCTTGGAGATGTCTCTTGATAGTTTAAGTTTCAGTAATTAGGGAGTAGGGAGTATGGGTAAATAATTGATTTTATGTTTGATTCTTGGAGATGTCTATTGATAGTTGAAGTTTCAGTTATACTAAAAAAATATTTCATTTAAAAACAACTATGATGTGGGAAAAAATAGCTTTTTAGTTAGTAGTTAGGGAATAGGGAGTAGGGAGTAGGGAATAGGGAGATGAATTTTTTGATTTCATATCTTGAATTTATCTAATTAAAACTTTTGCCAGAGGTCTTTTAAATGAGGGAGTAGGAAGTAGGGGAAAATCATTGATTTGATT
>JAAUYJ010031790.1_pt1 | contig 11659 bp, 16 predicted proteins | sample 7278031 | NCBI WGS metagenome assembly JAAUYJ01 (sample SAMN14350222, study PRJNA611818) | marine sediment metagenome | isolation source: surface marine sediment (1.8m) | place: French Polynesia: Moorea | collected 2018-08 | reverse complement strand
TGGAAGTCGTTTTTGCCAATGTAGCGTTTACTACGTAAGGAACATTCGCCGCTTAATGTTGAAATAAAGCATCTGCCTAGTATTAACTTGGTTTTCTGATTTCGATCCGTCTAGTGGAGTAAGAAGAACAGACAATGTTCGACGACCTTTGTTTAGTCTGAACTATGTTTCTGCCTAGGCAGCGGTCGATCTGGTTCATGATGTATACGTAGCTGGGCGGGAAAGACTCTTTCTAGCGACAATGCATAATTATTGCTACAAAAATCAAGGATGCAAATTCAATTCAAATATTTTTTATCTAGAATTTTATGGGAGACTTCAGTAAGATATCGTGAATATATCTAATAAATTAGACGCGAAGCATTTTTCATCCTTACCACCATGAAAAAGAGTGTCCACATTCTCTTGCTACTTCTCTTTCTCTTCGAGCCGCTCCGCGGCGACGAGATCCTCCCGGACGACGCCGGGCACGACGACCCGGACCGCCCGGAGGAGCACGTGCCCAAGTACACTCCGCCCGCCGCGCCGCCAGTCGTCAAGCCAATGGTGCCGCCCGTCGCTCCTTCGCCGGAGAGGAAGACGCCCAAGATCGACCCGCTCCTGCTGGTTCACCTGCCCGGCGGGCCCGGGGGCGGAAGGGAGGGATCCGGCGGAGGCTCCGTGCTGGGGCTCAGATGGAGGTCCACTGGAAGGAGGCTCTTCAGGGCATTCCTCAAGGTGCCGTACGCTCAGCCGCCGCTCGGACCTCTAAGGTATAAAATAATAAAATAGAAAAATCAATATAATTCAACCACCAATTTTTATTGTCAGGTTCCTACCCCCCCAACCGGCCCTTCCTTGGGAGGGCATCCGCCACCGGCGTGTCCAGGACCTGGAACCTTGCGCTCAGATGGACTTTAGCATGGTACTTTAAAGAAAAATCTATCTGAAAATTAAAAGCGACAAATTTTACCCTACCAGGAGATTAAGGGCGTGGAGGACTGCCTCTACCTGAACGTGTACACTCCCATGCCCGTGAAAGATGCTGCGGAGGGGGACAGCAGCAAAAGGGAGGAGGAGGGAGATGCGCAAGTACTTGATTTTGTTGAACATTATATTACACTGGAAGTATTTTCAAAGTAAAATTGCTGCAGGATGAAGGGGGCGACGAGAAGCCGGAGAGTTCTCACCTGCACCCAGTGATGGTCTGGATCCACGGAGGGGGATTCTTCGCCGGAACAGGAAACCCGGGTAAGCCATGCTTTTCTTTGTGTGGCATTGGCAACTCGACAAAAAATCAATCCCTTTTTTCCAGACCTGTACGGCCCCGAGCATCTGATGGACGAGGACATTGTCTTAGTCACCCTCAACTACCGCCTCGGACCCGTGGGGTTCCTTACCTTCGAGAGCGAGCTGGCGCCGGGGAACCTCGGACTGAGGGACCAGGTAAATTCTCCTGGTGGTACTGATGTCCCGTTCTATTCACAAATTTAACATTTTTTTAAAAAAATATATCCCAGATTGCTGCTCTGAAGTGGGTCCGCGACAACATTGTTGCTTTCGGCGGCGACCCCGGCAAGGTGACCGTCTTCGGGGAGAGCGCAGGCAGCATGTCCGTCATGTTCCTCATGGTCTCGCCCATGGCGGAGGTGACGCAACATTTAGTGATGGAATAATTAATAACTCATAAATTGATTTTTTCATTGCTGTACTCGACAGGGTCTTTTCCACGGCGCCATCGCCCAGTCCGGCCCTTTCATTTCCAGCTACACTCACTGGGACAAGAAACCGAAGCTGTATGCCAAAAGGCAGGAAAATATGTTAACTTGTATTATTTGTGCGACTAAATGCTTCAATTTCCTGTCCTTTTTTCCTTTTTCTGCAGGTACGCCGACACTCTGAACTGCACCTCTAAGAACTCCGTCTCCGACCCCAACGCCGGTCAAGTTCACATAGTGGGCGACGGCAAAGGCGACAGGTCAGTTGCTGGTATTTTTTCCGACGACGGGTTTTCTTTAATATAGATTTCCCCCCTTTTTTAAAAAAAACTGCAGGCCAGGCGAAGGTTCATCCAACTCGGTGATTGCTCGCTACTTCCGGGATCCCGTCGGCCTCGCAAAGTCCGCATGGGACAAACTGACGGGAGGAGCTAAGAGGAGGAGGAAAAGGAGGCTGGCCGAGGCCAAGTGATTAACAAAAAAATGGAAATAGCTTGAGTAACCAAAAAAATTCTTTTTCTCGCCATTGAAGGAAAAACGAGGAGGTCGAGATCCGCGAACGCCTATCCTGCCTGCGCGAGGTGCCCGTGCTCAAGCTGGCCGAGAACATGCCCATCTTCTTCCACTACCCGTGGACCGGACCCAACGTGTGGAAGCCGCACCGCGACGGGCACTTCGCCAAGGACTCTGTTCTGCCGGACGAGCCCTACCGCCTGCTAAGGGCGGGGAGATTTCACAAGACGGTGCCGCTCATCATCGGTGCCAACTCGGACGAGGGTATCCTCAACGTCATCGGGTACCTCAACGGGCAGAGCAAGCTGGACGAGGTGGAGGAGAGGTGGGAGCAGCTGGGGCCGCTCATACTGTTCCACAGGTGGGAAACATCTCAAATAGTTTAACTGTAGATGTCTAGATGACCTAAATATTTTCCCTCCAAAGGAGTCTTGATGAGACCACCTCGCACGACATCATGATGGCCAAGAAGATAAAGCGTCACTACTTCGGCAGCGCCACCCTCCCGCAGGCTCCCTTCAAGAAGTTCATCCAGATGATGGGCGACCACTGCTTCTACGGCGGAATAGAGCTGACGGTGCGCGGCATCCTCTCCCACCCTGTGCACGCGCCCGTTTACCAGTACATCTACAGCCACCTCGGGTCTTTCACCGTGGCGGACGGGTTCCTGCTGCCGCCCTGGAAGTTCGTCATGAAGTCTCTTTCGAGGTACTCTAATTTTAATCACTGCGCGAAGAATGCTAGCGCGAACCGTCGTCGTTTTTTTAGGTATATCGGATTGGATCTCTTCAACAGAAATCTCGGCGTAGGCCATGCAGGTGAGGACACATAAAAATTATTTCCTCCTCGAAAACCGCAGTCTTTTTCCCATCCAGACGAACTGTTCCTTCTGTTCAAGCCCCACGACATACCGTTCAACACCCTGGGCAGCGAAGAGGACCGACTCGTCAGCAGGAGGATAATCAAGTACTGGACCAACTTCGCCCGCTACCGAGACCCGAACGGGCCAGGCAGCGAGAAGGACAGGTACAGGCCGCCGCCGGGGGAGAACGGACCTCCGTACGCTGGAGAAGACGACGACGACTTGTTTGATACATTCTCGTAGGCGAAAAAGGGGCGGATTGCGATATAACTTGGTACATATTCGATTTTTCTCCTAATATTTGATTAGGTGGAAACCCGTCTCGGAACAAGATCGAAGATACCTCAACATATCCAGCAACACACTGAAGTAGCAGCAACAAAAAAACCCTTTTTGTTTGCTAAAAATTTATGACCTTTCTTTACATACGTAGATTGGAAATGGACGAAGACTGGAGTAATAGGTTTTCATTGTGGGCAGATATCATGGAGCATGTAAGTCAACATGATGATAATTTACTGTCACCGAAAAAAACTGTATTTGCGCAGATCCGACGATATCGCCGGTTCCTCTCCGACAAGCCTCCTCTTTTGGAGAAAGAGGTGACGTCTTTGCTACATGACTCCAGATTCTCCATCTCGGCGTCGGACGGGGAAGAGGAGGACATTGACACAGGCGCCAACGTTAGCACCACCTTCAAGAACGGGGGCTGGGGGTGGAGGAGGGAGAAGAAGGTTAAATAACAAGTGTCGCGAAGAGATCTAAGGCTCGTGATGACGAAAATCGAGATCGTGATGCTGGCAGAAGCTGCAAGGATGAAATTTGGTGCACAAATTTATTCACTTAAGAAATACAACTGTTCACTGACACGGGATGATATTACACTGATTTTTATCCTTCTGTTGGGAGAGGAGGGACAGTTAAAAAGTGTACTGCAGGAGACGCCTACATTCACACGAATGAGCTTTAAACAACAAAATGCCACGCATGCCTTTCACTTAGAACGCGTATCTCGTCCTGATGTCCTCCAGCTTCTTTGACACCTCTGCCGGCGTCCGGTCCAGCTCCTCCGCGATGGACTTCTGCTTGGTGGGCTCCAGGTTGTTGTACTGCTCGCACAGGTCTCCGTCCAGGACGTTCTTGACCGGGAAGTAGTAGGAGCGGTAGCTGAGGTGATCGCGCCCGGCCAGGGGAGGGTTCTCCGCGCGGAGGTGCATCTCCAGGTGCTGCAAAAAATAGGCAAAAAAAGTCATTTATAAAAACTTGCCTTCTCTCTGAATTCAAAAAATAGTTAAATTTAGAAAAGTAAATCAGTTGGTTGATCCTTGTACCCGTTCACGGTATTCACGGGGTGAGAAAGATTTCTCATCATGCAAAAAGGGGGATAAAGGAGATAGAAATAAAATCATTACCATACCTGGAAAAAGTCATGGTCCTCGTGGGATGTGAACGGCACGAGCATCCCGACGGTGCCGGAAAGGGTGGTGTAAACTAAACTGTCGTTGCCCCCGGGGATGAGGTTGGCTTTCTGAAATTGATAAAAAAATTAGATTTCCAAGTTTTTACAAGCGACGAAACCAAAGAGACTACTATTTCAGTTGGTTGATCCTTATACCCGTCCACAGTATATCACGGGGCAAGATGGTTTCTCATCCTATCAGTTTAAGACTACGTACTTGAAAACGAGAAATTAACGTACCTGCAGCGAGAGCGGCGTCTCCCCCAGGTGGAAGGCGGCTATGCACTCTGCTTTTTGGCTGGCCCCGCTGAGGAGGCCGCGGTCCCATAGGCTCTTGGTGCCGGTAGGATCCTCCTCCACGTTGTCGTTGACGTTGTGCGGAAGGCGGACGATGGAGACGCTCCCGAACTTGTCGCCGATCGCCATAGTGTTGTAGTCGAGGACGCACGACGAGGTCACCCACCTGCAAGGGATTGTAGTAATGCAAAACATGAAAACGTTACTTTGGTGACAATTGGCTTCGGATCAATCTTCTCACCGTGGAGCAGTGTCGTCGGCGAAAATGACGAGTTGGTTTTCTGCTCGTTTGTACTTTACAAAGTGGACGCTCTCCTGCACGTCCGACACGATCACCCGGTCGCCCACTGTCTTGATGTCCACAACAAGGTAGGGGATGTGCTGCACGAAATGAAAGACAGAGGATTAACCACATTGACAAAAACAAATCTACTTTTGTGCTTTGGTAGTAAAAATCAGTTGGTTGATCCTTATACCCGTTCACGATAAATCACGGGGTAGAAAGTTTTATCATCATGCTAGTTTCTGTTGCATCTTTTTAATAGATCGCTCAAGGTCAAGAATATTCACCTTGTTTTCAGATTTTCTCAGTAGCTTTTTCTTCCCGAGGTCGTAGAGTCGCAGGAGTTTCCCCACTCCTACAAGGACCTTTCCTTGGAAGGGGCAGATGGCAAGGGGCACCTCGTCCAATGTCGTCTTGTGGACCAGCTCCAAAGAGGCTTGGCCTTGAGGGTCCAGAACAGCCTGTAAAAGGTTCTCTTCGGGTCAGCAAAAAAGCCAGTAACGAAAAAACTATTTATCTCATACCTGCGGCCCCCTGTTGACCCTGTAGGTGTAGATGTATCCGCCGCCCGCGTGCCTAGGCGCTAGCTGCAAATCCTTGGCGACGCCCACCAGCAAGTACAGGGTGTCGGGGTAAGCGCCGAACTTGACCATGGCTAAGCTGAGGGCCGCCTCGTTTTGCTCGAAATTTATCTGCTGCACGGTCTCGCCCGACACCGGGTCCATGACGCGGACGCACGAGGCCCACATGCCGGCGCCGGCCTTGGGGGCGCCGAACACGGCCTCGGGCAGGTTCTCGTTTAGGAAGTCCTCGGCCATGTCGCGCGCCAGCTCCTGCTCGTCCTCGCCGGCGGCCTCCTTCATCTCCTCGGCCATGACTTGCTTGCGCGCCTGGTCGGTGACAAAATGTTACAAATGATAGAAAAAAGAGCACCAAAGCAACACAACGGCTTCCGACATACCTGCTTTGTCGCCTCGGTGTACGCGTTGTGGTCGCTCTCGATCACGAAGAGGCGAGCGCTTCCTCCGGCCTCGGAATTGACAACGAACCTCCGCGGAGTGTACTCGAGGGGAAATGCAGTCTGTGGGGGAGGGCATAGCAGAAATGAGAAAAATACTTATTGCATTATACAAGGAACAAGCTTGGCCGTGCTAGTGTCCGTTCATACCTGATTAAATACTGTTCCCAATTTCTCCAGGGCAAGGATCCGCAGGGTATTCGTGGATATCGCAACGATGCCCTCAGGACACTGCTCGCTTGAGAAGCCCGCTGCGTATTCCAGCGTTTCGTAAGACAACGGCGTCAGGTGGAACCTTAGATAACAAAGTAGGTCAGCAAAAAGAAAAATATTACAAATTATATAGCGAAATACCTGTTCTGATAATAGTACGTAATCCACGTTCTTGAGGACATAGCCAACACTGCTTCTCCTCCCTGCATCGTTACCCGAAACAGCTTGACTGGCCTTGAACCAATGTAGCGTGTGCGCGTGTCTGAAAGGTCGCCAGTCACTTGGTCCAACACAGTCCTCAACAAAACACCGTTCGTGAGCCCTGAAATTTAGAACAAAAAAAATAAAAGTAATAAAACTGTTCAAGGTCTATTGTAAAGAATCGTAAAAGCAAAGCACAAACAATAACACTACGTCACAGTGCGAACTCTTGGCTTTCTCTGACTGGCTGGCTTTGACTTTGTGCTCTTCTTGCTTTGTGAACTGGACTTCTTGACTTGGCCACTACGGGAGCTGGGTTTTGCCTTTTTGGTGGAGCCTTTCGGAGCAGTACTCATTGACTTTTTGCCCGAAGTCTTCGGCTTTTTGTCCAAGCGTTTTTTGACAGGGGAGTCCTGTTTCTTGACTGGAGTCTTTTGCTTCCCTTTGCTAGAACCTGACCTAGACTTCGCACTCTTGACTTCTGCAATAACCTTCGCTTTCTTTGTACTGGATTTTTGCTCCGTGGAAGAGTCTTTAGGCTTATTAATGCTACCTTTCCTCTTGATCGATGAATCTTTTGGCTCAGCAATTGTGACGGTGAGCTTTTGCTTTTTGGAAGGTTCTTTGATGTCAGGTTTTTTCAAGCTTGATGTCAACAAATTCTTGGGAGTATCTTTGACTTCGCTGGTCTCAGCAATTTTGGAAGGTTCCTCGCCGGTATGAAGTTCGTTTTGGACAGGACCTTCTGCCAAGTTGATTTTAGCACGAAGCTTTGGATCCTCGGAAGATTCTTTGCTAACTGTTCCAGTATCTTGCGCGGCTCCAGCAGTCTCGGACTCCACAACACAGCCAACTACAAGTCCCTTTACTCTGGTTACTCTGTTTGGGCAATTTCGAACACTGACCTTTAAACTTTCGGACATCTTGCCATGGAGATTTGCCTTTGTTGAGCTACCTTTTTCTTGCGTAGTGCTATCTTGGCTGCTATTGACGCTTAGCTTGAAAAGTTCAGTCATAGAGCCAGAGTGCTCTTGTTGAGCCACTACATTCTTGGATACGCTGATATTTTCAGGGCACTGAAGGAAACTGAATTTGAGAGACTCGGTCACCGTCCTGAGGGGCTTGGCATTGGATTGTAAAATTGTGTCTTTTGTATCAGTCACCGCAGAGTTAGCTGGAGATTCCATCGTTCCTCCTGTCCCGACCGTCTGGACTTCCTTATTTGACACTTCCGGAAAGGGACCGAAGATCTTGGGATAGTGGACCTGCATTTTGGGAACTACTAGAGCGACCTCTGTTTGGGTGCCTCTCTCGCAAGTTCCTGCTTTTCCTGTTGCCGCCGTCAGAAGAGCAGACTCCACTTGCTTTGGAGGTTCGGAAATGCCTATGTTGACCTCTCTGGCAGGTGAATCGTTCTCAAGCGAAGACTCAGTTTCACTAGTAAGAAGATCCTCGGGCAGGGCGGCAGGAGACTCTTCCGGTACAGTGGCGGGAAGTTCCTCCGGTAGAGTGGCAGGAGGCTCCTCTGGAATCGTGGCAGAAGGTTCATCTGGAATCGTGGCAGAGAGTTCTTCCGGCAGCGTGGTTGAACTTTCATTAGTAACTGCACTAGTGGGTTTATTCACTGGACACGCTACAGCTTCCTGGGCCGCCTCATCGATCTGGGATTTTTCTTCCGCTTCCGTGGTCGCTTTATTCACGTAATAGTTATTCATTTTGCACCCGTATCAGGACGTGTCGTTCACACTGCTAGAAAATTTTATGTCTACTGAAAAAACATATTTCCCAAGAAACAGTCCCAAAAAATACACAAGAAATAGTTTTCTAATAAATTAATGGGAAATAGGAAGCTTTTACGATTTCGAACACTCTTTTTTCCCCAAAAAGAAATTCACGTACAAAAAAATAAATGGATTTGAATTCGAATTTTGCGCAGGTGACAAGCGGTTTTTGTGGGATTATTGAAGTCCTACCGATATTAAGGTAGAGAGACCCTTTGACGCCAGGCTCGCCGTCGCGTTCCTCAGTTCCTCCCATCTCTGCAATGCAGAGGGACTCAGCGGCATCAGGGAGAGCCTGCATGCTGAGTGGCGTTAGGCAGTCCTAAAAAGTACGAAGAGAGAAAGAGTTGCGGAAAACTCTGAAGAAAGGCTCCTTCCTGAGCAAATCTAAAGTAAAACTCACGTTGGGGTCCAAGGAAATTATCCTGACGGTGTTGTCCGCAAGTCCAACGGCCAGGAAGCGCGATCTCTGCTCACCGGAAGGGACGGAGGCAAGTGCCATGCATACCACGTCTGCAGACATGTCCTTTCTCTCTGTGTACTCGTTGAGTTGGCCGGTCTAGGACGAAAACATGGCTTTGAGGATAGGTCAGGTGAGAATATAAATATTATTCTTTTGCATTCAAATATCAGGGGGTGATACGTTGTCTTCCTGAGTATTCAGAAGTCTAACATGCAAAATGCATCATTCAGGCAGAAGCCTAGACAAACAGAAATGTAAATCGGCTCACCGGATCCATCTCAAAGTATACGAGCTCTCCGCCCGACAGCGCGATGACAACCTGCCGCCTGTTGACGGCGCACCTGGCCACCTGCTTCTTTCCGGGCGCCTTCCACTCGTTGACGCGCTTGTCCGCCCTGATGTGTCGGATGCCGTCAGGGTAGACCTGCACCAGGGCGTCGTCTCCCAGGGCCGCGCAGGACAGCGTTGGCGTGGTGCCCAGGAAGCCGGAGTCGGTCACCTCCTCCACCGTCTCGCCGATTGAGAGCACCAAGGTGGCGTTGACGAAGGACACGATGATGTAGGCGTCGAACTCGTCTGTAGGAAGTACACAAAAGAAAGAAAAGCAAGGGCTATGAAAGAGGCACGATTTGGGATAACTTGAACGAAAAAATATTAGCCGTCCAGGTGGAGAAGCAAGCGTTTCAAATTATGTGGTTTAGGTATCCACTTCTCCATCTGAACCTAGTAGTTGAACTCTAACGTAGTCATGTCCCATGACGAAAGCCGGGCTGCCGGTCATGTGCCACCCCCGCGGCACGATGGCAACTTACTCTTTGGGGACATCTGTCATGGTAGGCTACCAGGTCATCTTTTGACACCAGGACCATCATCATTCTGCAAGGCAAGCAAAGACTGGTGTTGGTTTGGGAAAGACCAAACAGCCAGTCATGATTAGTTCTTTTTCTCGACAGAACAGAAGACGACCAAGAAGATACCTTTCTTTGTACAGCCAGACTCCAGCCGAGATAGTAACAAAGCGCGATAAGAGCGACCGAAAGGCTCTGATATGGAGGTCAAATTCCGCAGGATTCTTTAAAATATGACCACGTCAATTCACCGAATTTGTCCCCCATAAGATTTATATGAAGAGAGGTACATATAGCCACCAGAAATCGCGTTTTCTCACCGTCAGCTCTCCTCTTGACCGTCCAGACGGCGTTGGGGTTTCCCGGCAGCTCCGAAACGGCCATCTCCGTCACCTCCAGTCCGTGGCGGAGGACGCGGAGGGAAGAGCGAGGGCCGCGGCCGCAAGCGGCGTAGAGCTGCGGGGTGTCCTCATTGGCTGCAGAAGAATAAAAAGGCTACCAAGAGAACAATATTCCGCGAAGTGGAATAGACGTACCCAGGTCAGCAACTTGCGAGCACAAGACGGGAGACAGAGACTCAAGCTCGTCTACCAGGACCAGGTTCTTGAGGGCCCTCGGGGCGAAGAAGAATGTGTCGCCTTCCTCTAGAGGCATGGCAGAGCTGAACTCTGGCTCGTCGTCGTCGTCACCCAGGTGGGCGATCTGGTACAGGTAACTGGAAAATGAAAAGCCATTAACTAGGTAGCTCGTAATGACAATAACAACACAGCAACATACTGGTTTCCAAACTCTGAAGCGACGAAAAGGAACCCAGTCTTGAGGACGTTCATGGCGGTGGCCACCGGCGCCGTGTCGAAATACTTGAGCTTGATCTCCGTCACCATGTCCTCGTCCGTCTCCAGGGTGATCTTGAAGATGTCTCCCTGCTCCGTCTGCGCCAGGAAGAAGAACATGGACTTCGTCTTGTGCGTGGCCGAGCAGACGAAGATCATGCCGCGCTCCGGGTCGTCGAGGTCGTTCCTGCGGCGAGGGATCGGGCACCGGATGTCGGGCTGGTCGCCCAGGTTCTTGTACGTCAGGTAGTTCTCCGAGCAGATGAGGACGCCGGATGGGCCGTCGTTGCCGCCCGGCACGGAGATGAGGAAGTTAGCGTGCTCGTCGAGCGGCTCGGAGTACTTTCGCACCACGTGGTTGAGCCCCAGGTCCAGCTCGTAGAAGGTGAGCGTCTGCTGAGTGCGCGCGGCCTGCTCTCCGGTGGGGTCGTTGTCGGCCTCCTCGTAGTCCACCTCCAGGCAGGCGAACATTGGGTTCTCGAAGCCAACGTCCACGCCCACGATGTGGAACACCAGCGTAGTCGCCTTGTGCGCTTCCAGGGGAGACGAGATGGTCAGTCTGGAAGAGGGGGAAAGAACACACTAAGTGAGTTTGTCAGTCTTTAGGAACAGTCCGCGTATCGTGAAATTTCACATCAGTTGGTTGATCCTTATACCCGTTCATGGGAATCACGGGGCAATAAAGGTTTCTCATCCTAATTGTTGTCAAGGTCGGGTACAGGAAGGGCACTAGGCATACCTGGCCTGCGAGTCCCTGTTGAGGATGTAGACGAGCTTCTGCTTCTCCACCGCGCCGATCATGACCGCTCGCCCCTTGGGGTCCACGGCCAGGTACTGCCCGGGCACGATTCGGCGGCAACCGGACTTTCCGAAGGTCTCCATGTGCACGCGGTCGAAGCCGTTCTTGGCCGGGTTGTACTCCAGGATAGCGATGCGGCCAGAGTCCGAGCCCACGATCACGTAGTCCTTGGTGCCCTTGGTCAGCCTAAAGGCCATGAGAGACCTGACCACGCCGAAGACCTCGACCGAGAGGAGCGTGTGCACCTTGCCCGTGTTGGGGTCGGGCTTGAGCAGGTCCAACGTCTTTCCGCGCGACACCACGATCTCCTGCAGCTTGGCGCCGGAGAAGTTTCCGTGCACCGCGTGGGTGATGCCAGAGGCGCGCTGGAGGGTCAGGTTGTACAGGTACAT
>JAAUYJ010018980.1_pt1 | contig 11664 bp, 10 predicted proteins | sample 7278031 | NCBI WGS metagenome assembly JAAUYJ01 (sample SAMN14350222, study PRJNA611818) | marine sediment metagenome | isolation source: surface marine sediment (1.8m) | place: French Polynesia: Moorea | collected 2018-08 | reverse complement strand
CGCCGAAGCCCGCATCGGCGTCTTGAGGAGCGGAAGGCTCGGCACAAGCCGAGCATTCCGCTCTTCAAGGACCCCAGTATAGCATCGGCGAGGATGACGCAGACCAGCCAGTCACTGCGCGGCCGGGGCGCCTCGACCAACCCGGCGGGCCGCTTCGAGCGCCTCTCAGTCGAGCTCGACGAGCCGAGGACCGAGGGCCCGGAGACCCTCTTCCTGCGCGACGCCAGCCGCTCGATCATCGCCCGCAACCAGAGCCCAGACCTGCCCTTCGACGCCTCGATCAACCCCTACCGCGGCTGCGAGCACGGCTGCGTCTACTGCTTCGCGCGGCCCAGCCACACCTACCTGGGCTTCTCGGCGGGGCTCGACTTCGAGACCAAGATCATGGTCAAGCACGACGCGGCCGAGCTGCTCGAGCAGGAGCTCGCCCGTCCCGGCTACGTGCCCGAGGTGATCGCGCTCGGCGCCAACACCGACCCCTACCAGCCGCTGGAACGCCGCCTCGGCATCACGCGCCAAGTGCTCGAGGTGCTGGCCCGGGTCCGCCATCCGGTGACCATCGTCACCAAGTCGGACCTGGTGCTGCGCGATCTCGACCTGCTCGCGCCCCTGGCCGAGCGGCGCCTGGCCCGGGTCATGCTCTCGGTCACCACGCAGAACCGCGCCCTGGCGCGCAAGATGGAGCCGCGCGCGCCGACGCCGCAGCGCCGGCTCGACGCGATCCGCGCCCTCAACCGGGCCGGCGTCCCCGCCGGGGTGCTGGCCGCGCCGATGATCCCGGCGCTCAACGACCCCGAGCTCGAGTCGATCCTGGAGGCCGCCGCCGAAGCCGGCGCGCGCACCGGCGGCTACGTGCTCCTGCGCCTGCCGCTGGAGATCCGCGACCTCTTCGTCGAATGGCTCGAGGCCCACTTCCCCGAGCGCAAGGAGCGGGTCATGAGCCAGCTCCGCGGCATGCGCGAGGGCCGCGACTACGACTCGACCTGGCGCCTGCGCCAGAGGGGAACCGGCCTCGCCGCCGACCTGCTGGCGCGCCGCTTCGAGCTGGCCAGCAAGCGCCTCGGGCTCAACGCCGAAGACTGGCAATTCGACAGCAGCCAGTTCCGCAAACCGGAGCCAGACAAGAGACAACTCACGCTGTTCTGACCCCGCAGCCACCAATTCGGTAACGGCTTCATGGTAAACTCGTGCACATCATGGAGTCGCTGCCGCATCACACCCAACTCACCGCGATCGCGGTCGTCGCCTTGGCGGCGTTGGGCTGCGGTCTGGTCATGCAGCGCTTCCGACAGCCGGCCCTGGTCGGCTACATCCTGGCCGGCGTGATCCTCGGGCCCTCGGGCGTCGGCTTGGTCGAGAACCGCGCCGCCATCCAGCTCCTGGCCGAGCTCGGCGTGCTCATGCTGCTGTTCCTGCTGGGCATGGAGCTCAGCCTGCGCGGCATCCGGCAGGTCTGGAAGATCGCGCTCTTCACCACGGCGCTGCAGATCACCGTGGCGCTGGGCGTGATGTTCGGGGTCGGCGTCCTGTTCGACTGGCCGCTGCCGCAATCCATCCTGCTCGGCTTCGTCGCCGCCATCTCGAGCACCGCCGTCGCGGTCAAGATGCTGGACGAGATCGGCGAGCTCAGGAGCCGCGTCGGCCAGGTCACCATCGGCATCCTGATCGCCCAGGACCTGGCCGTGGTGCCGATGATGCTGATCCTCGGCGGCTTCGGCGAGACCGCGGCCAATCCCTATCGGCCGGTGATCAACGTCGTGCTCTCGACCGCCTTCCTGGCGCTCTTGATCTTCTACCTGAGCCGGCGGCAGCGCATCCAACTGCCGCTGGCGCGCATGGTCGGCCGTTCCGTCGACCTGACGCCGCTGGCCGCGCTCGCCTTCTGCTTCGGCGCGGCGGGCCTTTCGGGCGTGCTTGGCCTGTCCGCCGCTTACGGCGCCTTTCTGGCGGGCCTGGTGATCGGCAACTCGACCAGCCGAAAGATCATGATCCGCTCGACCGCGCCGATCCAAAGCGTGCTGCTGATGGTCTTCTTCCTGTCGATCGGACTCTTGCTCGATATCGATTTCTTGCTCGCAAACATCGGGCTGGTTCTGGCGCTGGTCGGCTTCGTCGTGCTGTTCAAGACCGCGCTCAACATCGGCCTGATCCGGCTGTTCGGCGAGACCTGGCCGCGCGCCTTCCTGTCCGGCGTGCTGCTGGCCCAGATGGGCGAGTTCTCCTTCATCATGGCCGCGCTCGGCATCAGCGTGGGCGCCGTCTCCTTCGAGACCTACCGCCTGATCGTGGCGGTCACCGTGCTGTCGCTCGCGGTCAGCCCGATCTGGCTCGAGGTCGCCCGGCGCCTGCACCGCGTGGTGCTGCTCGGCATCACCTCGCCGCGCGAGGCGGTGCGCGTCACGCTGGGCGGCGAGGCGGCCGCGATCATGCGCTCGACCCAGTTCGCCGAGGACCGCATGGTTTCGATGGCGACCAACGCGACGCGTTGGGTCGGCGACATCGCGCCGCGCCGCGGGCGCGATGGCGGTTCCCCGTCCTCCGGCCGCGCCGCCCCGCTCGACCCGCCGGCGCCGGGCCGGCGCCCGCCGCGCTGAGCCGCGCCCCCTGCCCGACTTCGCCCTGGAGACCGAGCTCGGCGCCGCGCGGGGCAAGATCGTCATCGGCCTGGACGAAGCCGGGCGCGGCCCCTGGGCCGGGCCGGTGGTCGCCGCGGCCGTCTGGCTCGCGCCCAAACGCTTGCCGGCCGCGCTGCTCGGCCGCCTCGACGATTCCAAGGCGCTGACCCCGGCCGCGCGCGAAGACCTCCACGCGGAGCTCGCCCGCCGCGCCGAGGCCGGCCCGGACGGCGGCCTCCGCCTGGCGCTGGGCAGCGCCAGCGTCGCCGAGATCGACCGATTGAACATCCTGCAGGCGAGCTTGCTCGCCATGCGCCGCGCCGCGGCCGGCCTCGCCGTCGCCGCCGACGCCGCCCTGGTCGACGGCAACCGTCCGCCCGGGCTGGCCTGCAGGGTGCGCACGGTTGTGAAGGGCGATCGCAAGTGCCTGACGATCGCCGCCGCCTCGATCGCCGCCAAGGTGACGCGCGACCGCATGATGGACGAGCTGGCCCGGCGCCACCCCGGCTACGGCTGGGAAAGCAACCGCGGCTACGGCACCGCCGCCCACCGCGCCGCCCTCGAAAAGCTCGGCGTGACACCGGAGCACCGGCGCAGCTTTAGACCGGTGCGTGAGAGTCTCTCTCTAACAGGTTGACTTCAATAGAGTCTTGACTCAGGATGTCCCCACGTTTGGGGGGACCTGACGATGGACAGCAATTTCGTCGGCGTGGGCGACTGCGTCGCCCTCATGGAGCGCTTGCCCGAGCGCTCGGTCGACCTCGTGTTCGCCGACCCGCCGTACAACCTGCAGCTCGCCGGTGAGCTGCGCCGGCCGAACCACAGCCGGGTCGACGGCGTCGAGGACGACTGGGACAAGTTCGACGGCATCGCCGCCTACGACGCCTTCACCCGGCGCTGGCTCGAGGCGGTGCACAGAGTCATGAAGGACGACGCCAGCCTCTGGGTGATTGGCAGCTACCACAACATCTTCCGCGTCGGCGCCGCGCTGCAGGACCTGGGCTTTTGGATCCTGAACGATGTGGTCTGGCGCAAGACCAACCCGATGCCGAACTTTCGCGGCCGCCGCTTCACCAACGCCCACGAGACCCTGGTCTGGGCCTCCAAGCGACGCGACGCGAAGTACACCTTCAACTACGACGCCATGAAGGCGCTCAACGACGATCTGCAGATGCGCAGCGACTGGCTGATCCCGCTGTGCACCGGCGGCGAGCGGCTGCGCGACAGCGAGGGCCGCAAGGCGCACTCGACCCAGAAGCCCGAGGCGCTGCTGCACCGGGTGATCCTGGCGGCCAGCAAGCCGGGGGACCTGGTGCTCGATCCCTTCTTAGGCAGCGGCACCACGGCGGCCGTCGCCAAGCGCCTGCGCCGCCGCTACATCGGCTTCGAGCTCGACCTGAAGTACGCCGAGCTGGCGCGGCGCCGCATTGCCAGCGTTCGGGCGGTCGGCGATATCGAGCTGGTCTCGACCCCGGGCAAGCGCGAGGAACCGCGCATCCCCTTCGGCTGGCTGGTCGAGCGCGGCCTGCTCGAGCCCGGCACCCTGCTCTACGGCCCGGGCCGGCGCTGGTCGGCCAAGGTGCGCGCCGACGGCACCCTGATCACCTCGGACTTCAAGGGCTCGATCCACAAGGTCGGCGCCCACGTGCAGGGCGCGCCGGCCTGCAACGGCTGGCAGTTCTGGAACCTCGACGTCGAGGGCAAGCTGGTGCCGATCGACGTGCTCAGGCAGAAGCTCCGCGCCGAGTTGAACTAAGCCTGGCCCGCCTGCGCCAGGGCGTGGCGCACGATCTTGCGCATGACGCTGGGCAGGGCCTCGCCGCCCAGGTCGTCGAGCCGAACCCAGCGCGCGGTCGCGCCGGCATCGCCTGGGCCGCCGCCGTCGCTCCGACCGGCCCAGACCTCGATCTCGAAATGGAAGTGGGTGAAGGTGTGGCGCACCCGGCCCGGCAGGGCCTGCCACTCGGCGGCCAGCGGCGCCTGGACCACGGCCTCGCCTTCGCTCCAGGGCACCGCGCGCCACTCGGTCGAAGGCAGCTCCATCATGCCGCCGAGCAGTCCCTTGGGCGGCCGGCGGCGCAGCAGCACCGCGCCCGTCTCGTCGACGACCCAGAAGGCGACGGCGTGGCGCGTCGGCCGCGCGGCCTTGGGCGCCCGCCGCGGCAGCTCCTCGGCGCGGCCGGCGGCATAACCGGCGCAGGCCGCCTGCAGCGGACAGAGCAGACATTTGGGCCCGCGCGGCAGGCAGACCGTGGCGCCCAGATCCATCAGCGCTTGGGCGTGGTCGCCCGCGCGGCGCTCCGGCGTCAGCCGCTCGGCCAAACCGCGCAGCTCGGGCTTTGCCTGGGGCAGCGGCGTCTCGACGTCGAACAATCGCGCCGTCACCCGCTCGATGTTGCCGTCGAGCGGCGTCGCCTTGCGGCCGAAGGCGATCGCGGCGACCGCCGCGGCGGTGTAGGGGCCGATTCCCGGCAAGGCGCGCAATCCCGCCTCGTCGTCGGGGAAGCGCCCGCCCAGATCGCCGGTCACCTGGCGCGCGCAGGCGTGCAGGTTGCGGGCGCGGGCGTAGTAGCCGAGCCCGGCCCAGGCGGTCAGCACGTCCTCGAGGGGCGCGGCGGCTAGCGCCCCGACGGTCGGCCAGCGCTCGATGAATGCCTGGAAGTAGGGCGCGACGGTCACCACGGTGGTCTGCTGCAGCATGATCTCGCTGAGCCAGACCCGATAGGGGTCGGGCGTCTCGCCCGGCAGCGCGCGCCACGGCAAACGCCGGGCGTGGCGGTCGTACCAGCGCAAAAGCGGCGCCGAGACCGAATCCGCCGAGACTCTTGCAGCCCTCGCCATCGCCCTCTTCTATAGTGGAGCGCTCGCGGCACAGAAAGAGCGGAGCCGCTCCTTGGCGAAGCCGGAAAGCGGAAAACAGGGGTCGGGGCGCAAGGACGCGGGGCGGCGCGGGGGCGCGTTGCGCCCAGTCGCGACCATGGTGCCGCGCATCACCGGCCGCGCCTTCGGCCGCCGCGGCCTGGCGCAAGCCGGGCTGATCGCCGAGTGGCCGGAGATCGTCGGCGCGGAGCTGGCGGCGGTGTGCCGGCCGCAGCGCTTGTCGTTTCCGCGCCGCGACCGACGCGGCGAAGGCACGCTCGCCCTGCGCGTCGCGCTCGGCCACGCGACCGTCCTGCAGCACCTGGAGCCGCTCATCGTCGAGCGGATCAACGGCTTCTTCGGCTACCGCGCCGTGGCGAGGCTGAGGCTGCATCAAGCACCGCTGCCGCCACAGCGAAGAGCGGCCCGCCAAGAGACCGCGCCGCTAGCGCCCAAGGCCGAGGCCCAGCTCGACGCCCGCCTGACCTCGGTGGGCGACGAACAGCTGCGCGGCGCGCTGCAACGGCTCGGCCGCGCGCTGCTGCAGGCGCGCCCGCAGAGCAGCAAATCGTGATCACGGAAGTGCTTGCCAAACCGGCGGCCGAAGCCCCAAATCCTGACCAGCGCGAGGCGACCCGCGCCGCGGCTCCATGGGGGCCAATTGGCCGCTTGTGCGAATCCGCATCGGCCACTAGCATTCACCACATCTGGTAGGTTGGAAATGAATCGCAGGCAGATCTTGGCAATCGGCGGGGCTTACGTGGCGGCTGCGGCGGCGGGGCCTGTGCTTTTGTCGGCGCCGCGGGCGCGCGCCGACGCGACCGTCATCGACGGCGAAGACAGGTTCCTCGGGCCGGCCGAGGCGCCGGTCACGATCATCGAGTATTCCTCGCTCACCTGCCCCCATTGCGCCTCGTTCCACAAGGACACGCTGCCGCAGATCAAGAAGCTCTGGATCGACGCCGGCAAGGCGCGCCTGGTCTACCGGCATTACCCGCTCGACGGCCTCGCCCTGCGCGCGGCGGCGGTCGCGAACTGCATGCAGGACGAGCGGCATTTCGGATTCCTTGACGTCCTGTTCCGAAGCCAGCAGAACTGGTCGCGCTCGCAAGATCCCGTCGCGGCGCTGTCGCAACTCGCCAAGCTTGCCGGCATGGACCAAAGCACCTTTGACAGCTGCATCTCCGACGAGAAGGAGATGGAGCAGATCCTGGCGCGGGCGCGCGCCGGCGCGGAGACTTTCGACGTGCAATCCACCCCGACCTTGATCGTCAACGGCAAGAAGGTGGTGGGCGCAAGGACGTACGAGGACTTCGAGAAAGTCCTGCAGGAGGCTGCCGGGCCGTCCTGACGGCGGACCGGCGGAGAAATCAACTCGATTCGGGGGCGATCGGGGTTTGCTTCAGTTCACGAGGCTCAGGCTTAGCGGCTTCAAGTCATTTGTCGATCCGACCGAGGTGCTGATCGAGCCGGGGCTCACCGGGATCGTCGGTCCCAACGGCTGCGGCAAATCCAACCTGGTCGAGGCCTTGCGCTGGGTCATGGGGGAGACCTCGGCCAAGCGCATGCGCGGCGGCGAGATGGACGACGTGATCTTCAGCGGCAGCGCGACCCGCCCGTCGCGCAACCTCGCCGAAGTCATGCTGATGCTCGACAACGCGGGCCGGGACGCGCCGGCGCAGTTCAACGAGTCCGAGGCGGTCGAGATCCTGCGCCGCATCGACCGCGGCTCCGGCTCGACCTACCGCGTCAACCACCGCGAGGTGCGGGCGCGCGACGTACAGCTGCTGTTCGCCGATGCGGCGACCGGCGCGCACTCGCCGGCGCTGGTGAGCCAGGGCCGGGTCGGCGCCCTGATCAATGCCAAGCCGACCGAACGCCGCGCCCTGCTGGAAGAGGCCGCGGGGATCACCGGCCTGCATTCCAGGCGCCACGAAGCCGAGCTGCGGCTCAAGGCCGCCGAGACCAACCTCGAGCGGCTCGACGACGTGATCGCGACGCTCGAGGCCCAACACCAGGGCCTGAAACGCCAGGCGCGCCAGGCCTCGCGCTACCGCAACCTGGCCGGACACATCCGGCGCCACGAGGCGATCCTTCTTTTCCTGGACAGCGAAGCCGCCCGCGAGGCATTCGCCAGGGCCAGGGAACAGCACGCCGAGGCTCAGGAAGCCGTCGCCGAGCTGGCGCGGACCGCGGCGTCGCTGGCCGCCGAACAGGGCGAGGCCGCCGCCGCCCTGCCCGAGCTGCGCCAGGCCGAGGCCGAGGCCGCCGCCGCGCTGCAGCGGCTGCTGGTCGAGCGCGACAACCTGGACCGCGAGGAGGCGCAGGCCGAGGCCGCCCGGGTGCAGGCCGAGCAACGCCTGGCGCAGATCCAGAGCGACCAGGAGCGCGCCGGCACCCTGGCCGACGATGTTGCGCGCGCGCGCGGCGAGCTCGAGACCGAGCGCCAGGTGCTGGAAGCCGCCGCGGCGGCCCAGGGCGAGGCGCTGCAAGAGGCCGAGCGGCTACGGCGCGACGCGGCCGAAGAGGTGGCCGGCGGCGAGACCGCGTTCGACGAAGCGAGCGTCAGTCTGGCTGACGCCGAGGCGCGCAGCGCCGCGCTCGAGCGGCGCACCCGGGAACTGGCCGAACGCCTGGAACGGCTGCGCGGCGAGAGCGGCGAGCTGGCCGCGGAACGGGCGCAGCTGGCCGAAGAGAGTCAGGACACCGCCGCTTTGCGCCAGGCCGAAAGCGAATTGGCGGCGGCCGAACAGGCCCTGGAACGGGCCCGCCAGGCGGCCGATTCGACCGGCGCAAAGCTCACCGCGCGGCGCGGCGAGGAAGAGACGGCGCGGGAGAGCCTGCGCCAAGCCGAGGCCGAATCCGCCAAGGCGGAGGCCGAGATCGCCGCGCTGACCCGCCTGCTGGAGCCGGAGGAGGCAGGGATCTGGCCGCCGGTAGTCGACTCGCTCGAGGTCGACGCCGGCTTCGAGGCCGCGTTGGGCGCTGCGCTGGGCGACGACCTGGAGGCCTCGCCCGACGAGGCCGCGCCGGTGCACTGGCGGGTGCTCGCCGCCTATCCGGCGCCGCCGGCGCTGCCCGCCGAAGCGACCCGCCTTTCCACCCACGTGCGCGGCGCCAACGTCCTGAGCCGCCGCCTTTCGCAGGTCGGCATCGTGCCCGACGCGGCGACCGGCAGCCGCCTTCAGGCCGAGCTCAAGACCGGCCAGCGTCTGGTGACGCGCGACGGCGATCTCTGGCGCTGGGACGGCTTCTCCATGAAGGCCGGCGCACCGACCGCGGCCGCGACCAGCCTGGAGCAGCGCAACCGCCTGGGCGAGCTGCGCACGGCCCTCGAGGGCGCACGCCCCATGCTCGCCGAGCTGCGCGGCGAATTCGAAACCGCGCGCCGCGAGGCCGAACAGGCGACCGCCGCCGAGCGCGGCGCACGCGCCGTCCTGTCGAGCGCTTTCGGCGCGGACAAGCAAGCGCGCGCGCGGCACCGGCAGGTCTCGGACAAGGCCTCAGCGACCCAGACGCGTGTCGTCACCATCGACGAGACCAGCCAACGCCTGGGTGTCGAGCGGCGAGAGACCGAACAGGTGCTGGCGGCGGTGCACGGCGAGATCGAGCAACTCCCGGATCTGGAGCAGCTCCGCGTCGAGCTCGCCGATCTGCGCGCCGCGCTGGGCGAAAAGCGTCGGCAGCTTGCCGAGCGCGACGCCCGGGTCGAGCGGATCCGGCGCGAAGCCGAGAGCCGCAGCGAGCGGCTCGCGGCGATCGAACGCGAGCTGGAGACCTGGAGCCGGCGCGCCCTCGAGGTCGCAGCGCACGCCAAGGACCTATCGCAACGTCGCAGCGATTCCGAGCAGCAGATCGAAGCCTTGGCCGCGCTGCCGAACGAGCTGGCGCGGCGGCGCGAGGCCCTGGCCGAGCAGATCGCGCAGGCCGAACAGCGGCGCCAGGCGGCGGCCGACGCCCTGGCGGTCGGCGAGACGCGCCTGGCCGACGCCGACCGCTCGCTGAAGTCCGAGGAAAGCCGGCTCGCCGACGCCCGCGAACACCGGGTGCGCTCCGAGGCCGCGACCGAGCAGGCCGACCTGGTGATCGCGCAGCTTGCCGAAAAGGTGCGCGAACGGCTGGAGTGCGAGCTCGGCGACATCCTGCAGGCCGCCGAGATCGACCCGGAGAAGGAGCTGCCGGAGCGCGAGGCGGTCGAGACCAAGCTGGGCCGCTTGCTGCGCGAGCGCGACAACATGGGCCCGGTCAACCTGCGCGCCGAGCAGGAAGCCGCCGAGCTGGAGCAGCAGATCGACGGCCTGCAGAGCGAGCGGGCCGACCTGATCTCCGCCATCGCGCGGCTGCGTCAGGGCATCGGCAGCCTGAACCGGGAAGGCCGGCAGCGGCTGCTCAACGCCTTCGAGGCGGTGAACACGCACTTCTCCGAGCTCTTCGTGCGGCTGTTCGGCGGCGGCCGGGCGCACCTCGCGCTGACCGAAGCCGAGGATCCGCTGGAGGCCGGCCTGGAGATCATGGCGAGCCCGCCCGGCAAGCGACTGCAGGTGCTCTCGCTGCTGTCGGGCGGCGAGCAAGCGCTGACGGCGCTCGCCATGTTGTTCGCGGTGTTCCTGACCAACCCCGCGCCGATCTGCGTGCTGGACGAGGTCGATGCGCCGCTCGACGACGCCAACGTCGATCGTTTCTGCACCCTGATCGACGAGTTGGCGCACCACACCTCGACGCGTTTCCTGATCATCACGCACCACCGCATGACCATGGCGCGCGTCGACCGCTTGTACGGCGTGACCATGGCCGAACGCGGCGTGAGCCAACTCGTGTCGGTCGATCTCGAAGCCGCCCAGAGCCTGCGCGAGACCGCATGAGACCTAGCGGGCCTGCAAGGCTCGCAAGGCCGGCCCTGGACATTGTGACAGCTGGCCGGAACCCCGCAGATTCCATATGCTTTCAAGCTATATGGTGGCCTTGATCCGCCTTGACTCGCATGGGGGCGGTTCGTAACGTCGCGATGGGACAGGGTCTTAGGAACTCAGGTGGGGGCACCCGGGTGATAACGAGGGATGCAAAAGCCCGAGGAACGTTCCTCGCTGAAGGATCTCGACGCGCGCATCAAGGCGGCGCGGCGCCAGCAAGACGAACAAGCGCGGCCAGCCGCGCGCCGCGGAATAGACGCAAGCGGCTGGGCCTTCGGCATTCGGCTGGCCATAGACCTGATCAGCGGCATCGCAGCAGGGGTTGCATTGGGTCTGCTCTTGGACTACTGGCTCGGCCTCGCGCCCCTGTTTCTGATCCTGTGTTTCTTTCTGGGCTCAGCGGCCGGCATATTGAACGTCTATCGCAGCGCGACGCGGCAGGGGTTGGCCGTCGGCTATCGCAAGCCGCAGGCCGATAAGGACGAATCCGAGGGAAAAGGTAGCGGGAACGGAGCGTAATGGCTGAAGCGGAACACGGAGACGGTGGCGGTCACAGCCCGCTCGAGCAGTTCACGGTCAAGGGTTTCGGCGCCGATCCCCATGATCTGCAGTGGTACTCCTTCACCAACTCCTCGCTCTTCATGGTGCTTGGCCTGCTCCTCGTCTGCCTGATTTTGTTCGGCGGCATCCGGCGCGGCGCGCTGGTGCCGTCGCGCTGGCAATGCGTGACGGAGATGAGCTACGAGTTCGTCGCCAACATGATCCGCGACAACGTGGGGCACGGCGGCCGCCAATACTTCCCCTTCATCTTCACGCTCTTCATGTTCGTCCTGGCCGGCAACATGCTCGGCATGATGCCTTACAGCTTCACCTACACGAGCCACATCATCGTGACCTTCTCGATGGCGATCGTAATCTTCGTCGGGGTAACGGTGATCGCCTTCATGAAGCACGGGCTGCATTTCCTGCATTTCTTCCTGCCGTCGGGCGTGCCGATGGCCCGTGCGCCGCTCAAGATCGTGATCGAGGTGCTGTCCTATCTGACGCGCCCGATCAGCCTGTCGGTGCGCCTGTTCGCCAATCTGACGGCCGGCCACACCCTGTTGAAGGTCTTCGCCGGCTTCGTGGCGCCGCTGGGCGTCTTCGGCATCGTGCCGCTCCTCGTATCGTCGGCTGTGACGATCTTGGAGCTCGTGGTCGCCGGCTTGCAGGCCTACGTCTTTACGGTTCTCAGCTGCGTCTATCTCAACGACGCGCTGAACATGCACTGAGGAAACCTT
>JAAUYJ010221371.1_pt1 | contig 11666 bp, 13 predicted proteins | sample 7278031 | NCBI WGS metagenome assembly JAAUYJ01 (sample SAMN14350222, study PRJNA611818) | marine sediment metagenome | isolation source: surface marine sediment (1.8m) | place: French Polynesia: Moorea | collected 2018-08 | reverse complement strand
GTGATAAAGGGAGATAACGTAACTGTAAAAAGTGAGGAAAGAGCGCCCTTCCCCCCTCTCTATCCCCCACTCCCTCCCTTTTCATTTTTGTTCTCTCCCGGCTTTAGCAGCGAGAGGCATGAAATGGGATACCACCCCCCGATCCCGAAAGGAACAGAATCCCTCCCTCTCTCCCTTTCCCTCCCCCTGGGCCCATATTTCTCTCGCGCGCGGACACTTTCCATTTCGAGCATATGCAGAGTCGATAATTCTTTTATACTATATTCCGCAATCTATAAAAAGAAGGGCCTTTTCCCAGTCTTCTCTTTTTTCCTTTTTCCGTTACTTTTGTGCCCTTCTTGGAAGCAGCAGACCAAGGAGGGACGAGGAAGACGGCGCTGGGACACAGAGTCCTCTGTCTGCGGGATGGCTCTGGGTCCCTCGGTCAACTTTTCCCATCAATTTCCACTCCCATTACGATCCGTCTATTCCGCATCCTCCCACGGGATTTCCCGATGGAAGAAAAGGAGGCCGGAAAGGACGAATGATCAGTTCCTCTTTCTTCTTTTCGTTGCCTGCGTAGAGATACAGTTGGTCAAATGGCAAAAAAGTTTTTACACCGCTTTCACTATTTGTTTTTCCAAGATTGCAAAACTATGGATTTTTCATTCATCAATAGTCCCTTTCTTCACCCGCCCATGTCTGTTCACATCGGGGTCGCCGTTGGCTGTACTGAAAGGCCTTTTTTGTGTCGTCTGATATGGGGATGATGTTCTTCCCTAGCTCTCTTCTCCCCCTCCCCCTGCGAGTACATACACACAAGCAAAAGCTGGGAGCAAGCAAGGCAAGCAAAAGGCGGCGGAGCAGAAAGAGGACAAAAGGGGAGGGAAAGTCCCCTTTTCGTCGTCAGAGGGACTCTTTCATGGGGATGGGGGGTGCCAGAGGGAAATGGCTGGATCCAAGAGCGGAGGGGTCACTAGGAATTCACCAACTATGGACTTTTAAAGAAAAATGTACAGAATGGCTATACAAAGTTATTTTAAAGACGCATTTTCCTACAGCCTTGCTTTTATCGACTTAAAGTAGAATTGTATCTCTTTTTCGTCCCAGATAAACTTTACGCTAGAAATAAAGCCGCCTTCGACGTCGGAGGAGGAGGAGGAGGAGGACGGGGAAGATGAGGAAGAAGAAGAGGGAGGAAGTCCACAAACCAAATCCGATGCGGCAGAAGAAAAGGGGGAGAATTCGCAGCAGCTTTCTATAGAAGTTAGCGAGAGGGTCGCAGTGAGAGAAAACTTCCCCATGTACCACAGGTGAGCTTATGCAATCTCTGGATGTAGAATTTCTCCGCCATAGGCTTTCTATTACTTTTGAAAAACATTTGCTTTTTCCATCAGGGTTTTCACCATTCCCCATGAGGAAAAACGCAAAGAGCGCCTTCTTCCCCCGTCGGTTGAAATCAAACTTAAATCGTCTGGTCAAGAATTAGACTTGTCGGAGACTCCCTTCGAACTGACGGAAGACAGCGAAGTCCTATTCGTGGAGAGGCCCTGGCTGCTGAGTGGGCACAGAGGGGACGAGTTCGAGGCATGCAAACCATTTCTGCATTAATATATGGACAAAATCATTATGCGTCTTTTGCAGATCAATCTAAAATACAGGCGCAGAGGAGGAGCCCCTCTTTTGGAGGCGACAATCGTGGTGGAAGTGGTGGGAGCTGAAGAGAAACTCGGTTTGCTGCCTTCCTGCACCGCAAACCTGGCTTGCGCCGAGTTTCAGGATAAGGAGACCTGTCAGGTGGTACAATAATGTTCTTATTGTAAGTACAAAAAAATTTAATTTTGTTAACATGCTTTAGTCTTCGTGCGTCGGCGGCGACTGGGCAAAGTCCGACTCGGGACTAAGGTGCAACTGGACCAGGCACGCCTACTCCGTCTCAGGGGGAGACGAGAGGGCCTTTACCACCTGCTCCAGCGACAGCCGCACCTGCCCAGACGGCAGGTGCGACGAACTGGAACGGATCGCACAATCCTGTCCGCAAGACTGCGCAAAAGAAGGCAAGTAAAAAATCTCAAAGGCTCAAGTATCTAAGGGAATCTTTTAACTTCCTTTTTGCTCCACTCAAAAACTACAGAGGATATCCTGTCCTACAACCACCTGAGCCCCAGCTCCCACTTCTCCTCCGCCGCCTTCCCCCTCGAGGGACTGGCGAGATACCGATCCTCCTCCTCCTCCTCGTCGTCGTCGCTGGAGCCCGTGTGCTACTGCCACCGGAACGGCCTCGACTGCGCCTGCGCGGACCCGGACAACCACCTCCTCACCGTGGAGGAGGCCGCCGCCCACCCGGTCTCCCACGCATACGACTACGATTACGAAGAAGGTGAGGGAAAATAATTCTGGAGCACCACACATTCAATCTTCTAATTGAATTCCGTTTCACAGAGCACTCCTCTGATGAGGCATCGGGTCCCTTTTGGTCCAAGGCCTTCTCCTACGCTCTTCCGGTCGCCCTCGCATTCATCCTCCTGCTGGGGTGCTTCGTCGCAATCAGGTAATTATATTTCTAGGAAGGAAACGTTAGTCTTTGCTAATGACTTATCTTCCTTGTTTGCGAAGGCACAAGCGGTCCTCGTCCAAGTCGTCCGTGTCTGTGAAGCCCCTCTCCTCTTCCTCCGCCAACGCCGGCCTCCTCACCTACTTCCTCCGCCGATCCACAGGATACCTGTACGGGGGAGGGGGGACGGAGGGGGACACGGCAGGAGGAGCGCAGGACGGAATGGGCAGGGTACGTCAAAGACCATCAACTCTTTCCCAGAAATTTAAAAAAATCAACTGTCAACATTATCTCCTGCAGCCTTCCTCCGTTGCGGCGACGGCCTCCACTGGCCTCCCCACCCTGGCGGGTCCTCCCTCGCTGGACGCCGGAGCCACCACCGGCGCCACCTCCATCCTCTCCCTCTCCGCCTCCTCCTCCGCCTTCTTCAACGGCGGCGGCAGCGGGGGAGGGATGGTGGCTGGAGGAGGGGGGAGCGTGGGGAGGCCGGCCTCCGTCGTCACGGGAGACCTACTCCTCGCGCAAGAGGGGATACCGTTGCTGCCGGTGAAAAAATAAATAAAAGTACCAACTTGACCAATCAACATGGATAATGAATTTAGGTTATAAAGGGCTCTATTTCTTGGAAAATGAAACCTTTTTAGATTTAAATGCCTAAAACTAAGTCCTCCCACTCATTTTGCGTCTTGATTCACACCCTTTTCCCCACTCTGCGTAGGTGGACAAGAAGTGGGAGATCCCCCGCCACCACCTCAGACTGGAGGCCACCATCGGGGAGGGGGAGTTCGGAAAGGTCGTCAGGGCGACAGCAATGTTCGAGAACCCCGTCACCAGGAAGCTGGGTGAGGAAAAAGTACAAAACGGATTTTTTCCTCATTTTTATATCGTATTTCGTTTTATCAGACCCTCGTCTGGTGGCGGTGAAGATGCTCAAGTCGAACCACAGCCCGCAGGAGGTGCACGACCTGGTGGGGGAGCTCATGCACCTCAAGGAGGTAGAGCATCCAAACGTCATACGCCTGCTGGTAAGCATGAGATTCACCAAAAAAAGAGGAGATTATACAGTTCAGTACAAAATACTTTTTTCAGGGCGCTTGCACCACTCCCGGCGGGCCCCTATGCATCGTGATGGAGTACGCAAAACACGGGTCACTCAGGTCGTACCTCAGGTCATCCAGGTGGGCATATTCCAGTGAAATTAAATAATCTCAAGTAAAAGACTTTTGCCCGATTCATTAAGGGGAATCGTGGACAGCAACGTCGGGATTAGGTGCGGCGGCGGCCACCTCCTCCTACCATACCCCAAGCAACAGCTACAGCAGCAGCAGCAGCAGCAGCAGCAACCGCTCCTGCCTCCCGGCCCCCGCCAGATCCTTGGCTTCGCCTGGCAGGTGGCCAAGGGGATGAACTACCTGGCGGACATGAAGCTGGTGCACAGGGACCTGGCCGCCAGGAACGTCCTGCTCGCCGAGGGCATGGAGTGCAAGATATCGGACTTCGGCCTCACCAGGGACATCTACATGGAGGAGATTTACAGGAAGAGCAGCAACGGGAGAAGTGAGTGAACTCTTTTTAAAGTATATTGGTGCTAAAAATAAAATCTTATTCCTCTTCAGTTCCCGTCAAATGGCTGGCCCCCGAAAGCCTAGGTGACCACCTGTACACTTCCCGCTCTGACGTCTGGTCCTTCGGGGTCCTTCTTTGGGAGCTGGCCACGCTGGGGGCCTCTCCTTACCCTGGAGTGGAGCCGGAGAAGATACTGGGAATCCTCTCGAGGGGAGACAGGATGGAGAGGCCAGAGAACTGCTCGCCTCACCTGTAGGAAGAATTCGATTGCTCATTTCAACTCTTGGGAAAATCAATTTGTTTTGTTTTATTTTTCAGTTACAGCGTGATGCGCCACTGCTGGCAGTTCCGCCCCGAGGACCGCCCGTCCTTCCGCGAACTGATAGACTGGCTGGAGGCCATGCTGCAGGACGACACAGAGTACCTGGACCTTACGCCCAACGCAGTATCGAACGCGTCCTATTTACAGCCGATTACTACAAAGGGTAAATATGTAATTAACCTGAAAAGGATATATTCAAATAATTTTTTTACAGAGACTCTGCTGAGGTCAGTCTCCTGCTCTCCGTCCATGCCCGCCGACCTCGGCTCCTCCTCCTCCTACCTCCGCCACAGCCGCCTTCCCGCTGCGAGGGAGGTCTCCCCGCCGGCGCACCAGGCACCATCGCCGCCAAAGCAGCAACAGCCGCAGCAGCAACAGCAGCACCGCCGTCGCCACCACCTGGAGGCTGATAAGATCAAGAGGCGGAGGCGGGAGGAGGAGGCCAGAGGCAGGAGCAGGACAGTCAGCCTGCCGTTAAAGAACGGGGAAGGGAACGTGGAGGTACGAATATACCATGATAGATATTCCACATAGAAATACCGTACAACCAATGTTCAATCAGCAGAAGAAGAAACTGCTACTGGAAGTGAGCAAGGAGATGGAGCAGCTGCACCAGGATCCTCATCAACAGAGGACCGAGGTCAGGATCGTCGGGAAGGGCCGCCCCTCCTACAGCACCTCCATCGCCCCCTGCAGCTCAAAGCCGCCCCCGTCCACCTACGTCGTGGCCTATTCCAGACTGTCCAGCGCTCCTGCGGCGACCACCACAACAACTCGAGAGGCGGACGAAAATGTCGTCAAAAACGGACACAGCGTCACCTCGGTCTGATCAGAATCTCGATGGAGAAATCTTGGTGTGATTCGCGCACATCACTATGAAGAGCAACCACTGAAACATCTGCTTTTTGCACTTTGCACAGATACAGTAGTAAGCGTAAATTGAACACAAAATCCATTATTCGACATCTCCCCTCCAAAGTCTTGTCCCGTGAGGCTGTGATATGTTCTGCAACCTACCATATACAGTACGTACTACAGTACAGTACAGTTATAGCCGTATTGCGTCCGTCACCGAGTAAGAGAACCTGATTAATCCAAGAGAGAAAATCTGGCGAACTGCAAAAACTTTGAAAGAAAATTAAAAAAAGCTTGCATTAATTCCCCACAAATTGTTTATTCGTTTGCCCGTCAAAATTACTGCGATGAATAAGGAAACGTGGTCAAGAATCTAAAGGATTTGAAATTAAATAGCCTTTATTTTGACACATCAGTCAAGTCGAACAAATTTGGGTATTGCTTGCGATCGATCGTTCATTTTGGCACTTTCACGATACCAGTCTCCTCAGACACGCAGGCAAAGCAACGACCAGAAAGGCAGTGCCGATCCTGACGGCAAAAGTGTTCTCGTTCTTGTACCTGTATTTGAAGCGACGATAATTTGAAGACAAAGAAGTGTTGGATGAAGCAATCCTGACCTATTTCCCGCTCTCCCGTGAACTGGAGGCTTCGGGCGCTCTCTCTTCTTCTCCTCTTTCTTGGGCGGCTCCTCATCCGGAAGGCGCTCGAAGCCGGATCTGAAACCCGCCCCCCTTCGGCGTCCCTCATGGTCAGGCTTGTGATGAACCGCCACCTTGCCCACTTTTCCAACTGCGAAATACTATCTAGGTATTTTTTAGGGGCTGAAGTAGAGGTTTCTCACTCACCAGTTGGCCTTTGGCACTTTCCCCGGACGCACTTCTGCCCCCTCGGGCACCAGACGTCGTAGCCGCATTGGTACGAAGAGGCCCAAGCCTCGCATTGAAGAAGGGAAGCAGATATTTTCCCAAATTCAATCTTTGTTTTTGCTCTATCACTTCTTTTCTTAAAATACCTTGTCTTTTCCGCTGGACAAGAGGGCCGCGGGGGAAATTATCGAAAGGAGGAGGAAAATAGCGACGAAGAGAGGATGCGGCGATTTCATGACGTCACATCGCGGGCGATTCGGCTCGAGCGCATTGAAGACTCGGGACGGGGGGTCGAATTTTTTTGTTGCGGACGAAATTCATGGAATAAATTTACTGTACGCAATAAAAAACCAAAAGAGACACAGGGTCACTGACGCATCAAAGGGCCACAAAGGAAAAAGAGGACGAATTTCCTTCCCGTTTGATCTTTGCTGTACTATTCGTGTTTCAATCCTTCTCCTCCGGGATTCACCGACGTCGCCGACATGAGCATCAGCATCGCCGTCAACACCGCGACTACTCCCGGCCTCTTTGTGCTGTCGCCCTGTGTCATAAATGTTTGACGAATTTTTGTCCATCCTTTCTTGCAAACTCATTTGCTACAAATATATATAGTCTCTTTGTGACCACGGGGAAACAAAGTCGTTTCAATTCGAGATTTCATTACTCTCGCGTTACCGAGAAGGGGAAGCTCGAAATAATTTTTTGGCCCTCCGGCGAGGGACAAGAAAATGAGAATTTCGGATTGTCTTACTCGACTTAGCTCGACGCACTTGGGGCAGTTGCACCTGCATGATCGAAGAAAACACCACAGTATTTCGGAGGAAATTCTCGATTCTCGCTCACATGTGCTTGAGCTTCTCCGTCTTCCTCTGCCTTTCGTCCTTCATCTTCTCCGGGTCCTTCCTCCCGTCGCACATCCTGACCGTCCCCTCGTTGCCGGCGTCCTTGAAGTTGGAGTCGTTCCTGGTGGCGTTCGGGTTCAGCGCGACCGTGAAAGAGGCGTCGGCCTTACCGCCGGCATGGCTGTGATAGTATTTTTGTTTGTGATCGCAACAATTCGGAGGCGAATATTCCCTCACTGAAAGAGGGAGAGGGGGAGACACCCGAACATCATGAGGTCCTTGGGCCTTGCGCTTTTCGCTTTCTTCGAGGAGACTGCGCAGGTCAAAGGTGAGCATTAGTTGAAACAAATGCATACCGTAAATCTTGGTGTGCTGTGCACATTTGAGGCAATCGCGTTTGATAATCGTCGCAAAAGTTCCTCAATTTTGACAGAGAGAAATTAGGCAGGCGCATGCCAAGTTGGACTCACCGAGGGAGTAGCAGCCGGGAGTGCCCTTGATGCACTCCCTCTCCACACCGTACCGCCTTTTGCCCTTACGAGTGTTGTTCTGAAAAAGATTCGGAAATGAGGCCAGAAGAGAAATTGCCAGATGAGGTGAACGATACTCACATGGCAAAACTCCTTGCACCTCGGCCCCGTCAGGCAGCTTATCTTGTAGCTAGCCATGACGACCTGTCCCCCTCCCCCTCCGGCTCCTCCCCCTCCCGTGGCCACCTTGACTGTCGTCGTTTTTCCCGCTTGCTGCCGGCCTTGTTTTGAGCGCAAAGGTGGTGAATAAAAGTGATCTTCTTTCTGATGGGGCTTGGTCACCTTCATCCATTTTGGTGGTTTCTTCCGTCTCCTTGAGGGAGGAATGCTCTCGGACTGATACATTCGCTGGTGCCGCAGCCCCGCCCCCGGTAGTTCCTCCTCCTCCTCCTGCGGCCCCAGTGGTCCCACCTCCCCCGCCCGTGGCGTCTCCAGCCCTCAATACCCCAACCCTAAATCCTCCCTGATTCCCCTGAACACTCTACTTGATTATGTGTCAGCAAAGCAGAGACTGAACATACCGCCTGCATCTGCCACTGCTCCCTGGCGTCATACCCCTGGTCCTCCTCCCTCTCCCTCTGCTCCCTCCTCTGCTTGCGCCACTGCTTCTCGGGCTCCTTCACCTGGGTCCGGTCTTCCAACTGGCTCTCTCCCTCTCCCTCTGGCGGAGGAGGACCGTCGCCAGCGCCCTCCTCTTCCTCCTCCTCTTCTCCTCCCTCGCTCATTCTGTCACTTAGTTCGCCCCCTCCCCATTTCAGGCTAATTCTGTCGCTCAGCTTCCCCCCTCCACCGCCGCCCTCCTCGTCCTTACGGTTGTGGACTTCCTCGTCCTCTCCGTCATCCTATAGTGTCTCAGTATCCATTAATTTACAACAAGAAACAATGTTTTTTCCTTGTTTCCCAACCCCCAACGCCTCCCCCTGTGCCTCCTCCAGCTCCTTCAGAGCCCCCTCGGCGACCCCCTCTTCCTCTCCCCCTCCCTCCTCCTGCTCGTCCACAGCCTCCATTTCCACCGCGTCGCCCTCTCCCTCCGCAATGACGTCCTCATCACCACTAACATCGTCGTCATACTCCCCCTCGTCCACGTAACCCACAGCTCCGTCGCCTCCGCTCACGAAGGGGACCTCCACTACGTCCCCGTCGTTCTTGAAGGAGAACGTAGTTTCCCCACATTTGAAAAAACAAAAAGGGAAAAGTTCATACCAATCCGAGAACAGCCGCTATCCACAAAGATACCAATGTCAAGAACAGTAGGCGGCTGTAGAGGCTTTTCATCGTTGTCTCCCTTGCCAATCGACAGTCTATTTCCATCTCATTTCCAACACTATTTGCATGCTAGCACTGTAAGCTGCTTGCAGCATTTGTAGCTTCCTTTCAAGTAGACCCGACTGCTTCAAATTATGATTTTATTCGGTCACCTACTTTTTGCAAAAAAGCCACCAAAATGAGTTACTAATATCCTTCGTACACTTCCGGCACGTTGCTCAGTCCAGCTCCGAATCCGCCTTGGTCCCCGTCCCTTCCTCCGGCCAAAGAGTAGAGCGGCGGCCCCGAAGACCAGCACAGCCTCCGCTTTGGGAGTCGCCCTCCCTCCACCCAGAACATGAGGTAGAAGTTGCACATCTCGTCGTCGGAGGCGGGACCGACGGACACGGGATCGCCGAGGAAGTTGACCATGGTACAACTGGATGTGTAATGTTTTTTTGAGAAAAATATTACGTAGATGTTGTTAAATGTCCTGTAACCGTGCGGCCAGCGTGTCTCCTGTCCTGAGCACCACGGCTTCCCTCTCCTCCTCCGTCTTCTTTTGCTCAGAAATCATGTTGAAGACCTGCGGGAACTGCGGGTGGGCGTGCCCGATTGAAAGCCACTCCTCGCCGCCGTTCACAACCTGCAGCAAGGAGAACTTGAAAATGGGCAGAGGATTTATTTTAGACTCGTATATTCTCACTGTCCACCCGTGCACGTCTACCCCGAGCGAGTGTGTATGGACGCGAAACGCCAGCGGGTGCAGCTCCAGGCCCTCCTCCTCCGTCAATTCGCAGGCCACCTCCATCGCTGTGCGCTCCTGCATGTCAAAAACATCTCTTCATTCTTTTCGTGTGCAGTGATTTACACCCACCCGCAATGCAAAACTTCTGTCAGTGCAAAAAAACAATGTCATAACGAACACAACAAAGGCAACACCACCTTTCCTGGCAGCCTCCCTCCCGTGGCCATGAGCAGCACCCCTGCCGTCTTTGGCCTTGGCTCCGTCGAGTGTGTGACCACCACCGTGGTGTCGTCGCCCTCCTCCGGCAAGTGGGAGACGGAGGCGTAGTGCACCTGCAGCACCAGCCAGTCAACGCCGCTGTCGCCACCAACGCGGAACGCAACGTCAGGGGGGAGGGTCAAGGGGGTGGCGCGGGAGGTCCAAGCGTACTAACAAATAGAAAATAAAGATTTTGTTTAATCTCGGGAAATTTTCAAACGTCTCACCAGAATGGTGGGCGCTCCTCCCCTCCTCCCGCATGGCAAATATGCCTTTCCGAATTTTCCCTTTCCCCGGTCGCTGCTCCCCCTCTCCATCTCCCCGCAGTTGAAGACGTCCGCCTGCTTGCCCGGGTGCCTGCACCCGAAGAGGACGACGTGGTGGGCGACGCGCTCGTCAGCGAGGGTCTCGAAGCCACTCAGGAACAGCGGCTGCGTGCGATAAAAATAGCAGCAAGTTTGATACCAAACGTGAGCATACTTGCCTCTCCAGATGAGCTGTTGAGCTTCGTGGGGGCGCACAGGTAGGTCTCCGGCTGGTCCGGCTTTGCCAGGGGCATGGACAGGCGCAGATCGGACTCGAAACAGGATGCATTCTCACAAAATAATAATAGACAGAGGTGGAGGAAGAGAGGAAAGGTATCCATGTCGGCGACAATGCACTAAGGTGATGACAGGATGTGGAAGTGAGTAGTTGTGTTGCTTAGGTCTTAGGTCTTAGGTAATTTATTGGTACGATTCATCACACGATACAATGACCACAGCGCAATTGTAACATATAATGTCAATCCGACCGAAATACATCAGTTTGCGGGATTTACGTACACGGAACAGAAATAAAGTATTACTACTACAGGATACTACGATTCGCGCAGCCTTAACCCGGCGTTAACAAGGCCTCATTCGAGGCCTTCAGATGTAACAGTTTATCTTCTGCGAAGAATTTTAATATAGCTCGTTCTTGTAGTTTAATATTGCCCTTCAGGCGCATGTTAGCCTGATCTCGCTCATCAGCTAGATTCGGGCATAGAGCCCATAGGTGCCAGGAATCTTCCCAGTCTTCCCCACACAGGGAGCATAAATAATCATTGCCCGGAAGTTCATTCCAGTGCCTTAAATGTCTTTTCCAAAGACCGTGTCCAGTAACTATCTGAGATAGTTTGTTAAGCTCATCTGAGTTTAGTTTTGAGGTCAACTTATTAGGTTGGACCTTCGAGATGAAAAGTCGGGATATCTTACAGTCGGTTATTTCCTCCCATGCTGTTTGCCACAGCTCTATATATTTTTCACCGACGAGCCCCTTCAGGGTCTTATAATTTAATGGCACAAAAGGAGTTTCATAGGCCAAGTTTCTTGCCTCAGCTGCGCTCGTACGAGCCAGGGAGTCAGCAAATTCATTGCCCGTGACATTACTATGTCCTTTAACCCATGAAAGAGTCACCTGCGGTGAATCTCGCATCAATTCCATTGTTTCTAAACAAAGGCTGTCCTTTGCTTCGAAACCATTAAGTGCACTGACAGCACTTAGAGAGTCACTGTAGATCTCAACCTCCCTCTCCAGGGAGTCCTTGAAATCATTTCTCAGCCAACTTAGGGCTTCTTTGATGGCCATCACCTCCGCGTGATGGACGCTTATTTCTTTCAAAGCAATAGTCTGCTCGTGTATGACATAATTATTATCACATACAGCATATGCTATGCCGACATCCAATTTATCCTTGGATGCGTCTGTGTAGATCCTAAGAGGTAGGTGGTGTTTGAGCCTCTTAGTCCTGGTCTCTTTCCAGATTCTTTTATTTATCCTCGCTTCCCGCGGGATGTGTCCTTTAAAGAGATCGAGCTCTTTACGTTTCCATATTGCCAGATGTCCTCTCATCTTATATTGTGATCCAATTC
>JAAUYJ010088265.1_pt1 | contig 11666 bp, 10 predicted proteins | sample 7278031 | NCBI WGS metagenome assembly JAAUYJ01 (sample SAMN14350222, study PRJNA611818) | marine sediment metagenome | isolation source: surface marine sediment (1.8m) | place: French Polynesia: Moorea | collected 2018-08 | reverse complement strand
GATCGCCCAAATTTCCCTTGTCTCACGCCATAAAAAACCTAGTTTTAAGAAAATTTCATTACTTATGGTCTGTTAGCAAATCGGAAATTGTGATTTGGCTGATATTATCCTGAGTTCTACAAGGTAAAAAATTAGAACCTTATCTAATTAAGCATCTCTCATCTTTATCACCCTAATTAAAACTGTAATTATTTCTCAAGATTAGACATTCATTATGCACAAAATAGCTGCAACTCCTGGTGGTTGGAATCCTGAAACAGAAGGAGTTATTTTTATAGAGCAAAATCCCGCACCCATTGTATTTATAACTGCTGCGGATACAGAAATTCAAACTCTAGCAACAGCAATTAATCGTTTACCTAATGATTTTCCCGATCTTAGGGTAGTGAATTTATTACAGTTACAGCAGCAACTTAGTATTGATACTTACGTAGAAACAGTATTATCAAAAGCACAAATAATTATTCTCCGTCTCTTAGGGGGATATACTTATTGGTCTTATGGTTTGGAAAGAATTAAAGAAACAGCAGAAAGCACTAATATCAAGTTATTCGTCTTACCAGGGGATGATCTCCCTGATCTCGATCTAATTAGTCATTCTAACCTTAACTTATCCTCTGTCAATCGCCTGTGGCATTATTGTATTGAAGGAGGAGTCAAAAACTATATCAATGGCTTAAAATTTGTTTCTGATGTTTGTCTAAACACCAATTATAATCCTGATGTACCCCAAGTCATTCCTCGTCTGGGATTATATAACTTTTCTCTACAAGATAATGGACAAAAGCTCAACAGTAACTCAGTAACTCACTCAGTAGGAATTCTGTTTTATCGCTCTCATTATTTAGCAGGAAATATATTACCCATAGATGCTCTTAGTGAAGCTTTAATCAAGAAAAATCTTTATCCTATTCCCATCTTCATTTCTTCTTTGAGAGATCTAGAAGTTCAAAAGCAACTTGTAATAATTAGTAAAGAAAAAACGCTACAAGTTCTACTAAATACTACCAGTTTTTCCTTAGCCAAAATTGGGGAAGAGTCAGCAACCAAATTATGGAAACAGTTAGATATTCCCATTTTGCAAGTAATTCTGAGTACTAGCACCCAAGAGCAATGGAAAACTAGCTGGATGGGGTTAACTCCCAGAGATGTAGCGATGAATGTAGCTTTACCTGAAGTTGACGGAAGAATTATTACCCGTGCTATTTCTTTTAAATCAGTAAAAAGACGACAAGAGAAATTAGAAACAGATATTGTAATTTACGAACCAAATAGAGATCGCGTCAATTTTATTACAGAACTTACTTCTAATTTAGTCAACTTAAAGAATACCGTAGTTAGAGACAGAAAAGTAGCTCTAATTCTTGCCAACTATCCTAACAAAGATGGCAGACTAGGCAATGGAGTAGGCTTAGACACTCCAGCCAGTTGTATTAAAATTTTACAAGCCTTAAAAATAGCTGGTTATGAAGTTAAAGATATCCCCGCGATAGGAGATGATTTAATCAAACTCTTAACCACAGGAATTACCAATGATTTAGAGAGTAGAGCAACCCGTAAAATATATCAGAGCTTACCTCTAGAAGAATATCAAAAATACTTTAATACCTTACCAGAACCAGTACAACAAGCAATAATTAATCGTTGGGGAAACCTAGAAGATAATAAAACAAACAAACAACAAAACAATAACGATCATTCATCCTTCAGCATTCCTGGTATCCAATTAGGAAACATATTTATAGGTATTCAACCATCCAGAGGCTACGATCTCGATCCAAGCTTAAACTATCATGCACCAGACTTAGAACCAACCCATAACTATTTAGCCTACTACTATTGGTTAAGAGAGAAATTTCAAGCGCAAGCAATAATTCATGTAGGGAAACACGGTAACTTAGAATGGCTACCAGGAAAAAGTATTGCTTTATCCCAAAACTGTTATCCAGAAATCGCCCTAGAAACCATCCCCAACATATATCCCTTTATAGTTAACGATCCAGGGGAAGGTTCACAAGCCAAAAGACGTTCCCATGCAGTAATAATAGATCATCTTACACCACCACTAACCCGAGCGGAACTATATGGAGGACTAGAAAAACTAGAAGCCTTAATAGACGAATACTACGAAGCACAAACCCTAGATCCTTCCCGTTTAAAAACCATCCAAGAGCGTATCACCAAACTAGTAAAACAAGAAAACCTCCATCAAGAATTAGCAATTCAAAACACAGAATCAATCAGCGAATTTCTCAACCTTGCTGACGGTTATCTCTGCGAATTAAAAGAAGAATTAATAAGAGATGGCTTACATATCTTCGGACAATGTCCCCAAGATAAACAACTCAGAGACTTAATCATCGCGATCGCACGTCACTCCAGTATAGATCGTTTAGGACTAACAGAAGCACTAGCCAAAGACTTAGGATGGGGAGACACTGTTTGGTTAACAAAGTTAAGTTTTAAGACAAGCAAGGGGAGCAAGGGAGCAGGGGAAGCAGGGGAAATTTCCTTACCTGAAAAACCCTCAACCCTTCAACCCTCAGAAAACCTCTCTGCGTCTCTGCGTCTCTGCGCGCAAAAAATCCACAATCAAACAGACATAACCGAAATCTTAGAATTAATAGCCCAACAACCCTCAACCCTTCAACCCTCAGAAAACTTCTCTGCGTCTCTGCCTCTGTGGGCGAAACCAATCCAAAACCCAGGAAACACCACCGAAATCTCAGAAACAACAGCCAAACAACCCTCCACACTTCAACCCTCAGAAAACCTCTCTGCGTCTCTGCGTCTCTGCGCGAAACCAATCCACAATCAAGGAGACATAACCGAAATCTCAGAAAAAATAGCAGCCGAATTAATAGACCAACTCCTAAAAAACTCCTCCTTCACCCTCAACCCTTCTACATTCCCTCATACCTCCCCCACAATCAACTGGATCAAAACCCATCTCCTACCATCCTTAAAACAAACCAACCAAGAAATAACCAATCTTCTCCGCGCCCTAGACGGAAAATATATACCCAGTGGCGCATCAGGCGCACCCACCAGAGGAAGACCCGAAGTATTACCCACAGGAAGAAACTTTTATTCAGTAGATATTCGAGCAATTCCCACAGAAACAGCCTGGGAAATAGGCAGCAAGGCAGCAGAAGCCTTAATCGAACGCTATACCCAAGAAAACGGAGAATATCCCCAAAATATCGCCATATCCATCTGGGGAACATCCACTATGCGTACAGGAGGAGATGACATTGCTCAGGTCATGGCACTAATGGGAGTACGCCCCATTTGGGATGGGGTATCTCGTAGAGTTGTTGACTTTGAAATCCTTGATGAGTCGGTGCTTAATCGTCCTCGCGTCGATGTCACTGTTAGGGTGTCAGGCTTTTTTCGCGACTCTTTCCCCAATATACTCAACTTATTAAATAATATAACACAAGCGGTGGCAGATTTGCAAGAGCCAAAAGAAATTAATCCCCTAGCTACAAAAGTTCAGCAAGAAACCCAGTATTGGCAACAACAAGGATTAGAATCAAACATTGCCAAACAAAGAGCAAGCTATCGTATTTTTGGCTCTAAACCTGGTGCTTATGGTGCAGGTTTACAAGGTTTAATAGAATCCCAAAATTGGCAAAGCGAAACTGATTTAGCCAGAGCATATATTAACTGGAGTTGCTATGCTTATGATGCTCAAGGAAAAGGACATTCTGCACCAGAATCTTTTTCTCAAAGACTGCAACAACTACAAGTAGTTTTACAAAATCAAGACAACCGTGAACACGACTTATTAGACTCCGACGACTATTATCAATTCCACGGAGGATTAACCGCAGCAGTCAAAAGTTTAACTGGTAAAAATCCTGAAGTTTATTTCGGTGACAATTCTATTCCTAGTAATCCCAAAGTCAGAAAATTAACTGAAGAAATTGCTAGAGTATATCGCTCTCGCGTCATTAACCCCAAATGGATTAAAGGGGTAATGCGTCATGGATATAAAGGAGCTTTTGAAATGGCTGCAACAGTAGATTATTTATTTGCTTATGATGCTACTACTGACTGTGTCAGAGATTATATGTATCAAGGAGTAGCACAAGCTTATGTTTTAGATGCTCAAGTACAACAATTTATTAAGGATAAAAATCCTTGGGCGTTAAGAGATATGGCTGAAAGATTATTGGAAGCAAATCAACGAGGAATGTGGCAAGAAGTTAGTAATGATATGTTGGATGAATTAAAGAGTATTGTACATGAAGCTGAAGGAGAAATTGAAGGGATAAATTATTAAAAAACTTACCAAGGCGATCGCATATTTAATAGCTTAGATATTCTAAAATAGTCTGAAAATCTTGGACTATTATACTTTCATTGTCTTTGTTCAGAATTGGAACATGAACGAAAATACAAGGAATAGATAAATCTGATTTTTCCAGATATTGTAAAACTTGATAATATAATCCTTCACAAACAAATTTACCTGCATCATGACTAATAGCACTATGAGATAATTTAGATATTAAAGGTTGTAAATCGAGACTAGTTAGCAAACAGTTTTCATTACAAGTAGCATTAGATTCTATAGTTAATTGTTTTCTAGATTCTGCCATTCCACAACAGATAATTCCTTGAGGTTGTATTTTTTTAAGTATGGCGATCGCCAGATTACTAGCTAAATCAACATCAACAGGAAGTTGTCTTAAAAAATAATCTTTAGATGTATTGTTGCTGGCTATTATTGCCAATAAATCATCAGAAGAATTAGATTTTTGATGAGCTAGCCAAGTAGTGAAAGAAGTTAATAATAATGTCATAACAAATTGAAGTGACAGTAATCTAACAATAGATTAGAAAAACTCTTAATCTCTCTGTGGAGATGGGCTAGATAATAATTCTTAAGAACACTGTTTTTTCTGTGTTTCTATTTTATTCTTAAGATACTGAGGAATACCCAGATTAGCAGTTTGATAAAGACGAGAGAACTCTTGTAAAAAGTGTTTGGCTACAGTAGCATTTTTAATAATCAATACAGTTTCATCATTATTTAAGTTCCCAGTAGGCGACCAATTTTGTGAGCCAGTAATTACAATATTATTATTAACCGTAGCAAATTTGTGGTGCATTTTATCTCCAGCAGGTAACTCAGCCATCCCCACTGTTTGGATTGGTTTTTGCCAAGGATTATTATTAGATTCATACTTGCAATTTTTCCCCAAAGCCACACCTAACATATCTAATCCTTCGCTATAGTCCCGAAAAACAAAATCCTTATCTATTAAAGCCTTGATTTTAACTCCTTCTTGAGACTCATCCTGTAAAATATCTGCTAATTTTTGCTCACTAAAAACAAATAGAGCCAAGTTAATCGAAGCAATACCATCTTGCAAACTTTTTCCGATTAATCCGTTAGTACTTAATTGCCAATCTTGTTTTTTAGAAGTAGGAGAAAACTGAATTGTAATAGTTGTATTATTCCAGTTTATCGTTTTAGGAGAACGCCAGGGCTTATTTATCCCAAATTGACTGTTCATAATTCCTCCCACTCCATCACCCCACATATAATTAAATTCTTCCCTAAATAATTTAGCTACTTGAGCATTATTAATCTTCAGTAAATTATTAACATTACCTTTAGTTACAGGATTACTAAAATCTCCATGAATCCCACTTAAAGTAAAATTAGCTGAACCAGTAACAACTAGTTCATTATCAATAACCATAAACTTATGGTGCATTAAACCACTACCTTTTGAGCCATCAGCAGTGTCATCAATAACAGGAATACCTGCATTTTTTAAAATCAATAAAGCATCTCTTTTAGCAAGTTCTTCCTTACTTAATTTTCCATCTTGATTGATATCTATTAACTTAAAATACTGCTGATAGCGATCGCGTTCTCTTTGAGGTAATTTAGAGATCTCTTGATTACTAAAATCACTCCAAGAACGACTATAGTTATTCTCAATAATTACTCTTATTGCTACTCCTTGCTGCTGTTTTTGACTCAGAGCTAAAGCAATCTCAGGTAACTGTAACTCTTGCACAGCAAGTTCAATACTAGATTGAGCAGAATTAATGGCTTCTACAATAACAGCTTCTAAATTATCTCCTGGGCGTTCAATGTTTCTATAAGGATCAGTGTATTGTTCTGTACCAGTTTCTCGATGATTAAAAAAAACTTGAATATCAGGGTCTTGAGGTAAATTGTAGGCTTGAGAAACATCTTTTTGGCAACCACTCAGTAATAAAAAAAAGGGAAACAAGAAAAAAATAATACAGCGATACATAAGGAACATTCAACAGTACTTTGATGTCTATCTTCCTACCATAAACGGGAGTGAGTAAAATTAGGTAAAATTAACAACCAAAATGATAAGATACCTGAAGCTCTAATATAGTTATGTTTATCATAGGATTACAATAATGGCTAGATTAAAATCAAGGATTAGTCGTCCTAATATTAAGTATTTACTATCTTTACCCTTAGCTTGGAGTCTATTTAGCAGTACTGCTTTGATTACAGTCTCTAATCCTATACTTGCTCAGGAAACAACCCTAACAAATATACCTTCCGACGATCCTACTGACCCTAATAATTTGCGTCCTCTAGCTCAGTCCGATAGTCTTCTGAGTCTTCAAGGAGGAAAAAAATTGATGAGTGAAGCAAGCCAAGCTATAAATAATCAAGACTACGACAGCGCAGCTAAAAAATTACAAAATGCTCGTCAAGTTTTCAACCAATTATCTAACTTCTATCTTCAACTGTCGGATAGTTTTTCAGGAATCGAAAATCGTATTGCTCAACAGCAGAGACAGAAAGCTTTAGAAACAGGACAAATGCGGGATGAAGCAACCTACCAATTGGCTTTAGTACATCGCGCTCAAAATCAACCAGAATTATCAGTACCTCTGCTCATTCAAATAATTCGCTCTCAAAACCCTACTAGTGAGTTAGGAAAAAAATCTTATCAGCAACTATTTGAAATTGGTTTTGTAGAAGATCCTTTTTCTGAATCTAGCTCCAGTCGTTAGGAGATAACAATATTATATGTTGTGTTGGGACATCGAAATACGCCACAATAATTCTTAAAGTAATTTGGGTTCGGAACATCTATGATTAATCCCCAACAGGTAAAAACCATGATTCAAGAGCAGTTTCCCGAAGCTCAAGTCGAAGTAGCAGGAGACGGTGAGCATTTTGAAGCGGTTATCGTCTCTCCTAAGTTTGAAGGGAAAAGCAAAGTCAAGCAACATCAAATGGTATATGCTGCTGTTAATGATGCTATGGCTTCAGAAGTCATCCATGCTTTATCCCTCAAAACTTACACTCCCGAAGCTTGGCAAACTGTAGCAGGAAAAATTTAAAACAATTAGTAAAATTGAGTAAATAGCCATAAAAAACCTATGACACCTGAATTAAAAGCGAAAATTGAAAAATTAGTTCAAGAAAACAAAATTTTAGTCTTTATGAAAGGCTCGAAATTGATGCCTCAATGTGGTTTTTCTAACAATGTAGTTCAAATTCTCAATACCCTGGGTGTTCCCTATGAAACAGTAGATGTTCTAGCAGATTTAGATATTCGTCAAGGAATTAAAGAATATTCTAATTGGCCAACTATCCCCCAAATCTATATCAACGGTGAATTTATCGGTGGCTCAGATATTGCTATTGAACTCTATCAAAGCGGTGAGTTACAGCAAATGGTTGAGGTGGCTCTAGCTTCTTAAATCTCAAGTTTTATTGGCATCTCATGGGGTGGACTAAGAGTTTGCCCCAATTATTTTGGTTACAATCTAAAGTGTAGTCTATAGCTCTGTTTCTAAAACCTATCTCAACCAATTTTCATGACTACCCAAAAACCACGTATCTGTATTGTTGGTGGCGGATTTGGTGGTTTATATACCGCTCTGCGCCTAGATGATTTACCTTGGCAACCAGAAACTCAACCACAAATTATTCTGATTGATAAAAGCGATCGCTTTTTATTTTCCCCTCTCTTATACGAATTAATTACAGAAGAGCTACAAACTTGGGAAATCGCCCCACCCTTTGAAGAGATTTTATCCAACACTAGCATTCAATTCCATCAAGATTGTGTAACCAACATTAATCTAGAAACCCAACAAGTAACGAAGGGTAGTGCTTCTGTTATTAGTTATGACTATTTAGTAATTGCTGCTGGAGGAAAAACACCTCTAGATATTGTTCCAGGAGCGAAATCCCACGCCATACCCTTTAAAACTCTCAATGATGCTTATCGTGTCAAAGAAAAATTAAGATTATTAGAAGAATCTTCCCCCGAGAAAATCCGTGTTGCCATAGTAGGAGGAGGCTATAGCGGAGTAGAAATTGCAGGAAAAATTGCTGACCGTCTGGGGAAAAAAGGCAGAATTAGGATTATCGATCGCGGTGCAAAAATATTAGATAATGCTAGTGAATTTAATCGTGAAACAGCCATCAAAGCCTTAGAAAAACGTCAAGTATGGCTAGATTTAGAAACTGAAGTTACACAAGTACAATCTGATACTATCTCCCTCTACTACAAAGGAACAATAGATACTATCCCTGTAGATTTAGTAATTTGGACAGTAGGGAATCAAGTTTCTCAACTCACTCAACAACTACCCCTAGAAAAAACTGCAACAGGATTACTCAAAATTAAACCAACCCTAGAAGCGTTAGATAGGGAGCGAGTTTATGCCCTAGGAGATATAGTAGAAAGCAAAGATGTCACAGGAGAACTACTACCAGCCACCGCACAAGTCGCATTTCAGCAATCAGACTACTGTGCTTGGAATATCTGGGCTAGCATCAACCATAAACCACAACTACCATTCCGCTATCAACCCTTGGGAGAAATGATGGCATTAGGAATAGATAATGCTACTCTAAATGGTCTAGGATTACAACTAAATGGCTCTCTTGCTTATATTGCTCGTCGTCTGATTTATCTTTATCGTTTGCCAAATCTCCAGCATCAGCTAACAGTAGGGCTAAACTGGATAACTCAACCTTTAGTGGAGCTATTAAGTTAATGAAATCCCTCCCGAAAGTCATTTTTTTTGATGCTGTAGGTACGCTTTTTGGGGTTAAAGGTAGTGTAGGTACAGTGTATCAGGCGATCGCACAAAACCACAATGTAGAAGTAGATGCTAAGAAGATAGATAAGGCTTTTTATCGAAGCTTCGCTCAAGCTTCCCCCCTAGCATTTACCGTCACCAATCCAGAAAAGATACCACAACAAGAATTTGATTGGTGGAAAAATTTAGCAATAACCACTTTTACTCAAGCAGGCTTACTAGATAAATTTACGGATTTCGATGCTTTTTTTCAAGAACTGTACCTACATTTTGCGACAGAAAAACCCTGGTATATCTATCAGGATGTCATACCCAATTTACAAAAATGGCAGCAAAAGAAAGTAACACTAGCTATTATTTCCAATTTTGATAGTCGTCTATATTCTGTATTGAAAGCCCTCAAACTAGAATGTTTTTTTTCCAGTATCACTATTTCCTCGGAAGTAGGTGCAGCCAAACCCAACCCAAAAATATTTGCCACAGCAATTGCTAAACACAATTGTCTTCCTGAAGAAGCATGGCACATTGGGGATAGTTTTACTGATGATTATCAAGGAGCAAAAAAGATAGGGATTACTGCTTTTTTACTAAAGCGAGGCTATAATACTGTAATCGAAAAAAACCAGCTACCCAATTTAAATAGTCTGGGATAGACTTGTGTTGACATAGTCTTTAATATACAAAATTTATATTAGGGGGATTTAGCTTTGGATACAGCTAGTCAGCAGCGAATTTTAGGCTATTTCATTGAAGAAGCAAAAGAACACTTACAAACTTTAGAGCAGGGAATACTACAGTTAGGGACTGCTGTTCAAGACCCAGAAACTGTTAACGAAATGTTCCGTGCTGCTCATTCTGTCAAGGGTGGCGCAGCAATGCTGGGTTATGCCAGTATACAGAAAACCGCTCACCGTTTAGAAGATTCTTTTAAAATTCTCAAAGAAAATCCTGTTAACGTTGATCAAAAACTAGAATCTTTATTTCTCACTGGATACGATCATCTACAAGATTTAATCGAACGTTTAGAAAGTTCTGTTGAATTTAAAGACGAAGATGCCATCGAAATCTTACAACAAGCAGAATCTAATTTTGCTATCCTGCAACAATATCTTCAACAGTTACTTGGGGGTGGTGTATCAGGAAATATTCCAGCACCAGTAAATATCTCAGAAAGAGTTAAAGAAACTCTCAAACAGATGTTACAGCTATTTAAGCAAGCTGATACCCCAGAAAATCGGCAAAAATTACAACACTATTGTGCAAATTTAGGAGAACTTGCTCCCACAGAGCCAAATTGGCAGCAATTTGTAAGTATTGCTCGAACCGCAATTAGTAACAAAAAATATCCCTATAATACTATTGCTCAAATCGTTATCAGGGAAATTAAACAAGCTGGAGATAACCTCCATGTAGGAAATACTAACGCAATTATTCCTAGCAAAAACTTACAACAACTAGCAGCAACGGCTCAAGCTCCTACAGCAAAGGCTACAGAGACCAAAATTTCTATTCCCAAAGAACCTAAAGGTGCTGCAACTGCTCTTTTACAAGCTTTTAATAAAGCAGAACTAACCCAAATTATCAAACTTATTTCCAGTCAGATGTAATTTGTTGAAATCTTGATTATTAAGTTAAGACAGCTAAGATATGTCATAATAAATTCTTATCAATACTGAGTAGATAGACTGATTGGCTGTGTTGCAACTAGTAAGTTATTTAGATCAAGGGAACGAATCAGCGATCGCTTCCCTAAAAATTTTATGTGCTTGTGTTTTATTGGGTATGATTGCTTGGACTGTGATTAGTGCTTTGCTGGATGCTATTGCCAGAGCAAAACGGATGCACCAAATTCCCTGTACCAAGTGTTGTTTTTTTACTAACGATCATCACCTCAAGTGTACAATCAAGCCTTATATAGCTAATACAGAACAAGCAATTGACTGTTCAGACTACTTCTCTGACTAGATAGCAACAGCAATTTTCTGAATCGCCATTCCTAATTATTGGTCATCTAGAGCCTAAAATCTATTTAAGTAATAAGATATGGTGTAAATTGACATAAACAATCCCAAGTGAATGAGTGGTTTAGAAAAAACAATTCAAGCAAGTACCTTAATTGATATCTTGAGGCATAGGTCTATCCAGCAACCAGAAAAAATTGCTTACACTTTTTTACTGGATGGAGAAACCCAGAAAGTTAGCCTTACCTATCGGGAATTAGACATTAAGGCTAGGGCGATCGCAGCTTCGATTCAATTCCTTTGTTCTCCTCAAGACAGAATTTTGCTACTCTATCCCCCAGGATTAGGTTTTATCGAAGCTTTTTTTGCCTGTCTCTACGCCGACGCGATCGCCATTCCAGCCTATCCCCCTCGTCCCAATCGTTCTATTGGTCGTATACAAAGCATTATTAAAGATGCTCAACCCACCTTAGCCTTAACCACTGATTCCATACTGGCTAGCTTAGAACGTAAAGCAGAAATAACCCCAGAACTAAAAACTCTACGCTGGTTTTCCACTGACAACATAGATATTAGTCACAGGGATAAATACCAAGAAATTCCTGTATCTCCCGATAAAATCGCATT
>JAAUYJ010155063.1_pt1 | contig 11668 bp, 13 predicted proteins | sample 7278031 | NCBI WGS metagenome assembly JAAUYJ01 (sample SAMN14350222, study PRJNA611818) | marine sediment metagenome | isolation source: surface marine sediment (1.8m) | place: French Polynesia: Moorea | collected 2018-08 | reverse complement strand
ATCCCCCACCTTTGTTGTTGCAGCAACTACCACGCATGACTTGCGCCGAGGGGAAAGAGAGGGGGAGGAGGAAGAAAGGTTGATGAAAGGTCCATTTCCAAATTAGATCCTGCTGCTACCGACAAAAAAAGGTACGTAGGTACGTACGTAAAGTAAAGAAGCGCAAGAGAGTTTTCGATATTTTTTGTCATCTCATGTTTTTCTCTCTCTCCTTGGTGTTTTCTTCTTTCTTTCTCGCACAGACAGGGGGGAGGGATCGTGAGGGAAAACAGTATGAAGGGGCTATTTCGCGCTCTTTTGGAGGGGAGAGTGGGGGAAATTATAAGACATGAAAACTGCTATCACAAAGACCTCACCACACGCGTGCGCTATGAAACATTTTTTGTGCTGCTACAAACATTGACACTCCTGTCTACATTCGCTCCACAATCTTTAAAGCCGGGTGCTCGGGATTCCTCACCCACTTGCAAGAGGGAAAGGTGGAAGAATGGCATCGGCGCCTACCCCGACTTCAATTTAACCCCTTGGAAACTCCAAAATCAGCCCCCACCTCATGGCTGGGTGATGGTAAATTTGAAGTGAGTGCATAGGAGACTTATCCGTTTCCGATGGCATTTGGGGCCAAAAAGGGGCGGAAGTGGCGATTCAGAACAAATCTCTCCCCTTTCTTCTTCAGCATCAAGGGCTTTGGAACCTCCCACGGCCTTTTCTTTAAACGCACAACACGCAGTCACAGCATTGCTTTTTTTCATGACAGACTTTCGTCGCTCTCCACATCCCTTTCAAATCATCTAGGCAAAACAAGAGCCTTTTTCACACCATATTGGGAATTATATGCGTAGGTACGGAACGGAAAAAGAAAAATTATTACTGTATACTTTACACAAGCTTCTTTCTTCTTTTTGCGGTAAATCAGTTTTTTGAGTAGAGGTGCGGTACTAAAACGGTCTGTCTTGTTGTATTCAATAGAGGGGACGGATAGCGGCGTGCGGCGCGTGAAACAAGTGACAAATAGTCAATTTCTGTTCGTTCGTTCTTCCTGCAGAAAAGTGAAGGTAATATTTTTTTGGGTGTGTAAGAGAGGGCCTGATGGTATAAGCTAGGTGCAGAGAAAGAGAGAAGAAGAAGTTACCTTGATGATGTGTTAAAAGACGGTACAGCATCAGTCACAAAAGTTACAAAAAGTCGACGGATCTTCTGCTATAAGTTGACATTGATGATTCTTTCTTCGCCTCTTTCGCTACTCAACTCTTCCCATAATTTATTACGATCTCACGCTAGACTGCTCGAAGGGAGGGCCGAAGCTGGTCTGCAAAAAGTCCAACAAATTGCGATTTAAGTTTTTGTTCCATTCAGACAAAAGTTGTTATTTTACCTTTAATAGTATTAGACCAACAACAGTTCTTTGGCCCCTGATGTTGCCCTTGCCTCACACTCGCCCGTCGCTTCCTTCTCCTCCCTCTGGTTGTTATCGTAGTCGTTGATGGTGTTTTGTTGTTGTTGTTGTTGTTGTTGCAGGTGTCCCGCCTTACGAGATCCTGGCGGTCCTGGGGCGGTAGGTGCCGTAGATCTCGGTGTGCACCGGCATGTAGTTGTAGCTGCAGAGAAGAAAGGAGAGTGCAAGACATGTTCTTGTTCGGAAATAAAAATCATGGTTTATCAAAGCTAACCCCGGGGTGAAGATCCTGTCGTGGGCGTCGGGGAGGATGGGGGTGAGGGGCTCGGCCGCGCGCTTCTTCGGCCGGTCGAACATCTGGGACTCCAGCTTGGAGAACTCGTGCTTCAGGTCGGGGAAGTCGTCGGGGAGGGTCTGCACGATCGAAGGGTGGATGGTGCGGTACACGCGCTCATCGGGGGCGCGGAGGTCCTGGGCGCCTACAGAATTAAATAAAAATACATGTTCAAATACATGTGGGAAAGTCAGTCATATCTAGCACGAAATAACTGTGCTGTATGTGTGTGGCCGCCGTGAGAAACATTCCTTCCGTGCAAAGAGGAAGTGGGTGGGTGGGAGGTGAAGCTCTAGAGGTGGAGGAGGAGGAGGGCGCGGAAAAAAGAAGCGAAGTCACGACAGGGACGGATGAAGTTTCTACTCTCTCTCTCTCTCGCTTTTAAAGGTGAATGCGGGATTACAAAAGAAGGGGGAAGAAGAAATAGAAGAAGAGGTGCGCTGGGGGAAAAACAAGGGAGGCATTTTTCGCAACCCACTTTTTCAAGAAACCGCAAAAAAGAGGGGGAGGAAAAAAAGAAAGAAACTAAAGAGACATCCTCCGTCCCGTGCCGTGTCTTCGCTATCTTTTTTACTCTCGCAGCTGTTGCTGTTGTAGCCTCATTCCAGAACATCCAGGTAACTTTCCGAGAAGGTAAACAATTCCCTCCTTAGCAGAGATTTTAGCTCTTTCTATATTTTTGAAATCGCATTCTGAAATGGTGCCACCGCCCGCAGCCAGCCTCTCTCAACTATCTCCTCCACCTTCTAGGTAGGTCTCTCTCCCCAGGTATGGCTCGTAGATGAGGTCGTAGAGGTAGACGTCGGTGGGCTTGAACATCTTCCAGATGTTTGGCCTCCTGCTCCTCCGCAGGACATCCTCGATGTCTTCGTCCACCGCCAGACCACCCTTCCCTCGACCTGTTTCGTAATTTGCCCGCCCAACGGTTAAAACTTATCGCACACATTTTTTGTTTGTCGTTGTCGTTTTGTCGGGTGGTGTTCGTTATACACCCCTTTTGGGACATAAAAATCCCTTTCGAAACGAGCCTCGGTCGACGGCCGAAGTCATTAAGGGGCGCATAGCTCACTGATTGCACCGCCCCCAAATGACCCTCGGCAATAATTTACGTGTTGCTAAGGCATCGCAATCAGGGAGGGTCGAGGAAAAAGGGGAGAAAAAGATCATGACAGCGATCCTACACTGGCCAGCCCAACAGCCGATGCTGCTACACTTTCCCCTCCCACAAAGAAACGACAAAAAAGAAGGCGGCAAGCGCCTCTCTATCCACGACTTTCCTGGGCGGGCGAGGGGGACACAAGACTCTGCTTGGACTTGCTCCAAGAAACGGTCAGCTCTTACACCCAACACCCTGCAGCACTACAGCCCTCGGCATGAAAGCGAGAAAAGACCCTTGGGTTCGGCTGTGTCCTTCGTGTCATTGTTCAAAGAGAAAAACGCGAAAAAGAATCACAAATAAAAACTGCGCTTGCAATCAAATTCCTTTATTATCTCCTCACCCTTTAGCGAGGAGACGTAGTTGCACCAGAACTTTGCCTTCTGGGTGAGGGGGGCGTTGTTGGTGTACAGCTCCATGTGCATCTTGCCGATTCCGGTGTTGCCTGCCATCTTGTATGTGGGTTGGTGACTGAAATTTAAATTAAGGATCAAATTATGTGCGAACAGTTAGTCATCTTCAAATGAATTCTTTTATCCAAGGGCATCTCTTTCACGGGTGCTACGGTTCGGAGCCGATTCCGCCGAAAGCATCCGACTTCAAATAACGTTATCCCAAAGATTTTTCTCGCGATATTTCGGCGCTGGAACAAGACCGATTTTCCCGCCGTCTGGAGGGCGCGCCTTTCTACTTTCGAATTCAAGGGCGCAACTCAGCCGTCGCGTTCGCAAGAGATGTAGCAGTAGCAGCGGCAATGCCATAATTTCTTCAAAATGTGCGGGGATAAGAGAGGTGCAGAGATGGGGAGAAAGAGGAGGAGGAGGAGGAGGCGTTTTTGTGGGTCAAGGATTTTGTCAGACTGACATTTGGCTCTTGAGCCCTGAATCCTCGACTCGATCCCAAGAAAACACCTCCTCCTCCACAGGATGCAGGCGTTGGAGGAGCAGGGAGAAAGCGCAGAGATGAAAGCTCTCGAGGGAGGGGAAAGGCGTTTTTTCGAGTTTTGCCTCCATCTTCGTATTTTAGGAGGGAGAGGACGGGGCGGCAGCGGTGCTAAAATGAGGACACAGATAGAGGGAGAGGACGAACAAATGTTACGGGCAATTAGAGCTTCCCGTGAAGGATACCCAACGACTTTTTTTAACAGAAAGGGGCCATGTTCTCATTCCGCTATGAAACTTGAAATTATGTACATTATTAGTTTATTACATCCTTTTTCCGATGCTAAACTCTATAGCTCGTTTCGCTTGGGTTACTTTAGGAAGTACAGAAAGAGGAGGAGGAGGAAAAGTCTCAACCCGACCGTGAAACCCGCCTGTCGACAAAAGCGAGCGGAGGGAGACGAGAGACACATGTCTTCTTTCTCTCCCCTCCCCTCCCATTCCACGGGGTGCCCCAAATGTTTTAAGAGCCTAATGGGGCGTCAGGAAGTCAGAAAACAAAAGGGGAAAAGAAAATGAGGCGGCGAGGGGAAATCCCGACATCCCCTCGGCACATCCATGAACTTTGAAGGGCAGAGGAAGTCATCAGGAGAGACGGCCTCGCTCTAAGTAATTATTCCTTTCAAAAGAAAAAAACCCTTCATTCACCCGTTCACTTCACCTCGAGGCGAAACAAGTGGGAAAAAAGCTTTTTACGTCACCGGCGGCGCAAGCCCAGTACCTAGTCCAAACTCCCCTCCCTTTTCCTCCTTGTCTTTGTGTATAACAAACGCAGTCTGTGTTCGCGTTGTCGTCATCTCCCCCTTCGGGCCCTCCATTTCCATTTGGAGCTCCTCTTCCCCCCATTTTCATCCTCCCCCAGTCAGGGATTCGAAAGAGTGGAGAGGAGGCTGCAGTCTCGTGCGTCAGATGTTTGGATGCATGCGATTGGGTGCGGCTCGGCGGCCGAGAAGAGTGTTTAAATTCGGCTATCACGACGCAGCTCCGGGATACCGAGGTGAGGAATCTCACACTGCAGGCTCAATAAATGAGGAGGGGGAATATTGGGAAAGAGAAAGCTGTCGCTATCCAAAGATGTTTTTGGGGAGAACTGTATCTGAGGGCAGAGCTGTCTTGAAAGGACACCTTGTTAATTGGGAATTATCCCGCAAAACTGTTAAATTTCACGCAAGATAATTTCCAGCCGCAACTGTTCATTCCCCACTAGAGCAAGCTCTCTCTCGCCCACCTAGACCTTGAGAAGAGAGACGAAGTGAGTTTAAGTCTTCGCTTTCCCGGGAGTAGTTTGCGTGCCTCTGTCTCCCCCCCCTCTCCTCTTTTTGCCTTGCAACACAAGCAAATCGAGGCGGGTTGGGCTCCGACTCGACACCCGGGCCAAGAAAAGAGCGGAGGCAATGCAACAGCCCAGCAGCTTCTCGCGACCCAGGGAATGAAAATCCCATGGGGAGAGGCTTCGAAGACCGTCCCGGGGGATTAGGAAGGTCAATGGCGGACGAGGAGGGAGGGAGGGTGCATTCGAAAAGAATCGGAAAGTAGGATCGAACGAAAGAGAGAAAGCAGGCACAAAATAACTGTGTACGCTGACCAAGTACACTTTTTCGTTCTTTAAACCTACCTCCAAGAAGCTCTATGATCTAATTGGAGCGGAGATCTTTTCTTTGGGCGATGACGGACGGAGAGATCTGACGGTTGATACGGAGCTAATGATTCAGGACGAAAAGGGGTGTCTGGACTCTGGATCCAAACAGGGAGCTTCTTATCTGATTATTCGCCGGACGAGAACAAAATAGGATAAATAGTCATGCCAACTTGCGAGAGCTTAGAAAAAACTTTTAACCCATTCGACAAATAAGCCCAGACGCTCTTCCTCTTCGGACGTAAAGGCCGCTCTCTCGATCTCTTTTCCCGCAGCCTGTCCTTTATCAAAAGCCCATCTATCTTTTCCCCCCTAGAACGGATAATACACGTACGGTGGAGAAGTCAGTCGACTATTTTTTCTGCTCCTATTCACACGACACACTTTCTTTTCCCTTTTCCATATACAGGGGGCGGACATGTGTAGCGAGAGAGGGCGGGGAGCGAGGCTGCGAGGTCACGCACGGCCGCTCTGACGTGACAGCCTCCGCCCATGGGAAGAGGAGGAGGAGGAGGATGGGGGACGGAGGGACAGCGCATGACTGAAGGGACCGCCGCTCAATGGATTTAAATTTGGGGGTCCTACTTTGTGCTGGAAGGCGAGAAAATGTATCGGACTTTTGCGAAAATGTGTCTGAGAGTTTGCGGGTTAAAGACACCTGCTGTTTTCTCTTTGGCGAAGTGGGTTCTGGAAAAAGTGTTTCTTGATTTGCGACCGACCGACGTGCGGGCCAGCCACAACACCCTTTGCCATTCAGGAGGGAGAAAAGATCTTTCCTCACCTCTTTAACGAGGGGGGGAAATGGAGGCAAAGTCCGGATACGCGCTTACACAGGCGGGGCTGGAAAAGGGTACAGCCGCAGGGAAGCGGAAGGAGTACTGCTACAACTCGTAAATTCCGAAAACAAGTTGACATGATCGCGAAAGAAGCTTTCTCTTCAAAGGAGAACTTTCTATCTCGGATGAGTAAGTTTATAATGCTCTTGACACTGGAGAGTTCTTTTCCAAGCGGAACTGGAGTGTAAGAGTGTTCCAAAGTTAGGCTGCATTCCAAGGTATCTTTCAGCGGCTATGTATCGAGTGATCGGTGACAGAGTTTGTAAAACCTAACCTTTAGCGTTCAGAAAACCTAGCAACTAAGTCTGAGGGTAAGCAACTGCTATGTCAGTATTTGATTCCCTATTCTCACCAGGAGAGTCGCTCGCATAAAGTAGTCAAAGCTCAAGGAACATATGAAAAGTCTATCGAAATTAAAGAAGTGTATGACTTACCTCTCCTGTACCGTCCGTAGGCTGAAGGAGGCGGGTGATGAGTGGGTGGGACTGGGAGGTGCCGCTCACTGACAGAACAGACGGGGGAGGACGAAGGAGGAGGAAGGAGGAGGGAGGCTTTGGGCAGGAGGGAAAAAAAGTTTGGGGGAAGGGAGGGAGAAAGCGATTATGCCCAGGAGATGTGCTTCTTCTTCTTCTCGCTTGCCTTCCCTCCTCCTCCCGTCGGTCCCTCCCTCCGCCCAGGCTACGTCGGCGATGCTTACTTCTCCTCGACTCCTCCCCTCCCGCCATGTTCTTTCTCCTGCACCCCCCCCCTCTCCCCGCCCCCAGCCTTTTTGCTTGCTTTCGACTTCCAGACTTTGGCACTCATGACTGAGCACTGGGGAGGATATAATAACCCACAGTACTTGTGAACTAATTTTTTGCTATAGACGTGTAGACCGTTAGAAAAAACCAATGAATTGTGTGCGTCAAGCAAAATTAAGGGTGTTTCCCCTTCAAGGCTTTTCGATCACATTCCCTTTTCGGTGTTGTAGCAGCTCAAGGCGCGGGCATATACATACGTGCAAGTAGCAGCACCTGAAACGTTGCCAACAAATTCCTGAGCAGGAGAGCGATGTCCTGAGATGGAAAAGGCGAGGAGGAGGAGAGGGAGGACGTTCGCGGCCGCCGCCTCCGCCATCATGAGTGGAGTGAACGAACGAACGAACGACGACGCCCACTCCCACCAGAAGCTTCTTTCCTCCAGAAGCTCTTACGCAAGACGTTCCCATATAAAATCAACAGCTTTCATGAAAATTAAAAAAGTTCCTACGAGAAACAATACAATTGGTGTTTTTTTGTAAAAAAAATCTAGCCAAAAAAAAAAACCGTCCTTCCCTGCGCTCCGTTGCCGCCGTCGCGTCTGAAGCGCGGGAGAAAGCAGGGACCGAGATAGAAATAACTCTCTTACGACACGGGCACTCTGAGCCACCTTTGCCCACGGCTGTGCCTCCTCCTCCTCTTTTCCATTTCTTTTCTACACACAGAGACTTTTTTCTCACTCTTTCCTCGCCCCGTCGCGTTTCCCTCCGCTTCGGGCCAGCGTGCAATCGGCAAGGAGGGTGGAAAAGAACCGACCGAAGGATGTAGAAAGACTTCTTTTGCAGCCAGCTCACTTTAATAAGCCAAACCTTTGATCCTGGAAAAAGATGTCGCCCAAACAGAAACAGATTCGGCCAGCAGCAACGCACGTCAAACAAGACAACAACGTAACAACAAGTACATTACAGACTTACAGTACGTCGACAACAGCCGTACAACAAAACAGAAAAACCCTAACACGCGACACAAGAACATTGAGAACAAATCTACTCGTATATCCCCGACGAAGACTCTTTCCTTCCGGCCAGGAAAACAAAGCGGATTTTTATGAAAAGAAGAAAAGCACAGCTATCAAAAATATATTTCTTTATCTTGTACTGAAGGAATGATACTTGGCTTCGCACTGAAAAAAAAGTTTTGGTTGGCCAATCCATTGATTGATAAAAATAATAAAAATCCGCTCTGCTAGATCTGTCTCCTCTTTCTCCGCCGCCCTCCCTCCTCCACCGGAACCGTCTCGCGGATTGTAGCCTGGTCCACCTTGATTTTGGCAGTCCTGCAAAAAAAAAAATCGTAGTGAAATCATGAAAACTTCTATTTCAAAAACTTTTAAAGGGCTTCTTTCTTACTTGATATCCAGCGCCTTGACGAGCCCCTTCCACTGGGCCTTGTTGATTGTGATGATCATCTGCGAAACGGGGACATTGATACTTGAAAAAAAAAAACCTTTTTTTACCGCCATTCTTCCATCGCCTCACCTGATCCGTCTGCCCCTCGTCCTCCGCTCCGGCCGACCCGGTGGTCCTGGTTGCGCTAGGCAGCGTCTCCAGCTGCGGGAGGCCCGTGTCGTCGCTCTCCGACAGGAGAACCTTGCGAGACTTGACTAGGAAGGAGATGTGGAACCTGAAGAGCAACATGCAATGAAAGAGGGAACCGGCAAGAATGCCGACTGCGGAAATGTTACATGTTCTCGACGGATCTGCCAAAGTCGTCCGGGTCGAGGGCGAAGTCGAAGAAGCCGACTCTTCCGTGCCTGGTCCTCCTGCACTCTGCGTCCAGCTGGTGGAAGATGGACTTGACGATGAGCTCCACGCGGTCTTCCTCAGAGCGGACGGCAACGTTCTCAGTCACCCTGGCGAGAAAATATTTAGGAGTTTTTTTTCGTGCACCTCTACGTTTAACATTTCTGGCAGCGGAAAAATGAGTTTTCGCCAGCACTATCGATAATAAGGCTCACTTTGTGGCTGGCCCTTTCATTGCTGCCGCCCTTTGGGCGCCCTCCTGCGCCGCCCTCTGCCTGGCCGTCGCCCTCAGCCCGCTCTCCCTCTCCGCCGCCTCCGTGGGGTCGAAGGCACCCAGCATGAAGGAGACTGGCGGCGGGCGGCGGAACAGCGGCTTGTGGCGGCGGCCGAACCGGACCCAGTCGCCGCGCAGGGTGGAGATGGCGCCGCCCTCCGCCTCCACCGTGCCGCCCAGGGCCTTCCCCAGCAGTCCGGCGAACTCGGTCGGGGAGAAGCGGCGGTCGTTCGTGTCTATCGTCTCCGTGTGCTGGCGATGGAGGTCTGGCAAAGGAGAGACGAACGAATAAAAATTAGGGCCAAGTTCAGGTGCCATTATATCAAGAGGGCGAGCGTAACTGTGTACTGCAAATTAGTGACTCACTGGCGATCTGCTTGAATGTCATTGCCTCCAGCTTGCCCTCGTTGGTGGTCTTGACCTCCTCCAGGACCTTGTCCGACTTGCCCATGACCTCCCTCAGCTTGGAGGGGTCGGTCTTGAGCTCGTCGTCGTTGCACACGTCGTCCAGCAGGAGGCGGATCTTCTTGCGGGTGGCGGCAGACTCCCGCTCACGCTCGCGGCGGCTCACGGCGTCGTAGCTCACGTCCATGGTGGTGCGGTGATGGACGGAGGACGTGGAGGAGACGGGGGACACGGACCTCAAGGCCCCAACGCACCTGTCAAAGTGTCGCGTTTGTTTTCGTTTTTTGGGAGGGGGTTTATATCGTAACTTTCCCCTTGTTTTTCCTCTCTCAACCTCGAGACCCCTTTCCTGCTCCCCTTTTCCCCGGGGCCCATTATCCTCTTCGGCCTCCCCCCCCTCCCCCCTCCTTCCCCCGAGCCTCTCCTGCATACGGACGGACGAAGAGAGGCAGACGGGGAGGGGGGAGGACACGGGGAGGGAAAGCCCCCTTTTCCACCCAAGCAGCAAGGGGGAGAACCACCACCAAGACCAGCCGAAACGGAGAGAGAGAGAGAGAAAAGGCCCCTTCCTTCTGCTTCATGCTTCCATGCCCTTTCGCTCCTTCTTCGGCCGGTCGCCCCTCCTCGTTTCTGCCCACTTCTGTCCTCCTCCTCCTCCTCCTCCTTCGAACTGGCTCCCTCCCACTGCGGTGCTTCGTCCCCCCTTGGCCCACCGTCGCCCGCAGAGAGGCACTCCAAGGAGGAGGAGGGGAGGAGGCCCCTCAGGGGGAGGAAGAAGCGAGGCGCCGATGGAGGAGGAGGAAGAAGAGGCCTCTTCTCTCTTCCCTGGGGACAAAACATCGCCGAGCGAAAAACGGAGAAGGAAAAAAGCTGACTTACTCTCTTTGCCGCCTTCTCCTCCGCCGCCTCCATCTCTCATTCCGTAAGTGGATAAAAGGGTTTTGGAAAGGGGAAAGGGGGAGGGGGAAAGAAAGGGGGAGAAAGAAAGACAACATCTGTTGGTGGTGGCGGTTGGCAAGCGGATCGACGTCTGTCTCCCTTCTTTCTCGCCAACATGAAGTCGGTGATGCTGAGGCAGGCGCGGTGGCTGCAGCGGGAGGCGGAGGACGCAACCATGAAGGGCAGGTACAAGGTGAGAGGCGTCTTCCAATCTACGTAGCGGCAGTAGCAGCAGAAGAAACTGTTGCTGTAACTGTGAATACTTTCCCACTCATTTAGGAGGCCATGCAGAAGCACCACGAGGCGGCCGAGATACTGCAAAACATGTTGAACGACGTTATCAGGTAAATTCTCAATGTTCCAGAGAGGCGAAACAATCTACGAAAATTGATTTTTCCAAATCAGGGACAAGACCCGTCAGTCTGTCGACCTCCAGGCTCAGTTCCACGCCAAGGAGGAGCTTCTGCTTGAGCAGCACCAGCGGCGGATCGACGCCATCGAGCGCCTCCTCCACCAGCTACGGCTGGTTCAGAGGGACCTGGAGCTCAACAGCCGCAAGACGGTCACGCTCGACCTCAAGTCCCCCGCTGCTTCGGCGTCGGCTCTTCACGACCGCTCCTCCTCCGCCTGCACCACCACCGGGCCGGGCACCCCAGAGGACTACGGCTTCAACCAGCTCAAGCCGGCGCAGAAGAAGAAGAGCGGCATCCTCAAGACGTCCTCCTCCTCCCTCGGCGGCGGAGGCGGCGGGGGCGGAGGCAAAAAGGAGCGTTTCACCTTCTCGTCTGCCGCCGCCGCCTCGGCCTCCTCTTCTCGGAAGGGCAGCCTGAGGCTGGGGCTGGAGGAGCTGGAGACGGCCAACTGCCACCTCAGGCGCATGGTCGATTCGCTCTTCGTGGAGCTGGAACATTGTCAGAGGGAGAACAGCCAGCTGAGAGGAAGGGTACGGATTTTTGTTCTTTGTTTATTCCATTGCTGACTTTTTGTACCGGTACAGTAATGTCACCGCCGCCCCTGCTGCTGCAACACTGTTGCTGCTTTTCTTGTTGCTCTACTGCTCTGTTGTTGTCGCTGCTGCTACTATTGCTGTTGCTGCTGTTGCTGCTGCTGCTGCTGCTAATTTACATTCAGCACCTAGTATTGATACTCGTATACTTGTTTCTTCTTATGAGCTGTCGTGGTGGTTGTGTTGTTAAGTTTTCTGCACTACCT
>JAAUYJ010171502.1_pt1 | contig 11675 bp, 10 predicted proteins | sample 7278031 | NCBI WGS metagenome assembly JAAUYJ01 (sample SAMN14350222, study PRJNA611818) | marine sediment metagenome | isolation source: surface marine sediment (1.8m) | place: French Polynesia: Moorea | collected 2018-08 | reverse complement strand
CCAAAAATTCTGAAATACCTATCATTTTTTTAACAGCTAGTAATGAAACTGAACATTTAGTTCAAGCCTTTGAATTAGGAGCAGTTGATTATATAACTAAACCCTTTAAAACTCCTGAATTATTGGCAAGGGTTAGAACCCATTTAGAGCTTAAACGAACCAAAGATCAACTAAAAAAAGCTTATGAAGAAATGAAACGGATTGCCTCCACTGATGAACTAACAGGGATTGCTAACCGTCGCTCAATTTTTGATCTAGGAAAACAAGAATTTGAAAGAAGTAAACGCTATAAATCCTCTTTTTCTTTATTAATGATTGATATTGATAAATTTAAAAGTATTAATGATAATTATGGCCATGATATAGGAGATTTAGCCTTAAAAATGATGGTCAATACCACGCTTAATTGTTTACGAAAAGTGGATCATGTAGGAAGACTAGAGACTGAAAAGGAAGCCCTAGAAAACAACGGTAATTTGGGTCATCTAGGAAGATTCGGAGGAGAAGAGTTTGTTGTTATTTTACCAGAAACGAATTTAGAGGGAGCTTACAAAGCAGCTAAACGAGTTTGTCAAGCTATGACTGAAGAAAGCTTAGAAATTATTTATAAAACTATTGAAGTGACCATTAGCATTACTGTTAGTATTGGAGTAGCAACTTACGATTTACAAGATGAGAAAATAGACGATATCCTAAAAAGAGCCGATATAGCTCTTTTGGCGGCGAAAGAAAATGGCAGAAATAGAGTTGCTATTATGCACAATAAACAAGTAAAAGTCAGTAATTAATTTTAGAATGTATAATGAATAATATGGTAAACAAGTTAACCCAAAAAATAGTTTCAAGTTTAATTATTAGCGGCTGCCTCGGTTTCAATCATAGTCTCATCGCCGCTAGTTTAGAGGAGATAAAAGAAAGAGGCACGCTAATTGTTGCAGTTAAAGACAATGTTCGTCCCTTGGGTTTTCGTAGCCAAAACGAGGAATTACAAGGATTAGAAATAGATATCGCTAGACGGTTAGCAGCAGAAATTTTAGGTGATCCCCAAGCCGTTATCTTACAACCTGTTAGTAACCAAGAAAGATTACAGAAAGTGCTCGATGGAGAAGTGGATATGGCAATTGCCAGAGTCACCATTAATGCTTCTCGCACCCGTCTGGTCAATTTTAGTCCCTACTACTACCTAGATGGAACAGGAATTATTACCAATAACGTCAAAATTCGAGCCTTAGCCCATCTCTCCCGCTCAAAAATTGCCATTCTTAACCATTCTAGTACCATTGCTGTCATTAGGGCTGAGCTTCCCCAAGCTGAACTAATTGGAGTCGCCTCATATCAAGAAGCCTTGACATTACTGGAAAGCAAACAAGTGGATGCTTTCGCAGGGGACAATAGTATTTTGGTGGGATGGGTACAGGAAGATCCTAACTATCGTCAATTACCCATTCGTTTATCAGGGGAAGGGTTGGGGGTGGTTATGCCCAAGGGATTAGAGTATGCTAGTCTATGGAGTCATGTCAATCAAGCCATTGGTCGTTGGAAACAATCGGGTTGGTTGGCTCAACGGATAGCGTATTGGGGACTTCCTTGAATGAAGTCGGAAGTTAAAACTTTAATTAAAAAAGATGAGGACTTCTACCGACATTTTGTTAAAACCTTTAAATGGGAACCATGAACGAAGTATTACCAATTGTTTACTTATCAGGGATTGTGATTTTTTTAGCGGGATTGGGTATTTTTCTTCTGCTACAAATCGTTAAAACCCGCCGCACCGAAAATCGCTTCTATAAGCTGCAAAAAAAGCTACAAAATGAAAAAGGAAACGCCGAAGAATATTATGAACTAGCCAGTTTATACCTTGATAAAAAATTATATGTTCAAGGGGTTACTCTTCTACAAAAAGGCTTGAAAACCAAAGAAAAACTAGAACCTGAAAATAAAGCCTTAATGTATAATGCCCTAGGATTTGCTTATTTTTCCCAAGAACAAATTGATCTAGCCATTCGCCACTACCGAGATGCCATTAAGCTCTATCCTGACTATGTGACTGCCCTCAATAACTTAGCCAATGCCTATGAGAAAAAACAAATGATTGCTAAGGCCATAGAAACCTACGAAGCCACCTTAGCCATTGACGATAATAACAAGATTGCTAAACAACGGGCTGAACTATTACGAAAACGTCTTGTTTCATCTGCATAATGCTCCCTTCCCCTATCATTCGTAAAGAACTCGAACCACTTCTCAGAGAACCTTTGACCATCGACCAAAGACAACCAGTTTTAGGGTTTACTATCGATGGCGAAACCTCAAAGGATCTCGACGATGCCATTTGGATTGAACCAAATCAAGCGGGGGCCGTTATATCCGTTCACATCGCCGATGTAACCGCCTTGGTTCCCATCAACTCTCAATTAGAACAACAGGCATTTTGGCAAGTAGAAACCCGCTATTTAGCTGCGGGGAATCAACCCATGTTTCCCCGTGAGTTATCAGAAGATAAACTTTCCTTGTTAGAAGAGCAACCCCGATGGACTCTCACCATCGCTATCACCCTGAATGAATCAGCCCATATTACCAACACCCAACTCCTCTCCACCCATCTCCATAGCCTCAAACGCTTTTCCTATCTAACCGCAGATCAAACCCTCAATGATCCCTCAGAACCCTTATTTCAAAACTTACGCTACTGTCAAATTTGGGCTGAGAAACTAGCCTGGAAACGTAAGAATGCAGGGGCTTTTGGACAAACAACCCTCAGTGGTGTGACTTTAGACGAAGAAGGACGACTCATAGAGCCCCCGGCCTACCATTCTCAGCAGATTATTCAAGAATTTATGATTTTAGCTAATACGGCTGTGGCCAGATTAGCCGAGGATCATCAACTGCCCATCCTCTATCGCAACCATACAGCGAGTGCGATCGCCCCTCAAAGTAAACTCTTAATCGAAACCTTAACCACCCTAGGATTACCTGAATTAGTTCGACAGAAGTTACAAAGTTGGTTAAACCCGGCCACCTATTCTCCTGCGGTGATGGGTCATTTTGCTCTCAATTTACCAGCTTATACCCATTTTACCTCTCCCATTCGCCGTATCGCCGATTATTTTAATCATCGCATTCTCAAAGCGGTTTTTATTGCCCAAAAACCCTCCCCTTATACCCTAAAAGAATTAGAAGCGATCGCCCAACACATTAACAACAAACAAACAGAAGTCAAAGAGAAGCGGGATCAACATTTTCGTGAGAAGCGTCTGGTTAAAACGGTTAATGTCCTTAACACATCCGAAAAACTTCTCATTCTCTCTGATAAAGAGTTTTCTCAAATTCTCAAGGATAGTCTCAAAGTAGCGAAATTAGATAAACTCATTTCTGAAGCCAAGCAACGGCTAGAAAAGCGTAGTCTGAAACCTTCTGATCTTTACTATTTGGTCTTTGGAGAGTATCAAAACCCTGATAACAGGCGCTTAATCAAAGATGAGTTGTTAAGTTATTTAGATGAAGAGCCAGCCCTAGCCACTCAGGTTTTACAGATTGCTTCGAGCATTGAACAAACTAGCGTTAATTATCTTCAAGAAACAGCCCAGTCCGGAGACTTTGCCTTCTGGACTGTATTTGCAGACAAAACGACTGTCAACCCTGCCATTGCACCCAATAAGCAAACCGCTAAGCATCAAGGAAATCGATATTGGTTACAAGCTAAACTAGAAGATAGATTATGCCCTCTTACAGACATTAATAAGACAGCCTTGGAAACGGTAGTGACTGAAACGGCAACTAACGATCTTGCCCTTCCTGTGATAGCAGAAGAGATGGACTTATCCGAGATTCCTACAGAAGCAGTTAATAACCCCATCGCCTATCTTCACACGCTTTTACAACGTTTAAAGCTCAAAAAACCCCTCTACCTCTACGAACAAGTGGGCAGTCAATGGCAGTGTTCCTGTCAGGTTCAATGGTTAGATGACATTCTCATCGACACCCAAGCCCTCGGAGCTAATAAAAAGGAGGGAAAAGCCCAAGCTTCTCTCAAAGCAATTATACAACTAGAAAATTATCTCTTAGAAGATTGGGAAACATTGAACTAACAATCAGCCTCTTCTAGAAGACAAAAACAATAGAAGAAAAATGTTTTTAGCAAACTGCCGAAAAGCCCCGCACTATAAACGAGGAAACTATGTATCGAACCAGAGGTTAGTACCGCCGATGTTTTAGCCCACATTTCGCACTTTAAAATATAGTATTAAATCGGGTTTGCTTAATGAAAGCGTATTTTATAACCACTTTTATGTCATTGAAGCTTGCGGTTTATTTGTAGTTTATTTGATGATTTTTTCGATTATTTTCACAAATTCTTCTTGTTGAAAATATTTTTTATAAGCTTCTCTGGCATTCCTAATTATTGCTTCGGCTTGCTCAGGATGTTCTAAATAATAGCGACATTTCTCTTCTAAATCGGAAAAATCCCACTGTACAGGAACATAAGTTTCATCCTCCACAAAAATATTTGGATTAGTCGCAATATGAGACATTGATGGTTTAATTAGTAGACAATCGTGACAAATCGCTTCAAAATCACGCCAACAATTTTCTCCCCAGCCAAAAGGAGAAAAAACAATTTTACTCTTCTTAAGTTCAGAGTTATATTGACGAGGAGAAACTAAATTATTTTGATCTTGAGCACTTTTAGCAACTTTATAATCAGAAACTAGAGGATTCAAGGCTTCTACTGCTTTTATTCGGTATTCAGTATACCATTCATTATTGTTGGTATTACCTAAAGAGAGACGGCAAAAAATATCAATTGTTTTTTTCGCTGTCTTCCCAAAACCTAATATAGATTTTCTAAAAAGAGATTGTTTAAATTTCTTTGCTGATCCTAAATTCCAACCTGACATAATTTTATGAATATTATCTTCAGATAATTCTGAGCCGACATACCATTGACTAAAATCTAAGTTCCAATGTTTGGCTAAAAAATCTGTCAATGAAGAGCCTCCAACAAAATTTTTTCTATATGTTTCTAAATCTTTATAACATTGACGTTTTAAAAAATAGTCAACATAAGGTAACACTATAAAATAGTTGGTGCTAGTTTGAGCAAATGGATCAATAAAAACTAATTTTCGCTTCGGATAATCGGTTTTCAGATTTTTGACGACATTTTTCGCTTTATTTACTAATTCATTGCTCAAACTTTCGCGCCAAGAAGGCAGCAAAAATATTATGTCTGAATCATGAGTGCGACAAATTAGATCTATCTCATCAAATGTCTGAGCAGTGTATTGTTTAATTTCTAAATTAAGACGATTTTTTAATTCTTTTTTATAATACAAAAATGGCTCTCGTTGAGCTTTAGCTATATTATCATTTCCATAACCGATAAGAATTCCTACTCTCATAATCTTTAACTATATAAAGGAATTCCAATTATACTATAACTACCAAAATTATCATAGTACAATTCAGGATCACTTCCACCTCAAGTTGGAGGCTTGAAAGAAGGAAAATTCCTCTTCTCTTGGTCGAGGGATGGCGAGGTTTCCTCGCCATCCCTCGACCGCTTTTCATCCCCTTGAAAGAGGAGGCTTGGAACCCTTTTTTTCGGTCACAGAGGGTTAATCTGGTGGACTAACCCAAGTAAGCTAAGCCATTTTTGCTGGTTTTTGAGAACTCATTTGCTGACACTTTCCCAATACCTTGATATTAATACCAACTACTTTTATGGTGCAAAGTCACTTGTTGTAACTCAGATAAACTAGAAACACCGGCACAAAAAGCAGTAATTTTGAGGGTTTCTAATAGGACTGAGAACTTATCATAAACCGCCTGGGATTGACGGGTTGCAGCATCTAATAAAGGGGCTGCACTACCCACTAATGTTGCTCCCAATGCGATCGCTTTTGCTGCATCGATTCCATTACGAATCCCTCCACTGGCAAACACGGGCAACTCTGGGACAGCTTTACGTACCTGCATCAATGACATAGCTGTAGGAATACCCCAACCAGCGAAACAATGGGCAATCTGACGACGACGGGGGTCCTGTTGTCGGTACGCTTCTACCTCACTCCAACTGGTTCCTCCTGCTCCGGCCACATCAATAGCAGACACCCCACAATCAGCCAAACGACGGGCAACTTTACCACTGATACCGTTGCCCACTTCTTTAGCAATGATGGGGACTTCTAGCTGAGTGGCTATGGTTGCTATCTTGTCATACAGTCCTTTCCAGTTGCGATCGCCTTCTGCTTGGACAGCTTCTTGTAAAGGGTTGAGATGGAGAATCAAGGCATCAGCTTCGATCATCTCCACCGCTTTTTTAGCTTCATCGATACCGTAACCATAATTGAGTTGTACAGCCCCTAAATTAGCCAATAAGAGAATATCAGGAGCCACTTGTCGTATTTTATAGGTTTGGCCTAAGTTGGGCTGCTCAATACCTGCTCGTTGGGAACCTACTCCCATGGCAATACCCAAGGCCTGTGCTGCCTCTGCTAAATTGAGGTTAATGGTATGTGCCGAGTCTGTGCCTCCAGTCATGCTACTAATCAGGAGAGGAGCTTGTAAGGTTTTGCCCCATAGTTGTAGGCTAAGGTCTACTTCATCAAGATCCACATCTGGAAGAGCATCATGTTCGATCATAAATTGCTCAAACCCTGTGGTAATGTCTTTACCTTTTACATCTTTCTGAAGAACAATGTTAATATGATCCGCTTTTCTGTTTTCAATTAAGGTTGTTTGGTATTCTTGCAATTGGTGAGACATAGGAATTACTCTAAACGGCTAAAAAGTTTTCAATAATGTTATGTAAACATTTTGGTTTTTCAATCATGGGGAAATGGCCACATTTTGGGATTATTTTTGTCTGAAGATCAGGAATTATTTGTTGCCAATCGGGTAAATCTCCTAAACTAATATCTGTGTCTCCATAAATGGCTAACATAGGTAAAGATAGTGAATTAATCGACCCTTCTAAAACCTCATCTAAGGAATCCCAAAGACTTTCTTCTTGCTCAAAATCAAGGGTAAAAGTCGGTAATTTCTTCCAATTGTTTAACTCGTAAAAATGAGCGATTGTTCCATAGGCAAAATTCTGATATTCGATCAAGTCCACTAAGGACATTGTAGATGATAAATCATCAAGGCTGTCTAAAAAATCTCTAATCTCTTTTTTTTCCAAGCGTTTACTAAGAAAATCATAAGCTTGAGTACGATTTTTACTGTAGGGTAACACAGGATTGAGTAAGACTATCTTCTCTACTAATTGGGGATAAGTTACTGCAAAAATTAAAGCGATAATGCTTCCCCATGAATGACCAATTAGATGAGTTTTCGGCACTTGATAGCATGATAATATTTGCGATATATCATTAAGATGAGCCTGATAAGTTTGCTCCTGAAAATCTCCTTGAGATAAACCAACACCTCGACGATCATAGAAAACGAGTTGATAATGGTTGGATAATGATTTTAGTGCCGGAAATAAATAGTCATGATTTACCCCTAGACTGCCATGAATACAGGTAATAAAATTTCGAGACTTACCACAGGAAGTGGTAAAAATTTTACCTTCATCTGAATATATAAACTCAGTATGTCGCTCTGTTGAAAGTAATTGATCCATCTTATACTAATGTACTTACAGAATAGACATAGGAAAACAAATTTTCTCGAGCAGAGTCAGATAAGCCAAGTTTTTCAAACTGTTGCCAAGATAATTTTTTATAAAATTCCGCTCTCATTAAAGTGTAAGAAAAAGATCCACTGTCGTAGAAGAAGTTTCTCATCTCATCATGGTCATTTTGAGAATTGTTAAGAGATTTAAGTTTTTGCTCAAATTGTTCTTTTTCTGCCTCTTCCAAGCTTGAATAACCGTGAATAATTGGTAGAGTTGGAATAGCATTAGCCAAATCAGGACTAATCGGTTTCCCCCAAATATCATGAATATCACTGGTAATTTGCATTGCCATGTATAGGTATTGAAAAATCAATCCATATTGGCTAATCAAATCTTGATCATCAGTGATCATTTTTGCTGCCATTTTGGCAACTAAATTCCCTGTTGAACCAGTTTTTAATTGAATAATCTCTTCACACTTTTCAGCAGATGTATTGGTGAATTCTGAACCAATATCTAAAAATTGTCCAACAGACATCTGATAAGATGCTGTTTGTAATAACGGTGCTAGTTTCTCGCTATAATTTGTTTTCTTTTTATCGTCATAATCTTGTAAATAAATAATAGGTAATCCGGAAAAAATAGAAATAGCAGCTAAACCAATCAATTTACTAGGTTGTTCCTGCCACCATCCTGTTAAATCTTCGTCAATTAAATCATCATACAAACTAATTCCCATATAATATAATAATGCGGCAACTGAGAGAGGAATTGCTTCTTCTTGATGGTTAATGCCTGTTTGAGCTACATGAACAATAACTGGAAAATCTATAACAGGAAGACAAGACACTAAACTTGCCATCATGCTTGTTTCTTCAAAAAATTTCAGATAATATGTCTTAAGGTCTTCAGGAATATCGATCTCATTAATAAATTTCTCAGTTGCTAATATTACTTCTTGTCTATAGTCTAACAAAAATTGAGTGCTGATTTGATGGTTAATGTTTTCCTCTTTTAAAGAACGGCTCAAAATTGTTGAAACCATTTCTTGATCACTTAAATGGGCAATTTTGGAAATAACATAATTTATTGCTTCTAGCTCAACCTCATCTATCTCAGAAATATTACTGCTATAAAAACCTAATTTTGCCGATTTTTCATAAGAATCGTAGATAGTTTTTAGATCGCTATTGTCCAAGGATTGTAGAGAATTCTTCTGAAATTGAGAGACCATATTGCTTAAGGTTGGTTAAGTTAACTATGATGACTAAGTTTACTAATCAGAAGTGACTTAATAATTTAAGCATAAACTACACTTTATTTTTTGTATCCTATACTACAAAAAATAAGCTTAAATTTTCAATCTTGTTTTGATAAAAACTTGCTTATTTATTTATAAAAATATACTAAATTTTTCTATAATTGAGAATTTTTATGGAAAATAATTGGGTCTAAAACCCCGCCTTTTAAGGAACCCACAGTTTTTGAGCCGGAGCATATCTCTTGGTGCACGTTCCCTTGGCGATTACGAATCGCCGAAGTCGCACCGCAATCTCTGTCTCAAAAACAACTTCTGATTTCTGATTTCTGACTTCGTTAAACGAGACGATAAATGATTTTCGGATAAAAGCTCACAAATTAATTGCAGTACCTTTGGTTCCTTTACTTCACTGAATAGTTGAATTATTTTGCCAATATTTATCCCATAGTTTATATTGCTGTGCCTCCCCATTTGACCACTGAATATTGTTCAGTTTGTACAACAAGAGTTCAAAAGTCATTAATTACCAGAACTCATCAATGTCCTAACTGCAAAACCGTCTTAGATAGGGATCATAATGCAGCAATAAATGTGTTAAAAAGGGTTTAAAATACTTGGGAAATTATCTCAACATTAGCGTAGGCCATAGGCAAACTGATCCCAAGGCCTGTGGAGAGTCGGAGCCCTGGGTTTTGAATGGAGACATTGGGAATTTAAGTCGTCTTTTTGAAGCAGGAATTTCTAACAGTGATGTGGAAAGAACCCCCCACTATATTTCGTAGCTGAGCGAAGCAATTAGTGGTAGGAGGAATAAAATCTATTTACCCAAGTTGGGATAGTTGAAATGATATGTTTCATGAAGAAGTCATGAGAAGGTTTAAGATTTTTTCCCCTAAGAGTTCTGGCTGTTCTACCATAGACATATGACCACAATTAGGGAGATCGATGACATTTTTAGCCTGAAAATCAAAAAGTTCGTGAAAACTAGCTAAATAGCGGACATACTGGGGTTCCATGACCGTATCTTTGTCTCCAGCAAAAAAGTATACAGGTTGACTAAGATTAGAAACGATTTGAGGGAGTTGATGAACCTCTGTTTCAGTGGTAGAATCCAATAAAGAACCTAAAGCTGCTTCTGGATTTGCTCTAATTAAATCGAGAACTCTTTGCCTTCCCCATTGTCGCTTAATGGGAGTGTGTACCATGATTCTAGAAAAAAGTATATCTATCAAAGGTACACTAGATAACCAAGAAGGACGATATTTGACCAGTTGTTGTCCTGCCTGACGGAACCTTTCAAACTCTTCCTTTAAATAAATGCCTCCACCTGCATTTAAACAAATCACCCCCCGTACTTTTTCAGGACAAAGCTTGGCCCCCCATAAAGCAATACTACCCCCTAAAGAATGACCAATTAGCCAACTCTGTTTAATCTCTAATTTTTCCAGTAAAATAATTAAATCTTGAGCATAAGCTTCTAAAGTGTAAACGGAAGAAACTTGCTCATGGTTAGATGGGGAATTGTCTAAAGGTTGAGACTCTCCAAAGCCCCTAAGATCATAAATCAGACAAGGATAATCCCCAGAAAAGCTTTGAATTAAGGGATGCCAGTATTGACGGCTTAACAACCAGCCATGAACAAAAACCAAGACTGGGTTAGAGGCTTGAGATGTTGGAGACGTTAGCTGGTAAGCGTGAGGGACTCCCAGAATATCGATAGTTGGCATATTAATGTGTTAGAAAACAAAAAAAGTCATTATGACCCTTTTAGTTAAAATTATTCTTTGACACCATTATAAATTAAAAACAACCCCTAAGCCATCATGAAAAACTTGCTAATTATACTGATTAAAGCTTACAGAAAATTTATTTCGCCCTTATTTCCTCCCAGTTGCCGTTTTCGCCCCACCTGCTCTCAATACACTTTAGAAGCTATTGAAACATTTGGTGCCTTGCAGGGGAGTTGGTTAGGACTGAAAAGAATATTACGTTGTCATCCTTTTCATCCTGGCGGATACGATCCCGTTCCTCCGGATGTTAAGAGCAAAAACTGACCAAAAGCCACGGAAACTCCTTGAATGAAGAATGCCCTCCCCTTTAGGCAGGGGCGAACGTCAAAGTAAATTGACATACTCCCGTCGACGGAGTCGAGGGATTCTAACACCTCACGATGCTAGTTTTCTGCTTCATCCTGTGCCAACTAGAGTATTGTGACCAATACTCCCCGTCGCTTCCAGTCCACAGACATTTTCTAATACGCTATGCCCTAGCGCATTTAATCCTTTGAGGTCTGCTTTCCACCTGGACTGAGATTCCAGGTGGGTCAGACCTCGATTTCTCACTTCCTGACTAGCCGCAACATCCCTTGTGGTTGTATATCCACACTCATGGCAATAATGAGTCCGAACATCTAGAGTTTTCTTTCCTGTATATGCGCCACAGTTAGGACAAGTTTGACTCGTGCCATCTTTATTGACCTTGGCAAAATATACGTCACGGCGGAAACATACCCATTCTAGAAGGTTCACAAATTGACCGAAACCAGCATCGGCACTATATTTGCTCAACATTCCTCTTTGCCAACTCACAAAGTTAATGTCTTCGACAAATATCATGCCAGTACCATCACACAGATGATGAGCTAGTTTAAAATGCCAGTCTTTGCGAGTATCCGATATACGTTGATTTGACATCTCCTTTGGTTGAAACACAAAGGATTCTAAGCGGATGTTGTGAAGGTGGTTAAAAACACACCTTCACAACGCTTACGATATAATTTATTTAAGTTTTTAT
>JAAUYJ010070080.1_pt1 | contig 11675 bp, 16 predicted proteins | sample 7278031 | NCBI WGS metagenome assembly JAAUYJ01 (sample SAMN14350222, study PRJNA611818) | marine sediment metagenome | isolation source: surface marine sediment (1.8m) | place: French Polynesia: Moorea | collected 2018-08 | reverse complement strand
GGCCTGCTCCGTGTTGCGCCTGCCCGGCTGCATGGAAAATAAGATTGTTATTAATGGTTTGTTTCTGGCTTTTCTCAAGTTTGTTACTTACTGGTTTCATATTCATCGTCTTCTCGTAAGCTTGGGCGATGTTCTCCCTGTATTGGTCAAGCCACTCTGCCTTATCCTCCGGCGTGTTGAAGCTCTCGAACGGCGCCGTGCTCTGCAAGATCTTCAGCTTCGCCTCCTCGTGCACCGTGCACCAGTAGGCGACCAGGTCGCGCGGTTCACGACGGTAGAGGGTGGCCTGCGAACAAAAAGGGATTGTTTTCAACAAACTTGCTGCAAGTTTGTTGCAAGTTAGATAAAAGTTTCTTACCCGGACCATGTGTTTCTGGACGTCTCGGCGCCCCTCCAGAAACACCTTGATCTTGTCGTCGGCCTTGTCCTCTGCCACCCCGAGCTCCATCAGCCTGGCGATCATCAGGTTGAGGAGCTCCTTGGGCATGATGAAGCGCTCCTGGCAGTGTGTGATGATGGGCTGGTTCGCTTTGTAGCTGGAACAAGAATTGTTTTTTACAAATTATTGGAAAGCTTGTAGCAAGCCAAACACTTACTTGCTGGGCGGCTTGCGGTAGATCCGCCCGATCAGGCGGCCGTGGAAGAGGTGTTCAAACACCTTCTTGACAAAGGTGGAGGACTTCCCCTTGATGTCGTTGCGGACGGTGCGCATCACCATGGCCTTTCTCTCTCGGTCCTCCATGAAAAAGAAGGCGTCGTCCATGGTCTTCCATGGCAAGACGAGGGTCTTGGCGTCTTCCTCCATCTGGTGGGCGATGTCCTTGTCCTCCGCGGCTTTCTGAAATGGTTTTTTTCTGGCTTGTTACAAACTTTCCAAAAACTGTTCATAAATTACCTTTGCAGCGCACTCCACTTCGTCCATTTGCTTGCCCTGACTCTTGACCTCTTTGTACAGGTCCGCGATCTGTTCCTTTGCGCCGTTGACACTGTCGCGGCAGGCCTTCAGGATTCTCTCTGAAGTGAAAACTTCATAATTAATCGTTTGTTTCTCGTTTGTCACAAGCTTGTGAATTACCCATGTAAACGTAGGTCATGTGTTGCTCCTCTGTCCTTGCCCTTTGCCTCAGCTCACGGCGGGTATAGGACTCGCACTTGCAGTGGCTGTTGCAGCCCACCCCGGTGTCATCGTCCGATTCCACCGTGTCGGTGCCCTCGTCCTCGTCCGTGTCATTGCCGGTCGTCCCGGCGCTGGTGTTGCCCGGGGTGGACACGCTTGGAGCGCTCCCAGTTGTGGTGGTTGTGGTGCGGCCCTGCAAAAGGAATTATTTTTAAAAAATATTTCACAAGTTTGTCACAAGCCAGGAAATTACCTTCTTCTTCCTCTTCTTCTTCCTCCCGCCGGACCCGCCGCTGGAGATGGAGGGTCTCTCGCTTGCAGTCAGCCCCGGAGCAACGGCAGGGGGACTGGGGGGTGGGGATGGATTTCCCCCCGCTTGCTGCAAGCTTGTGCTGGGTGTGGGAGAAGGGGGAGGAGGCATGGCGGCCTCATCTGCCGCTTCTTTGGCCTCCTGTGCCATCCTCTCAGCAGCCTCCTGTGCAGCCTTGACGGCCGCCTCCTTGGCCTCTCTGGCGACTGCTTTTGCCTTGATCGCCGCCGTTGCCTTCAAAGCAGCCGGTCTCTTTGCTTTTGCAGCCTTCTCCTGAGCTTCCTGGTTCATGAGGTCCTGGGCAGCGGCCGCGGCCGCGGCCTCGGCAGCAGCGGCGTAGGCCAGGGCGTCCGCCGCCTCCTCCTCTGCCTCCTTCCTCTTCTTTTCTTCCCTCCTCTTCTTCCTGAAAGAGCGGTTGACGAGGGACACCATCGTCTGGCCGTGGATGGTGATCTGGAATGATTTATTTTTTATTTTTTGCAAACTTTGCGCAAGCCAGCAACTAACATTTTCGTCGTCCGGAGATAGGCTGCTGTCTGACGAGGTCCTTCCCCGAACCCTTTTGCGGGGGGACTTTTGCTGAAATTTTATTTTTTTTTAATTTGTTGCAAACTTGCAGCAAGCTTGAAAATTACCGCGTCATCCGGCGTCTTCTTCCCGGAATCCGGTTTTCTCGGAGGCTGCCCTCCTGCTCCTCCTCCGCCTCCAGTGCCGGACCCCTGGCCTTTGGGGAAGTGGCGGCTGCTGCTCTTGCCCTTGGAGGACCCGGCTGGGCTGGAGTCCTTTGACGCCCCTCCACCGGTGCTCCTTGGCCTCAGGGTGGGGACTTTCTTTGCCGGTATCTGGAAAATTGATTTCATATTGTTTCCTGCAAGTTTGCAGCAAGTCAGAAAAAAACTTGCCTCTTCTCCTCGGTTGAGAGGGCCTTCTTCGTCGCTCTCGCTCGATGAAGACGAAGATTTGTCCCCGTCGGCGCCGTCTGCTCCAAACTCCTGGCAAGCTTGCGGCGAGCTTGCAGCAAGCCGTTTCTGCATCTTCTGCAGCTTCTTCTCCGCATCCGCTAGGCGGGCCTCCGCCGACGCCAAGGCGGAGTGCTCCTTGGCCACCTGCTGAGCCGCAATGGTCTTGGCCTCCACCGCCTTCCTCTCCTGCTCCAGCATGGCCGCCTCCTCTCGCACCTTGCTGGCTGCGTTCTCCAGCTGCTGGAGGGTGGACAAGGCGGGGGGCGGCTGGGGCTTCTCCACCGCGGGCGCCGGAGTGGAGGCTTCAGACGTCTGTAATTAAATTATTTGTAGCTTTTTTTCCACAAGCTTTCCGCAAGCCAGGAAAAAACTTACATTAGCTTCCGACTCCTCGTCCTCCGACCCGGAAGAGCAGTCTTGCACGCCGGAACAGTCGGCCTCCCCCTGTGCGGACTTGGAGTCCTCCTGGCCGTTGTTGTTGGCGTCCAGCAGCACTGGCGCCGCGCCAGCTTCGTCGTCTGAGTCCGTCAGGTCCAGTCCGGAGGGGCACGTGATGGCCTCGAGCACGGCGGAGCGACCGTCGGAGCCCCGAAGCTTCCTGAGGCGGTACTTCTGGTTGAGCTGGAAATGATTTTTTAGTTATTTTCTGCAAGTTTTACACAAGCTGGCAATAAGTTCTCACCATGGGGTAGGTGTAGGAGTCGTATACGGCGTCGTAGAAGCGGCGGCAGACTTTCCTGTAGGCATCCACGATGGAGAACTTGCCGCGGAAGGCTGCAAAGGCGAGGCAGACGGGAACAAGTGCCTCCTTTGCCTCTAGCTTCGTGACTCCTGCAAACGAAAGTTCTTTTTTTTGAGAAGACGGTTTGTTTTTCGCTTGCCGCAAGCTTTCGAACATTGTCAAGAAGATAGTCTATCTTTTCACTCCTTAGGGACATAATAGAAAGCATGTGAACGTTTGTTTCTGGCTTGTCGCAAGTTTTCTAGGAACACGAAGGAAATTTTGTTGCTGCAATGCTTTCTAACAAATACATATTTCATATTGCTACGATATCAAGATTCGTTTGTTTTTGGCTTTCTGCAAACTTACCATCCTCGACACGTGCGAAGAGGTAGCTTTTCCAGCTCGACTCCCCCGGGCCCTTGTACCTGAACACCCTTTCCTCCATCCGGCTGGCTTGGGGGATCCTCTGGAGGGCGGTGAGGTCGGGGGGGATGCTCCGGAAGTTCTCCAGGGGCACGATGGAGAAGTGGTCGTTCTCCCCGGCCGGGATCTCGGCGCTGAACAGGACCACTCTCGACAGCTTGGACATGATGCCCCCGCGCACCCGTGCCCTCTCCCTGTGCTCCTCGTCCATGGAGAGGGACATGCCGGTCGTGTCCAGCTCGGGATTGAGGGCGGGGGGGTTGGATGGGGGTGGTGTGAGCTCCGCGCCAGCCTCCATGGCCGAGGTCGCGGCCTCGGTCTCCGCCATGACGGAGCTGAGGGGCGGCACGTCCTTTCCCCTCGACTGCTTTCACGAAAGTGTTTGGTTTTTGTTGTCGATATTGCGTCGGTCGGCGTCTCTTGGGAATTGCGCGGGAAAAAGGGAAAGTCACTTATTTCTGGCTTTCCGCAAGCTTGTGAAAAATATGACTACTGCTAGTATACTTTTTAAAATTTACAAAAAAAGGGAAATTAGCAAAAGTAAAATCTAACAGCATTTTTAAACTTTGAAAAACGCTCTTTGTATGAAATTAATTTACAGCTTTTTAAAGTTGCGATTTAAGATGGAGGACACTCCCAAGAGAAATCTGTGCACACCGCCACACAGTGGCCGGGCCAAAAGGCTGCCTAAGCACTTGTGGGGGTCCGCAGAGGCCAGGGCGAGGAAGACGGCGCTGGCGGCCGAGAGGCAGAGGCGCCGAAGGGAGAGGCAGAGGGAGGAAGCTAGGAAGAGATGGAGAAAGGAGGCATCTTCATCCAGCTCCGACGAGGGAGAGGCACAAGAAACGCCAATCCAACGAGAGGAGGAGGATGTTGGAAATGAAGGTGAGGCCGAAGCACTAGTGGAACTTGGAGACCGCGACGCACTGGAGTGGGCTGAGCCGATGCCCTTCTTTTCCGCAAGACATACCGCAAACTTGCAACAAGCCAGGAACAATCGAAGCCACAGGGAGCTCTTCCAAGAAGGGGTGGAGGGAGAGGGGAATACTTTGGGCGCTGGAGTAGCAAGGCTGCAACACACGGAAAATGAACTGCCAGAGGAACTCGACACCCTCGCAAGGGAGCTGGCGGCCATCAAGATTTCCAGCAACATCTCCGACGCCGCCATGGACAAGCTCATGCGTCTCTTTGCAAACAAGCGACTGGCTTATGGCAAGCTTTTGGACGACGGGACAATAACCGCCAGCTACACTAAATGCGTGAAACCAAAATTGCTTAAACTTCTTCCAAAGTTCCAAGTCACCATTCTACTAAAGGAAGAGGACACAAGCAGGGGGTACTTTTACAGAAAGATAGAAGGCCTAACCAGTATTCCAGAGGAATACTTAAAACTTCCAGCAAGTGGGACAACAACGCTGCTAAGGACTGAGTGTTCCATAAGGCTGTGGGACGTTAAGGAACTGTACCTCGAAACACATGGCGGCAGAACTGCTGCAAACTTGCAGCAATTACAAGACATATCACTCTCTTGTGATGGAGTTCGAGAATCGAAGAGGGGCTCTACTACCTTCATTATTGTAACAGCGAGGATTGGGACTTGCATTTACCTGTTACACATCTTCGACGTTCTCATCGGCGTTTCCGAGAGCAAGCCCAGCCCGAAGGAGTTGCTATGGTATTTTTTTTTGACTTGTGTAAAGCTTGCAACAACTATTACGAAAACAATTTAGGCCGGTATTGCAAGACCTCTTGCAAGACAAGGAACTTCGCGTCAGGAGAGTGCTTTGCGACATGAAGGAACGGCGCCACCTAAGAGGGATGAAGAACACCAACTCCACGCACGGCTGTGAGATCTGCATTGCCACCGGACGCAACCAACATTGGCCAACAGACACTCAGGGAAAGCCTTTGAGAACCGAGGAGGAGAGCAAAAGATATGCGAGGTATATGTTAAATTTTTAAAGAAAGCTTGTGGCAAGCCAGCAACAATTGGTTTTTGCAGGACTGACACGGCCGCTCCCGATTACGCGAAGAAGGACGTCGTGGATGATTCTGCACTGTACGATTTTCCTGATGTTGACTACATATGGGGTCTACCTATTGATGTCTTCCACAACGGCTGGGAGGGCCTTACCAAGTTAAAGTTGGTGCGAATGTTTATCAACAGAAGCACGAAGGAGTCCAGACAAGTCTTGGCAGAGGTCAACGTTTTGTACCAAGCAATGATAGTGTTTTCCGAAAGCGCCAGAACAGCCAGACCCATCACCCAAGTACTATCCCTTAAGGGGAACGAGCTGAAGGTACTCACTCTGACAGTTTTTCCCGTGCTTGCAACAAGCATCATCAGGCACACCATCAAACCATGGTAAGTTTTCATAATGCATAAAATGGGAATATTGCTTGCTACATGTTTGTCTCAAACTACAGGCCAGCCATGCGGAAAGCCATCGCGTTGTACTCCTTCCTCATCCGCGCGTACCACTACAGCGATTCCGTGTTGCATCGGCTGGAAGCAAACTTGCGACAAGTTCACGGCAAATCACTCGAAGACCTCCACCGAATGTACTATGAATACTTTGAAACCGGCTTCTGCCAGGAAAAGGACGAGAAGAAAAAGACCAAGGCGCGCAATGCAACCATTAATTGCCATGTCTTCAGCCACCTTTTGGAGTCCAGAAGGAGAAGTGGCCCCCTGCAAGAGACTTCCACAGAGGATTTCGAGAGTCTATACGCAGTTCTTAGTCGCTGCTATGTTGCAGGCACGCGCAATACCCCCAAACAGTGCTTCGAGAATCATTACATTAAACAAAAGTGAGTATGATTTGTATATATTGCAAGCTTGTAACAAGTGGAAAAAAAACCATTTATTGCAGGTTCAGCCACTGCTGCGGAGGAAGCAGGCAGTTCCAAGTCAGTCCCCCCACCAGGAGCGACAAGGTGGGAGATCACATCGTTGTGCTCAAGGACGGGGAGTTCGTGGAGGTCACCGCTGAGGACAACGGCACATACAAAGGGCACAGGATCATCCTCGGAGAATTAAAGGGCCCTCCCGAGGACATACAGCTGCCGTGGGGAGACATTGGTGTGCACCTTGTAACAGGCTTGCAAGCAAGTTATGACATTTCATTTAAAATTGAAGACGTGAAAGGAAAGGCCATGAGATGTGGTGATGTCGTTTGCGAGTGGCTGCCCGGCTGGCTCCGCAGCAAAAAAGACGGCTGTTGACGCACTCGTTTTGTAATGAACTGTACAAGTACTCTTAACAAACGTGTTGCAAGCGAGTGACAATCGTACGCATACTTATCTGTTCTGCTGCTGTAAATCTAGAAATTAGAATAAATGCGAGAGAACCACGACGAAAACAGCCAAAAAAAAGTTTATTCACATGCCAAAAAAAAGGACACACAAGTCAAAAACAAACATGTACTGCAAACAAAATAACAGCCAGAAAAAAATTTATATCAGGAAAACCTACAACAAGTTAGAGCAAAGTACAACATGTTCACCAAAAAAACGTTGAGAAAGCCAGAAAACAGTAGGATTTTTCACTCGCTTTTTTCCCCATTGATTCATTTGTTGGTGGTTTGTTTTGTGACTTGCAGCAAGTTGAGATCCCCCCCATCGTTTGTTGGTGGTTTGTTTTCAATTCTTAAAAGTATTGCCCATTCCATTAAGGCATCAAACATTACACAAGCTTGCGACAAGCCAGTAAAAAACCTTTCAAAATTAGCAACAAACGTCCATGTTCGTCGGGATGCACAAAGGGAAAGGGAAAAAAGGAAAGGGTATGGGATTTCCTTGTAGGTGCACCACAAATACCACTCTCCTTTGCTCTTCTTGGTGTGGGGACTGAGAGATATCGGGTGTGTGGGGGTTCCACTGAGTGAGACAGACTTTTGGTCCGCCGTCCGTCCGTCTGGGAAAGGGTTGCTCTTTTGTTTTGCCAGGGGCCGCGCGGGTAGGATCGATCGAGGAGGGGATAAGAGCACTAATTGGCCTCGCACTGTCGCCAGACGTGCGACGAAAACAAGACTCGCAAAAAATATCCAGTCCTACTCCTTCCTGCAGGATCTCCCTCTCCTCCCCAGGCTGCGTACGTAGTAGCTCAGTGAATAAATAAATAGACTTGGGCCCGGATTCGAGAGACGGGAGGGAAGGAGGAAGAGGGGACCCACTATAGCAGTTCCATCTTGCCTCGCCTCGCCTCGGCGGGGGGAGGAGCCATCAGCCAAAATCGAATTACCCAATCTTCTTCTTCCGCTTCCCCCTCTTCGTTTTACGCAATCCTCCCCCCCCTCCTTCATTGATGGGGCGAGCAAAGGAGGAGAGAAGAACAAACCTTCCCCCAAAATCCGCCAGAAAGCCTTTGTGTCTTTCGATCCTCTCCCCTCCCTCGGGAGATGGCAAACAATAGCTGCAGAAGCAACATATCTACTGCAGTGAGGAGTGCAAAAAAATGAGAGGAAATTGCTCGGTCCCCCCCCCACGGAACTCACCTTTGCTCTCCCAGCTAGACGGCGGCGGAGGGAGGGAGGCCCAAGGGGAAATTAGGCGGAAAAGTGGAGGAGGGGAGGAGAGGCGTTTTGAGAAGGGAGGGGAGGAGAACGTCTCTCGGATCGAAGGTACAGAATTGAGATTTTTAGGACTTTCCGTTTTGTTTTTGCACTCAAGCTTCGCTACTTACGTCGATAGCCCTCGTCGGTCCCTTCGCGACCTCAGCCACCTTTTGTTTCCGAAAGTTAAATTAAGGAGGGAGCATGGGCTTCAATGGAAGGTCAATCAATTCTGCTCGGCGACTTCGCAAACTAACCTTTCGCACCCTATACCAGGGAGAAAACACAAAGCCCCCCTGCTGCGAAAAAAACAAACACAAGCAAAACAACCTTTTCGAGCTGGTCGTAAACAACGCAAGGCCAAAACTTTTCGCATTCCTCTTCCTCCACCCGCCGCGAAGGGGAGAAGAGAAGGGGGGAAGCAAGGACGTCACAAAGTATCCATTTCGCCTCGCCTCCTCTTGGCTAAAGCCGCCGCCGCCGCCGCCGCCGCCGCCAGCTTTGGTAACCGCCGCCGCCGCCTCTTGCCGAACTCTCAAGGGGGGCGAAAGAAGGAGCTTCTCCTGTTGCTCGACGACACAGTACAAACGTGCGTCTTGCAAGTCGAGTCTCCTCCCACCTCTCCAGGGAGGGCTCCTTTTGTGCTGGGGGGAGGGAGACCGCCTCCATTATTCCCCAGACGGCACGCCTAGCGGGAGGGGGACACTTTTTTACGCTTTTCGCCAAGGCGGGGGAAAGGGGAGGCGACGGCGGTGTTGCGTCCACTTTGCAGGAAGGGGAGGAGAAGCGATTACATTTCGAAACTATCGCAGCCGACTGAAAGTATCTCAGTTGGGTTCTGCGAGAGACGCGATTTCATCTTGTTGGGAAAATGGGAGGGCATTGTGGATGACCAGAGAGAGAAACCTCCTCAGAGGAAAGCGATCCAAAAGGGGAGGGGGAGAAGAAAGGGCTTCATGGTGGCAGCAAGAGGCCCCTTCATTGCCACCGATGTAGCGTGGTGGGACGGCGCGAGAATGAGAAGAGGGGAGTAAATTTTCAGAGTTGGAAAACATTCCTGAATCGGAGGAGGGAGGGGGGGATAGAGGAGGCTCCGGCGGCGAAGACATTCCGTACGACGAACGAGGAGAGAGATATGGCCGCCAACCACAGCCTATCGGGACAGGCAGCAGATGCTGGATCTCCAAAGTCCTGTCTGGCTGCAACAAATTACTATTAATTTGGTAAGCCGGTGCCTCTATATAGTAAGGCAAGGTCGTATTCGATAGACTCTTCAAGGCCCCGTTACGGCATCGTCGGTGAATCCATTCCTCCTCCCTCTTTTGGTGGGAGTCGATAGGCAAAAGTTTTTCTCATCAAGCGGCCGTTTTCTGGCTGGCTGCAACTAAGTCCCCTCAATCGCCACCCGCCGCTGCCGACCGGGCCTTGGCATCCTGGCTTTTCAGACGTGGAGGATTGGACATAGTGCTTCAGCAAGGGAGGGAGGGACACGGGCCCACAGGAATGGCCTCAGTAGCGGGAGTTCGAGAAAGTTATGAGGGCGCATACAATATAGGAGGAGGAGGGGGAGGGGCGGTCGGTCGGAGGTAGATACTGTATATTACGGTACATGGTACGTACAGTATATCCCGCATGGAGGAGGAGGGGTGGTGGAGAGAGGGACCTGCCTCTCCCGAGGCGGCGTGTTAGAAACACCACAATGTATGGCTGTAAAGCCAGGCCGCCGCCCGCTTTATTATGGGGGAGAGGCTCTTTAAAGACGAGACTTTAATGCACTCGCTGCCTTGGCATGTGGAAGGGACAAAAAGAGAGGGGGTAACAAAAAAAGGCTTTTTGGGCTGTCGTGCGGAAAAAAGGGGCCTACGGAAGTGGAAGAAACAGGCACACGTCAACGGCTCCAACTCATAATTGGCCTCTAGGGACATCAACTGCAGTCGCAGAAGGCCGCATGTCATGTGTATGTTTGGTTTGTGGCCTTACTTGAGCCTCCTCCTCCTGCGCTCGACGATGTCGTTGTATATCTTCGTGTTGAAGAAGACGAGGAGGCAGAAGGGGAGGATGCCCAGCACCAGGAGGCGGCTCCAGTTGTTGTAGGCCGAGTAGAGCGGGTGGGTGCGGAGGGCGGCCACCTCCAGGGAGGGTTCGTAGTAGAGGACGTTGAGCGGGGAGGAGGGAGCCGTGGCGTTGCCCGCTCCACCACCAGCCGAAGAGGCCGGAGCGACCGGCATCCACCGCACCGTGGCCTCGAAGAACTTTGGCACGTTGAAGAGCAGGGCGAGCGCGAACACCGGCCCAACGTACTTGAGGAGCCTCTTCCTGACGGCGTGGCTGTCGTTCATGGCCTGGTTGTAGTCCAGAGGGTAGTGCACGGCGATGTAGCGCTCCCAGGCGATAGCAACAGTCATGAAGATGGATCCGGTTATTGCGACCTAAAACATATTGATCTTTCAAAGATACCAAACTGATCCTTCCCTAAAAAAATAAAATATATTTTCCTTTCAGATTTGAATCGACCATATTTTCCGTTAGAGTGCCGAGTCTGCCGACTTCACTTACCTGGTTGAAGGGGTATAGAAAGTGCGGGAAGAGGGCGATGTGCCACCTTGAGGCCGCCCCGAACTCCTTCCTGATGCTCTCCAGCACGGAGCCGACCAGGTAGGTGGAGTCGAAGCAGGCCAGGGAGACCAGCAGCAGGTTGAAGCTGTTCCTCATCTCCCTCCTCGATATGATGACTGAGGCGACGGCGTTGCCCGCCACCCCGAAGGCGGCGGTGGCGCACTGCAGCACGCCCTCCACCCAGAAGGAGACCCCGCTCAGCAGGGCCTCGTCCCCGGCGGTGTACACCGGGCACACGGAGGGGTCGAAGCCACCGTCGGAAGTGGGGGAGGAGGAAGAGGAGGAGGAGGATTCGTTCATCTTAGCCGCCGCTGTGAGAAAGTCCTTAATTGGAGATGGGAACTGGGGAGACGAAGGTGGAGGAGGGTCGGTCGGTCGGAGGGTCGTTTTCTTTGCCCGGAAGTCAGCGGGGCATCAGTCTTCTTCTCCCTCGCGCTCCCAAAACACCTTCTGACCGGCGGAAGCGGAGAAGGACGCTGAGGCCATCGATCTTGTCTTCCGGCTGCTGTGCACGTCGAAGGACGATGGATGGCCGTAGTAGACCTTTTTTTACCCACCACGGTAGACTAAAGGCCAATTCACGAATAGGTCAGGCAGAAACCCGAAGCACAACAAAACACACAGTCACTTTGGTTCTCCATCTCTTTTCCCATAAAGAAAGCCGTACACCAGCCACTTCAAAAAGTTTTTTCCGCGCAAGGAGAAAGCGTACGGAAAGGTGGTAGAGTCCCTTTTCTCTTCCCCTTTTTCCCTCGGCCTTGCTGTATCTTTTCGTCCGTTTGTAAAAAGGGGAAACAACCCTTGTTGGGCGTCCCTGTAACTTCTCCAGCCAGTCTTTCCTTGAAAAGGTTGAATTAGTGGGACGGACGAACGACTGTTCGTGGTAATGATCAATCCTCTCTATTTTTCCTCCGCGGGAATCAGGGATGCCTTTCCTCCCCGCCGCCCGAAGCAGGACTCTCTCCTCTTC
>JAAUYJ010215780.1_pt1 | contig 11676 bp, 8 predicted proteins | sample 7278031 | NCBI WGS metagenome assembly JAAUYJ01 (sample SAMN14350222, study PRJNA611818) | marine sediment metagenome | isolation source: surface marine sediment (1.8m) | place: French Polynesia: Moorea | collected 2018-08 | reverse complement strand
TAATCCTAATCATAAACTATTTTTATTCAAAAGTATCATATTTTAGGGTATGGGTTTGTGATCGCAATTACTGAACCCTCCTCAAATTCGGAAAATTATTGCTTTGTTATTTAAACTAAAATGTATAGTTAGTGATGCTGTTTTCTGGGAGCAAGACTTGATGAGCGATGGCATTAGTATGATCTGTGGTTTTTTAGGTGGAACAATAATTGCTGTTGAATCTGGCTATAAAGTCTTTCCCCACCCGAAGCCAGAGAAAATCTATAACAGGTTGAGTGATGCTAAATGGTTTTTGGCATTGAGATGGTGCGATAGTCTCTCGACACCCGCAGGTATTATTACTAATACGGGAGAGTTTTCTTTTTACAATCAAATTGTCCTGGAAATGGGGGAAGAAAAATTTATTCCCCAAAAATATCGACAAGATATTTTCGCTCAATGTTTGCCCCTGAAACCTGATGAAACGGTTACTTACGACCTAATTTCTTGCGAGCGCATTTTGGAGATAAGAGCTTTGTCAATAGATTCTCGCTATGGAAAAGTCGCTTTAGTTAGAGAGTTGGAAAGAGAATCCGATACAGTTTAAGCAATTCCTATTCCATTACTGCCATAACTATACAATTAATTTTGCTTAACTACTTATTCCCAATTGGTTATTTCTAGCAAAGCTATAATTTACTTGAGTTTGAAAAAAAATAATAGATATGTCAACTCTTGAGCAAATTGAAGCAGCAATTCTGACACTTCCATCAGATGATTTTGAGAAACTGAGAAAGTGGTTTTTTGACCTAGATTATCAGCGTTGGGATAAGCAGTTAGAAAAAGATATTGCAGAAGGTAAGTTAGAAGCTTTCGCTGATGAAGCGAAAGCAGAATTTGAGGCTGGTAACTGTCCTTGAAATTTGATGCACTATACAACACGGCGATTTTGGAAGTGTTATAACGATTTACCTGAAAGCGTACAGCGTAATGCTGACCAATGCTACAAGTTACTGAAAAGCAATCCATCTCATCCGTCATTGCACTTCAAAAAGATTGGTAATAAATATTGGTCAGTTCGGATAGGATTAGATTATCGAGCATTAGGGGTTGAGTGGAAACTGGGATTTCGTGGTTTTGGATTGGTACTCATGCACAATACGACAAGTTAATTGGTAAGTCTTAGTAAGGTGGGCATTGCCCACCTTACAATGGGGAATAAAAACTAAACTCTTTCGTGGAAAGTACGACCAATTACATCTAGTTGTTGTTCGCGGGTGAGTTTGATAAAGTTGACCGCATAACCAGATACCCTAATAGTTAGTTGGGGATAGAGTTCGGGATGATCCATTGCATCTACCAAGGTTTCGCGATTTAAAACATTGATATTGATATGGTGTCCCGTATTGTGGAAGTAACCATCTAACATTCCTGCTAGATTATTGATTTTGTTGTCTTCAGTTTTACCTAAAGCTTCAGGTACGATGGAGAAAGTATAGGAAATACCGTCTTGGGCGTGTTCGTAGGGCAATTTGGCAACAGATTCTAAAGCAGCTATCGCTCCTTTGGTGTCTCTTCCGTGCATGGGGTTTGCACCAGGGGCGAAGGGTTGTCCTGCTTTACGTCCATCGGGAGTATTACCTGTTTTCTTACCATAGACAACGTTAGAAGTAATAGTAAGAATTGATTGGGTGGGTACTGCACCGCGATAGGTTTTGTTTTGGCGGACTTTGTTCATAAAGTCTGCTACTACTTTGGCGGTAATTTTATCAACGCGATCGTCGTTGTTACCAAATTTGGGATAATCTCCTTCTATTTCGTAATCTACTGCCAAACCTTTTTCATTGCGGATGACTTTTACTTTGGCATATTTAATTGCTGATAGGGCATCCCCTACTACAGATAATCCAGCTACTCCACAAGCCATTGTCCGATAAACATCGCGATCGTGCAATGCCATTTCTAGTCTTTCGTAGCAATATTTATCGTGCATATAGTGGATGACGTTGAGGGTGTTGACGTAGAGTTTTGCTAACCAACCCATCATCAGATCGAATTTCGCGGTTACTTCTTCATAATCTAAATATTCAGAAGTTATAGGTGCAAACATGGGGGCGATTTGTTGCCCTGCTTTTTCGTCTTTACCACCATTGATGGCATAGAGTAGAGCTTTAGCTAAGTTTACCCTTGCGCCAAAAAATTGCATCTGTTTGCCGATCCGCATTCCCGAAACACAACAAGCTATACCGTAGTCATCCCCGTAGTAACTGCGCATCAAGTCGTCGTTTTCATACTGAATCGAACTGGTATCAGTAGAAACTTTAGCACAGAAGTGTTTAAAACCGACTGGTAGTCTTTCCGACCAGAGTACAGTTAAATTGGGTTCGGGGGCTGCTCCTAAGTTATATAAGGTATTTAAGAAGCGGAAGCTGTTTTTAGTCACTAAAGTTCTGCCATCTTCTCCCATACCGCCAATGGATTCTGTTACCCAAGTGGGATCGCCAGAAAATAGTTCGTTATAGGCTGGATGACGTAAGAAACGCACCATCCGCAGTTTCATGACGAAATGGTCGATTAGTTCTTGAATTTCTGCTTCAGTAGCATCGCCGTTATCTAAATCCCGTTGGCAATAGATGTCGAGGAAAGTGGAAACGCGACCCAAAGACATTGCTGCGCCGTTTTGTTCCTTAACTGCTCCTAAATAGCCAAAATAAGTCCATTGGATAGCTTCGCTCGCGCTGCTTGCAGGTTGAGAGATATCGCAACCATAACTAGCAGCCATCTGTTTTAATTCGTTAAGTGCCTTGATTTGTTCGGAAATTTCTTCCCGTAAGCGAATTACCTCTTCATCGATCGCATCTACTTCTAGAGAGAATAATTGTTGCTGTTTATCTTCAATTAGGCGATCGCAACCATATAAAGCTACCCTGCGATAATCACCGATAATTCGTCCCCTACCATAAGCATCGGGTAATCCTGTAATAATACCTGAATGCCTTGCCAACTTCATTTCACGGGTATAGGCATCAAACACACCATCGTTGTGAGTCTTGCGATATTTAGTAAAAATCTCTTTTGTTTGCTCGTCTAACTGATAACCGTAGGCTTCAAGGGAACTTTTAACTACCCGAATGCCACCAAAAGGCATAATTCCCCTTTTAAGAGGTTTATCTGTTTGCAAGCCGACAATTTTTTCTAAGTCTTTATCAATATAACCTGGTGCGTGGGCGGTAATTGAAGAAGGTACTTTAGTATCTGTATCTAAAATACCTTTTTCCCGTTCTACTGCCATCAAGTCTTTAACTTTTTCCCAAAGCTGATGGGTAACTTCTGTGGGACTGGCTAAAAACGAGCCATCTCCTTTATAGGGAGTGTAGTTTTTTTGAATAAAGTCGCGGAGGTTAATTTCTTCATTCCATTTGCCTGAAACAAAACCTTTCCATTGTTCTAACATATTAGATACACCTCCTAATATTTTTGGTTAATTTCTTGCCTCTGGTTGCTGCTCAATTAAGTTTCTACTAGCTCTAATTTACAACAAAGACAAATTTTTTGGAGAATTTATTTTATTAACCTATTTATCTCCAATCTACTAGAATTTTTGAGTACATTTAAGTATGTCTAATGGGCAACATTTTTAATTATACATCGGACTGACTTATAGTTGATATTGATATTTGTTTATACCCTTATAACTCAGCTACATCCTTATGTTAATCAACCCCTAACAGTTTTAACATATCAGTTTACAAAAAAATAATTTATCCTCGGCAATAAACAACTTTTAGATTATTTTAATATTTCTCCTAGAAGCGTCATTCAATCGTCATGGGAAAGGAATTTTTTGTATATTGAATTACCAAGAATACTTGCCAGAGATTAATAAAAACTGAAAAGGAACAGCTAAAACTTTTTTTTTTAAATTAATTGCTTATAATTGGGAACGGAGAATGTCAATTTGCACCAAACTCGTAAAGGAATTTTATGACTATCTCAATGAACTTGACTGTGGATCCCGCTCATGATATAGCTAACTATCAACGGCGACCCCTCGATGTTATTTTTGCCCCCAAAACCGTAGCTGTCATTGGTGCGACAGACCGCCCTGGTAGTGTAGGAAGAACTTTACTATGGAATCTAATCACCAATCCCTTTGGTGGTACAGTATTTCCCGTCAATCCCAAGCGAGATAACGTACTTGGTATTAAAGCTTATAAAGATATAACTTCTATTCCCGAGGCGATAGACCTAGCGGTAATTGCCACTCCAGCCGTCACAGTGCCTACGGTGATTCGTCATTGTGGGAAGGCGGGAGTAAAAGGAGTAATTATCGTCTCGGCAGGATTCAAAGAAATTGGCACAATAGGAATTGAATTAGAAAGACAAATCTTAACCGAAGTCCAGCGTCACCAAATGCGGATTGTCGGACCTAATTGTCTGGGGTTGATGAGTCCTCACAACGGGTTAAATGCCACCTTTGCCAGTGCTATGGCGCGTCCTGGGAATGTGGGTTTTATCAGTCAGAGTGGGGCATTGTGTACGGCGATTTTAGACTGGAGTTTTCGGGAAAACGTCGGCTTTAGTGCCTTTATCTCCATTGGTTCGATGCTAGATATTAGTTGGGGGGATTTAATTTATCATCTTGGTGACGATCCCGCTACCAACAGTATCGCTATATATATGGAATCAATTGGCGATGCTGGTTCATTTCTCTCAGCAGCAAGAGAAGTAGCCTTAAGCAAACCGATTATTGTCATTAAAGGGGGGCGTACAGGTGCAGCAGCTAAAGCAGCAGCTTCCCATACAGGCACGTTAGCAGGTAGCGATGAAGTATTAGATGCAGCTTTTCGTCGTTGTGGGGTGCTGCGGGTAGATACTATCGAAGACTTATTTAATATGACTGAGTTGCTAGCCAAACAACCCCGTCCTAGAGGCAAAAGCTTAACTATTTTGACCAATGCTGGAGGACCAGGAGTATTAGCAACGGATTCTTTAATTAAAAAACAAGGAGCATTAGCCGAATTATGCCCCGAAACCATTACCCAGTTGGATGAAGTCTTACCAACCCACTGGAGTCGCAACAATCCCATTGATATCTTAGGAGATGCCACAGCAGAACGCTACACCCAAGCCCTAAAGATAGCAGCAGCAGATCAAAACAGTGATGGGTTGTTAGTCATCCTCACCCCTCAAGCTATGACCGATGCCAGCAAAATAGCATCTCAATTACAAGAAACTGTCAAAGAATTAAACGGCAAACCTCTACTAGCTAGCTGGATGGGAGGAGAAAAAGTAGCACAAGGAGAAGCCATCCTCAACCAAGCAGGAATTTATACCATTCCCTATCCCGATACTGCTGCCCATCTGTTTAACTTAATGTGGAAATACAGCTATAATCTCAAAGGTTTATATGAAACTCCTGTACTAGCAGAAGACGGGGATCTCACCTTGGGAGAAGCTCAGAGCGTTCGCAACAACCGTCGTAGCACCGCAACAGCAATTTTAAATAAAGTTAGAGATACAGGGCGCGATCTACTCACTGAATATGAATCAAAACAGTTACTAGCAGCCTATGGCATTCCCACCGTAGCTACTCATATTGCCAGCAGTGAAGACCAAGCAGTAGAATTAGCCGAAGCAATTGGTTATCCAGTTGTCCTCAAACTCCACTCCGAAACCATCACCCACAAAACCGACGTAGGCGGAGTACACCTCAATTTAAATAATGGGGATGCTGTTAGAGGTGCTTACAACTCTATTAAAAATGCCGTGGGGACGTTTGATGATACCTCCTCTTTTCTTGGTGTTACTGTGCAACCGATGGTCAAACTCGATGGCTACGAATTAATTATTGGTAGCAGTATCGATGCACAATTTGGACCCGTTTTATTATTTGGCGCAGGGGGACAATTAGTAGAAGTATTTAAAGACCGCGCCCTAGCATTACCACCGCTAAATACAACCCTGGCAAGAAGGATGATGGAGCAAACCCGCATCTATGAAGCTCTCAAAGGAGTTAGGGGTAGAAAAGCCGTAGATTTGACTGCTCTAGCCAAATTAATGGTGCGTTTTAGCCAGCTAGTCGTCGAACAACCTTGGATTAAAGAAATCGATATCAATCCCCTACTAGCATCCAGCGACCGCTTATTAGCCCTAGATGCCCGTGTAGTTCTCCATGATACAGAAGCAACTGAGAGAAACTTACCCAGTGTTGCCATCCGCCCCTATCCTACCCAATATGTAAAACCCTGGAGAGCAAAAGATGGTAAACAAGTAACCATTCGTCCTATTCGACCCGAAGACGAGCCACTAATTGTTAACTTTCATCAACACCTTTCAGAAGAAAGCGTTTATTTCCGCTATTTCCACATGATGAAGTTGCAAACCAGAGTAGCCCACGACCGACTGACGCGCATTTGTTTTATCGATTATGATCGCGAAATGGCTTTAGTAGCAGATTACCTCAATCCTGATACAGGAGAACGGGAAATCCTTGGCGTAAGTCGTTTGAGCAAAATCTATGGCACTAATGAAGCAGAATTTGGGATGTTAGTCAGCGATCGCTATCAAGGTATAGGATTAGGTACAGAATTACTACAATCTTTGATTGATATTGGTCGTCAAGAACAATTAAGTTGTATCACTGCCGAAATTCTCCCCGAAAATCGCACGATGCAACATTTGTGTACCAAACTGGGTTTTAAGCTCCAGAGAAATATGGATGTAGTTCGCGCTTATTGCGATCTTGGCTGATGTTAATAAAGGGATGAGGAATAAAGGATGAAGGATAAGGAAGATCCGCGCGAAATTCTAAGGGACATTTTTCTACCTTCAACCTGTATTTCTAGATTATAGAAAAGCCGAGAAAAGTTAAGCCAAATTCGTTTGGTTCAGGGCAGACGCGGGACGAAAATGCTTACTAGACAACGGTTTGAGGGAAATCTCGCTCCTTAAATTCAACCAGATGTGACCTGATATTACCTGATTTTTTCCGACTTATCCAATCTTAAACCTGATAATTTTTTCGAGACAATCCTGATTTTTCCCCATTGTTTTCTTAATGTTTTGCTGGAAACATAGTTGCTATAAAGAGAGTTGTCTTTAGTCAAAACAACCTCTTTCTAATAAATTGATCTTGTACATACTATATACTTTCAATTAAAGGAGACTAAATCATGACTAATACCTCAGCTACCTTACTCGAAAAAAATGTCCAGCAAGCCTTAGAAAAATTTGAGGCTCTGCTTGGTACAGAAGGAACAGAAGCCTTGAAAAAAGAGTGGGAAGAAACAAAAAAAGCCTTATCAGTTAATAGGTTTGAGGAGTTTAATGGTCTTGACGGCAACCACTGTCAAGGATCTGGCTGTTAATAACTAAAGGTTAACGAGATTTAGCAAACAGCTAGTTTATGAAACCACGGGATTATCTACTCTGCTTCTCTAGTAGTCTCATCTTTGGCTATCTAGCTGTGGGCATTCCTGCTCAAGCACAAATTGCCTCTGATAATTCTATGTCTGTCCCTACGCAGGTTATCAGGCAGTCAGATAAGCTCTTTGAGATTATGGGAGGCACAGAAGCAGGGATTAACCTATTCCACAGTTTTACTGAATTTTCAGTGCCAGAGGGGAATGTTGCTCGTTTTATTAATAATAATTCGGGCATTCAGAATCTTATCGGACGTATAACGGGTGCGTCCGCTTCTGAGATTTTTGGTCAGATTGAAGCTGGAGGCTCTGCTCCAAACTTTAACTTATTTCTGCTTAATCCTAATGGGATAATTTTTGGACCTAATGCTTCACTGAATCTCAAAGGTTCCTTCGTCGCTACAACAGCAAATGTTATCCAATTTGGCGAGCGCGGTTTTTTCAGTGCTTCCAGTCCCAATGACCCCTCACTGCTGACCGTACAGCCTTCCGCTTTCTTTTTTAATCAAGTCAGAGCTAATTCAATCCTTAATCAATCTCATCATCAAACTGAAACGGAGTCAGGAGATCTTGTCCCAGTTGGGTTACAAGTTCCTAATGATAAGAGTTTAATATTATTAGGGGGGAATGTAACCATAGACAGAGGAATGTTAAAGGCTCCCAATGGTCGAGTTGAGTTAGGAGGATTAGCAGAAACAGGAACAGTTGCACTTAATACTGATGGTAACAATCTAAGTTTGAGCTTTCCTGATGGTGTAGTGCAAGCAGACGTATTACTAAATAATGGGGCAAGGGTTGATGTCACTGATAGAGGGAGCGGTAGTATAACTATCAATGCTCGAAATATAACAATAGCGGGAGAAAGTGAACTTACTTCTGACACTTTACCTGATTTGGTATCCAGTGGCAGTAAGGCAGGGGAGATTACACTTCGGGCAACTGAAAAAGTTACGATTGATAATAGCGAGATTCGCAGTTTTGTCAATAAAGGAGCAATTGGTAATAGTGGAGATATCTCGCTCAAAGCTAAGTCACTCAACTTAGTCAATGGGGCGTTTATAAATACTATTGCAAATGGACAAGGAGACTCTGGAAATATCATCCTTGACATCCAAGATAACATAACTCTTAAAGGACGAAGTAGTCATAGGCTCAGTCAAATTGTTAACCAAGTACGGATAAATGGAGTGGGTAATGGCGGTAATATTACGATTAAGGCAAAATCGCTCTCTTTAGCTGATGCAGCTAGTATACAAACAGGTACGATAGGAAAGGGAAATGCGGGTAATATAGTGGTTCGGGTTGATGACTTTGTCTCCCTTGAAAACACCACTGATAAAACGACTCAAATCAGAGCAGTGGTAGAAGCAGGAGCAATCGGCAATGGAGGAACAATCTATCTTCAAGCGCGTTCTCTATCGCTAACAGGTGGCAGTGTATTAGCTGCTTCTGTTTTTCGGACAGATGAGGGCCGAGACCGCCCTGGTGGTAGGGGTAAGGGGGGGGATATTATTGTTAATGCTTCTGATTCGGTGAATATTTCTGGTGTAGGACTTGATGGTTTTTCTAGTGGAATTTTTGCCGATACTCAGACAGGAGCGGAGGGAGAGGCAGGAAAGATTACCGTCAATACTCGTGCCTTTCGCATTGCCGATGGTGCTGTTATTAATTCCCAAACCAACAATTTAAGTAATGGGGGCAACATTATAATCAATGCCAATACTTTTGAAGCAATTAATGGCGGACAACTCATCACTACTGCCGATAATTTGGGAAATGCAGGCAGTATTACTGTTAAGGCTACCGACCATGTGACTCTTTCTGGCAGCGATCCTACCTTTGCTGACCGAAGCTCTGAATTTGACCCCACTATAGTTATTAATATCGGGGCTAACAGTGGTCTATTTGCCCGAAGTGATAGCAGTACAGCTGGTAACGTAACTGTTAATACCCCACAATTAACAGTTCAGGAAGGGGCAGAAGTTAGCGTCAGCAGTCCCGAAGGACAGGCAGGTAATCTAACTATCAATGCTAATTCCCTGTTCCTGAACCAAGGCTCTTTCACTGCCGAAACAGGAAAGAGTGGCGAAGAAGGTGCGAATATTATCCTCAAGATATCGGACTTGTTCAGAATAGAGAATGAAAGCCGAATCTCTGCAACAGCTAAGGGTTCAGCCGATGGGGGTAACATAGATATTGATACCCCATTGCTCATTGTCTTTCCTCCAACGGGTTCTAACGGTAGCGATATCATTGCTAACGCTGAGGAGGGCAACGGGGGGAATATCACAATTAACGCTCAAGGCATCTTCGGTATCGCTGAACGTCCACAGATTCAAGATAATCAGAGCAATGACATCGATGCCAGTTCTCAGTTTGGGGCATCGGGGCAAGTGGAGATCAATAACACCATTGACCCCAACCAAGGCTTAATTCAATTACCAGAAACTGTCGTAGATCCCAACGCCCTCGTTGCCCAGAATCCCTGTAAACGCGGTTCAGAAAGTGAATTTGTCATTACTGGACGAGGGGGTTTACCTCCCAGTCTGAGCGAAGACCTCAGTAGTGAAGCAACTCAGGTGGGTTTGGTCGAACCAGCCCCGATGGAAAGCAGGGGAGCAAGGGAGCAGGAGAGCAGGGAAGCAGAGGACAAAACCAGTTCTCCCTCTTCAGTACCAACTCCCATTATTCCGGCCCGAGGATGGGTATTTAATGAGAAAGGAGAGGTTGTGCTTGTTGCTTACGATCCTACTGTTACTGGCTCCCAACGCTTGCGAAAAAATGGAGAGGGGTGTACTAGTCCTTGAAAATTGGTCAGAAAGCGGAGAATATAGGAATTTGTGACAATAACTATTATTTTTTAGCAGAGGAAGAAGCTTATACCAATTGGAAGAAAAAATGCAACAGATAAATGTAGGGCGGGGCATCGTCTACCCTACCTTTGGATTGAATTTATCTGTAACTGATATCTTGCACCTTGAAGCCATACCGCCTAAAACTGAAGTTTCAGGCTAATATAATAAGTCTATTAAAATAGACTATAAATGTTATTAAAACTACATAAGAGTCCTCTTGAGAGGACTTGAGGTATTAGCCAAGAAATAAATTTCTTGGTGATTTATCTTTTACTTCCGAGAATTACCATAATATCAAATCACTTTAACTATGCAATAGATCAATCACCGTGTCTGGAGCGTCCTGAGCGTCCCCCCGTCAATCATCTCTAGCAAGCTTAAAGGGAAATCATATAACTTATTGCCATAGCAAATTTTCTGAGCTATAAACGACTAAGTGCTATCTCTTCTCAGTAAAACTACTATGCTTAAGTATTATTTATGGAAACTTCGTAAAGACCTTAAATTTCAACCTAAAACATCTACTAAAGCTAAAATACTGAACGCAATAGTTGAACAAAAATCATCAAAAATAATCAACTTAGTTGGCTATACGATTTTATTTTTAGTTTTACTAGACTATGCAGCTTTATTGATTTCTCCCAAGTTTTTTAATCCAGTTTGGGGATGGGAAACCGCAGGTAAACTAGTAGAAACAGTCTGGGCTCCCTTACTAGGGTTTTTATTTATTTTCTATCGTCGCGATCAAGATTTAATCAAGCCTAGAGAACTAACTTTTTTATCATTACTTTCTTGGTTGGCACTGATTTTAGGTACGATATATCTTTTAATTGCTCCTGTACTTATTGGTAATGCTTTTAGGATTAATCGCAGTCAGAAAGCCCAAGTAACAAATCAAATCAGTCAGCAAAAAACACAAGTTCAGCAATATAGTCAAAAACTAGAGCAAGTAAGTAAAGAACAGCTAAATAATTTACTACAAGCTTATCAACAACAAGCACCAGATATAGCAATTTCTTCTTCTCAGCAACTCAAAGAAAACTTACTTACTCAAATTAACCAGAGACAACAAACAGCCCAAAAACAACTACAAAATAATTTTAGTCAGCAAAAAATAAATCTGATTAAAACAACTTTTAAATGGCTAATCGGTGCAATTATTTCTGGTGTATCTTTTATCTTGATTTGGAGTTATACACAGTGGGCTAGAGTTTTACATTTTACCAAACCTTAACTAGTAAATTGCTTAATCTTTTAGTCGCCAGCAGATAAGTGGAGATGGGAATACTAGGGGATTGGAAGAGTCGGGAGAGTGCATAATCAGTAATTAGTAATTACTAATCAACTATTAACATAATAAATTTATCTTTTGTAATTTAACTAGGCTCTGCTCAAATATAAATGCTAGAAAATGATCC
>JAAUYJ010065143.1_pt1 | contig 11677 bp, 18 predicted proteins | sample 7278031 | NCBI WGS metagenome assembly JAAUYJ01 (sample SAMN14350222, study PRJNA611818) | marine sediment metagenome | isolation source: surface marine sediment (1.8m) | place: French Polynesia: Moorea | collected 2018-08 | reverse complement strand
CGTTTTCGTCGACGCCGGCGAAACAAGAAAAAAAGGGTTCTCTCCACTCCCTTCTGTCTCTCTCACTCCCTCATTTACACGTCCGCGCTGAGGGGAGGGGGGCGACAAAAAATGACAACGCGTGCTGCTACCGCCAAAAACACGGAAAGTGGGGAACGAAAGTGAGTCGTCAGCCGAAAAAAAACCCGTCCGCAATCACTGCCGCCGCCGCGTGGTTTTGTGCGCGTCTGTCTATGGAAGAAGGACCGAGCGTTTTACGATTACGACGCGCGTATGTGTACGTATATACGTACGTTTTGCCGAGGGAAACGAATGCAAAAGAGGGGAGTTGAGGGGGAAGGGATTAAAACTGGCAAAAAATGCGGTGAGCGCCGCCGGCCGCCGCATCCACATCCTGAATGCGAGCTGCTATATCTGGACATGTGAGACTGGCGCCAGGTGGCCGGCCGATCGAAGGGGGGCATCGAATGCAATATGCACCCAATTCTCCCCGCGGCATTCGGTGGCGGTGGCGGTGGCGGCCGCGGGAGCTCCTCCCTCCATGCATGACTACCCACGCCCCCCATCAGGGTGAGGGGACAGACTAGGGAGTGGGGGGACTAATGAACTTAACCATAGCTCATCAGGTGCCGCCGCCTCAGTCTCTCTCTGCCGCGGTCAAGCTTGAATAAGCACCACCGAACGAATGGACGGACGCCTTATATTCCGAACGGACTGGGGATCGAAAAAGTGGACTACAGGGGTCGGACAATCGCCCATGATTGGCACTAGGCAGAAGGCGCTTTGTTTGCGTGACTGTGAGACGAGGGGAAAACATTGCCGAATGTCGCACCTGACTCCACGAACAGAAAGAGAGAGAGAGAGACCGAAGAGGGGAATGCGGGACTCAATAATTGGACTTCCCTTCTCTCCTCTTCCTCCGCCGCCGCCAGCATGATTGGAAAAATGGAAAAAGAGGGGAGGGAGGAAGGGAAAAGGGGGGAGTGAATGCTCGCACACCAGCTTGCCTCTCTTTTCCTCCGTCCCTCCCTCTCTACCTCATGCTCAGTCCATTGCCGATCTACATTATCGAAAAGAGGAGGAGGAAATTCTACTGACCACCTCCGCCTGAGCCGTCGCCGAAACCGTAGGGCGGGCGGTTTAGTTGCGTCGGAGGTACGGCAAGGGGAGAGTAGCATAGCGGAGAGAGGGGAGGAGGAGGAGGAGGAGGAGCAGGAGCGGGCAATTTCCAATTTCGGGGTTCCCACCATCATGACGTGATGGCTGCGGAGGAGGAGGAGGAGGAGTTCCCTCCGTTCGCCTGTCTCAAGCCCTGGGCGGAAATGAGTTCCTGCGCTCTCCTTCCCTTCTCACTGCGAGCCAGTCTGAGGGGAGGGATTCGCCAAAGACTTGAGGCTATAAATCGCCTTCTTGCCTAAAAATACACTGCGGCTAGCAAGAACTAAATGAAAACTTCAAAAGCGTTTCCTGAATATTTATCGGAGACTTCTGCACCTTGTACGGTCTTCTTTACCCCTCTCCCGTTCATAAGCCTTCTCTCTGTTCTTCTTCTTTCCTCCGCCTGCCGGCTTCGACCGGGTGAAGACAAAGCGATGAAACCGAGGAATATTATCGCCCGGCGTAAAAAAAGTGAGGAGAGGAAGGGATTCTTTGCTACGAAAAATGTGTGTGCAAGTAAGGCTTTTTTGCCGCCGGAGATCTAGACCGGATCGAACGGGGGGAGAGGGGGATTATTGGGGGCGATATCGCTGCTGCGGGGTGAGAAATCGCGAAAAAAGAGTGGGGGTCTCGACAATCGATCGCACACATTCGATCAAGGCTCTGCTCGCTACAGTAGTAGGTAGGAGGCAGTTAGCACTCAGATAATGCCTGAGAGGACATTTTTTGCTCGCTTCTTCTCTCCCTCGCATAATCGTCCTTGCTTTGCTTGCGATTGCAAACATCCCTTTTGCTCGGCTAGCAATCCAGGCGCCGGCGGCGGCGCCCGTCGTCGCCTCCTCGCTAAGCTACTGCTTTGCTTGTGCAGCGAGGGAGGGAGGCGGACTTTGAAATAACATTTTTCGACTAGGTTTACTTGGATGTCAACAACTGATAGAGCCGGGGCGAGAAAAGGAGAGAGAGGAGAGAGAGTTTGACGTAGTAGCATTGGGCCAGCCAGGCAAGTCCCGTTTTTTTCTCGTTCAGTCTGTGCACAAACTAGTAGCACTATGCTAGCCTTGCTTTTAAAAGCAGTGGCTGGGGAGGGAGAGGAGGGGGGGTGCAAACAATCAAAACTTGTCTCCTCCCTTTTGCTATCAGACATTTGTCTTCTTCATCATTTCAAGTCAGTAGCACTTTTTCTCCTCGCAATCGCTCACAACAAGCTCGATCCCACATCCCATATCGCATCTCCCCCCTTTTTTCTCGCGCTGCAAAATTGTCTATCGATCAAAGTGTCACTGCCAGATCCAGTGCGCACAAATTCTACGTACATACGCTTTTACGCTACTACGAATTTAGGAAAGCTAGGCGACGAGTGTGTGTCCCAGTGCCGTACGGGGGAATGAAAGAATTCTTCCTCCGCCCCCCTCCCTTTCACCCCAAATCCAAACACAATGCCTTCGCTTGTCCATCCGCCCCATCCTCTCAAAAACTTAACTAACCTTGCATGCTTTTCCCGTCTCCGAATGAGGAGGAGGCGGAAGAGGGGGGAGGGGGGACAACACACACACTCGCACTCATCTAACGCACACAGGCTCTGCCCAAACTCCCCACGTCCCACAAACCCTCTCTCCTCCCTCGGACTTCTCAACATTCTTGCAGGGATTAGGTCGGCGTCAATCTGCATCATCCACGTAGCTAGGGTTGGAGGAAGAGGGAGGGATAAGAAAAAAAGCATACCTGGTCGGAAAAGACCCGCCTCCGACGACCCCTCTTTAGTCGGGTCTTTGAAGAAAGAGGAGGGGCCGAGGGAAAAAAATCTTTTTTCCTCCCCTTCTTCGTCCTCCGAAAAAGAGGGAGGAGGAAAAAACATCTCCTTGGTTCCTTTTCTCCTCCCTTCCACCTCCCCCCCCAAAAAAAGGTTCTCTCTCTTTTTCTTCGCTAACATCTCTTCCTCCTCTTCCTCCCCCTTTTTCCTTATCGATTTCGGAAGCGCGTTTTTGCCTCACGCCATCTCATGAGGAGGGATTCGCCAAGCAGAGAGACAATTGTCAAGGTTTTAAAAAGTATTTGAAGAGACGGACGGTACCTAATAGACATACAGATCATTTCGGTGAATTTCATGATGGCAGTGTCCGACCGAGGAGGCGCCGCCGTTCAGACTTTAACGGAAGGAGAGGAGGGTATACTAGAAAGGAGAGAGAGGAAAAGAGAGTGTGTCCGTTCGGTACTGGCGGAAGAGGAGAAAAGAGAGAAGAGACGGCGGGGAGAGGGCGGAAACAGCGGGGGAGAAGGGGAGGAGGGGGCCCCTACGGGTGATTCATGACGGGGAGGGGGCGATTTATGTCGAAAAGACACTAATGCAGAAATATGGAGATGCATTTCTGTCCGCTGGGAAGGAAAAGGAGGGAAGGAAAGAAGGAAGGAAGGAGAAAAGGAGCGTAGCTTGCTTTGCTCGGGGTTTTCGGAGCGGTCGGTGGCTTTGATATCTGCGAATTTGTAGCAGCAGCGAATGGAAATGTTTCACTTTTTCCCCTCCATCGGGAGAAGGACATTTTCTACCACTGCCTCCGCCTCTCTCGCTGTCATCTGCCCCCCGGGCGTGGAGAATCAAAATTGGGAGAAGCAGGGGGAGGGAAAGAGAGGGCGACGAATTTTTTGAATTTTCGTGTGGAATAAAAGCGGGATCGCGTTTGTTGCTGGGAATAATGGAGGGCACTCTCCACTCTTCTTTTGATATCAGCTGCGTGGCTGTGCTACGAGTATGTGTAACAACAAGGCGCCGCCTTGTGCCTCCATACTACGTACAGCCTGGACATAGAGAAAAGAAAGGGGGAGCTGAGCACAGTCCTTCCTCTTCCTCCTGTTACTACCGTACCGTACTCGTACTAACAAGCTGCATATGGCCCCTCCTCCTCCTCCCTCATACACTTTTATTCTCCCCCTTTTCGTGGCTGGCTGCAGTTTCGCCCCTTTCCCCCTGTTGGTGGGTCGGCTCTGAAAGACCATTCCACACCCTTCCTCCCTCGTCAGCTAGTCATTTCAATCGGGTGGGCTGGGTCGCCGCCGCCGCCGCCGTTCGTTTCTTTCTCGTTTGAGGAGCTGCTATGTGCACAATCAGATTTCACAGTGTCCCTCCTCTCTCCCCTCCCCTCTCGTCTCAATGTGCCTTTGTGTGTCCTCCCCTCCCTGGCGGCCCAAACCACCCCTCTCTCCTCTTTTTTTCGTGAAGCGAACCCTATGGGATCGACCGCCGACCTCCAGCAGCTCCAGTCACTAGAGACCGGCTGGATGGTCTGTCGCGGCGGTGGAGGAGCGATTTCCAGCGGCGGCGGCGGCTCAGTCAACCCTGAACACAAAGCTCCAGGAATGGGGGGAGGGGGGCAAAGGGAAGGGCGAATACCGTGAATTGAGAGCCCCATCCCTAGGGGTCTCTCCCTCCCTCCCTTCCCCACGGAGGAGCGGGGGTTTGGCTCCGGCTGGTTGGTTTGGCACACACACAACACCTGATGATTTCCAATGACGAGGAAAAAGGGAGAAAAAAGAGAAAGAGCTTGAGCAGCAGCATGGGGATCGAAAGAGGAGGACAAAGTGAACAACGACGAAAATCCAAGCACACACGGTGGCATTCAGGATTTGGGAAGGGAGAGGGGGGCTCGGATATTCAGCTCGATTCCAATCCCCCCCCCCTCTTCCAAAGGCGCAGATTTTGGGGGTCCCCCTCCCTCCTCTTTTTGAGCGGCGACTACTAAGCTAAGCCGACTGTTAGCGTCATTCACACATACGGATACGAGGAAAAAAGGGCATTCATGGACAGAGGAGCGGATTCCACGTCCCCATTTTGCAGAAAAATATCATCTGCCATTTTCCATTTTATATACGAATTCCTCTTTTCTTTTCCGACTGACTAAACTGCCGCTGCCCAATCTCTCCTTCCCCCCTTTCTCACTTCCCTTCCCCCACCTTGTATATCTCTCTCCATTAAGAGATGAAAACAAACCGTCGCCGCCGCCGCGGACGGGGGAAAAAGGGACACGACGACGACTGCTTCGTCGTCGGGAGCCGCCAGATTGTTTCAATTAAAAGTGGATGGGGGGTGATAATGACGCTAATTTCGCAGCCTCCGCGGGAGAAGTTTCCTTCCTCTCCCCCTCCCCCATCTACGGAAAGAGGTAAAAAGCCAGAGTGGAAGTAGAAGAGGAGGGGGAGAGCAGAAATGGAAGAAGGGGAGAGCTGAGAGGAAGAGGAGAGGGGAGGAACAAACTTTTTCCTCTTCTCCTCCAGCGCCGTCAGATATGAGAGCCAAGGGAGGAAGAAGGGGAGGTGTCGGCGGCGGCGGCGTTGGCTAAGAGGAGCGCGGTACACCACACACACACTGAATAAAAAAGTTCTTTCCCCTCTCCTCCTCTCTCCATTTCTTGATCTCAATTACGCGGGCTCCCCTCCTCCTCCTCCCAACTTTTTAGCCCCAGAAAAGTGAGGTGGGGAGATGGAACAGAGAGTGGAGGAGAGCGAAGCTCGTTATTAGTCCAATTTAAAAGCTGCACGTTCTTCTTCTTCCATCTCTTCTCTTCTCGGCATCAGCCAGAGACAGGAGATGGGGACGGGAGAGGAGGAGGAGGAGGGGAGACCTCCAGTTCAACACATCCACCTCCGCCTACTTCTATATGCGGTGTGTGCTGGAAGGAGGAGGAAAGAGACTCTCCTCCTTCTTTTCCTCATCTCCTCCTCCTTCCTCCATCCAGAGCTCTTCGGGCGTCAGATTTCAGTCAACAGGGGGAAACCACAGGCAGCATCAGCGGGGGTGTCGCCCCCTCCTCAGCCGCTCCACATACCCCTCCTCATCCATGCAAAGCTCGGGGAAAACATGAGTTACGAGGAGTCGAGAGGGGGAGGGGGAGGAGAGGAGATTATTTCCCCTGGCTGCTTCAGCCGGGACATTTGGAAAAAGTTAGGGGGGAAATGAGAAAATAGTATTTCTTCAATTTTTGCTGGATGGGGCTGGGCGGGGAAGAAGGGGAAGGAAGACGAACATTTTTGTCGCCCCATTCCGATCTCTTCTTCTCCCCCTCCTCCCCTTTCGCTATCTCGCTGCTCATTCTCTCTTGGGCATGCCCACACAGCTTCCCCCTCCCTCTATTCCCCTCGATCTCGTCCCTCCCTCGTCTAGATTGGGACCAGATTGGGACAGCGAGAGAGAGAGCGGCAGCGTTGGTGGGTGTCGCGGGCGACGCTTTCGTCCCGCGGACGAGTGACTGAGTGACTGCAGTCTTCGTCTCCTTTGGGGTCGACAAAATGACTCTTCTGGGCTGGGGGACCCAAACGATGGGGAGGGGGGGGGAAGCAGCAGCGGGGCGAGAGGGAGAAACCCCCCGCCAACAGCTCCGGGGCCGCGACCCAACAGCGACGATCTCTGACTGAGCTTCGGCTGCTCTTTTTTCTCCCCCCTCCTTGCTCAATGGCAGCAGCAGCGTTTTTGGAGGCGGGAGATGAGGGGGATGATGGGGACGACGGAGAAGCGGATTCCAGAGTCTGGTCACCCTCCCTTCGCTGTACAGCGGGAGGGAGGGAGGGGACGCTCGGGAGGACGAGGAAAAAAACGAAACTGAACGAACGAAACGAAGCTGTGTGACAACGGACGAATTCGGGGAGCGATTCACCAATCACTTGTAAAAATGAAAAGAAAAAATACTTCTCTCCCAAGAGTAGTGCAACTAGGAAAGCTTTTAGTCCTTTTCCGTGATTTCTCTCAAGTCGGGGAATCCCGCACTTGACTGAGTGACTGACTGTCGCCGTCTTTTCTTGACTGGAAAACCGCTGGGGGTCGCGGACGAAAACGACGAGCGCCGACGCTGGGTTTGGAAGAAGCTTAGCGACTGGGATCTCTACTGGAACTGAAAGATGGGGGGCCGAGACTCAACTTCCACCCCGCTCAGCCCCTCCCACACTTCTCTTTTTCACAGATCTTTCTTTTTTTCCAATTTTCTTCCCGACGCGAAAATTTGGGGCTTTGGCTTCTCACACTCATTATTTTCCTCCCCCTGCACTTTTTTTCACACAGCGGCTCTCCGCGGACACACTTGCAGTTTAGTGGCTGACCGACTCACACTTCTTTCCCCTCCCCCACTTTTCGTTTTTTGACACTTTTTCTTCGCGTTTTTTGTTGTTCCTACCTGTTTGGAGAATATGGCGATGTCCTCGTTGAAGGACTCTGATGAGCAGACGTCTCCGCCCGCCACCGAGGGGTCCCGCGGGGTGCAGGTCGCCAGCTCGCACTTCTCGAAGATGAGGGCCAGCAGGGGGAACAGGGGGTGCCTGAAATAATAAAAATAGCTTTATTCAATGTTGGGGAAATTGAAAAGTGGACGTTTCCGCACATCCGCAGCATCCTCTCTTTCGTTCTGACTCTTGGGGAGGAACGGAGAGAGGGGGGGGGGGAACCTACTTAAGCCAATTGTTGGCCATCTGTCTGAGCTCACAATTATTGTCTCTCGCGTGCTGTCTTCCTCCGGAGGCGGAAAGAATAAGGGGGACACACAAACAACTCCGCGGAAAAACCAAAGGAGAGACAGAAGGACGGTGTCATGGGTACGGCTGTTGGTATATACCCAGGACAGATGCCATTCGGAAGGAGGGAGGAGAAAAGGAGGGAAACAAACAAATCAAGTCGGGGGATGACTGTGAATGCTGAGGAGGAGGAAAATGGAAATGGCGTAAAAGGGATGAGGATGAAAGGCACTTTGTGGCTCAATTACGCGAGAAGGTCAATAAACAAAGGAGGGTGGAAATGGGGAGAAAAGGAGAGGAAGGAAGAAGGGGGTGGAATTGATGTCCTCTTAAAAGGGGAGGAGAGAGGGAGAGACCGGAAGAAAGGGAAAGAGGGAGGGAAAAAAATCTCCTCCAGCTCACGACCGAATTTAGATTTTTTTGTTCTGTACTTACGAGTAGATTGCGTCCTTGTCTCGCTTGTGGACGTCTGGAACTTGACCTCCTCCGCCCATCACGTGGTTGGCACCGGCCGCGGAAGCCGCCGCCGCCGCGGAAGCCGCCACGTGGTTGTTGGCCGCGGCCGCCGCGGCCGCCGCCGCGTAGGGGTTGTGCAGCGCCGCCGCCTGCGCCGCTGCCATGTGTTGGTGGGCCGCCGCTGCTGCCGACAGCTCGGCGGCTGTTGCGGCCGCGGCTGTTGTTGCCGCCGCCGTGGCCGCGGCGGAGGTGGGGGAGCCGTTGTTGTCGGTGGAGGTGCTTCCGCCGCCGCCTGTCGCTCCCGGCGTGCCTCCCCCTCCTCCCCCTCCCCCGCCGCCCCCCGCCGAGGCCGGGGACGACCCGTACATGGAGGCCCCGGGCGGGGTGCCCTCCATGCTCGATGGCCAGCCGACGGACGAACCGTCGTACTGATGAGAGGAAAAATACAGGCGTATTGAAAAATTCTTGACACAACTAACGTTCACTTTTCCACAAGAATTTTTCTCCCCCTTAGCTTTCGCTGTTGTGTTTCTCCCTTCCCTCAAAAGTCAAAACCCCCCTCGAGCAAAAGCTCTCCCCCCTATTGCCGCCCTTGCCGCCGCCGCCGCCGCCTCCGTCGAAAATTCGACAATGAGAAAACGGGGAGGGACGGACGGCAGCTGCTTGCTATGTGTATACTACGTTACTCGTTTTTGTGTCCGGTGCCTTTGCCTGCACACAGCCAGTTTTTGATGTTCATGATGATGATGGTGTGGGTGCGGGTTGTTAAGAATAATTCTGAATTTATTACAAACTGACTTAATTAAATGGGTGGCTGATTTTCCTTTCTGAATTTTCCCCTTACACATCTCTGTGGAGCATGTAAAAAAAGTTTTTCAAATTGTGCAAAAGAAAAATTCTTGGTGTGCATTTCAGCCATACTTTTTTGGTCTCGGATTTTTTCTCCCTCAGTGTGTGTGTTCAACTGTCACATTACTGCTCGCATCATGGTTTTACGCTTTCCTGACTGACATTGTCTCGCGAGAAACAGATGTGAAAACAGAGTTTGATGCTTGCTGCCATTTCCCAACAAACATGTGGCCCGAGGGTAAAAAAATTCCTGCCGAAAATACAAGGTAATCATCGTCTTTTTTCTGACTTTTTTCTGGCTTGTTCAAAGGACTCGCCTTTAAAACACTGTTTGCATATTTTTCATTGTAAATGAAAAAGGGACTGTGTTCCTAAAATGTTTCAAAAAGACTTCTGGACAAGAACAAACAATAGTTCCTTTTTCCTTGTTCATACCAAATCTCCCTTCCCCCCCACAAAAAAAATTTTTTTTAAAAAAAAGTAAAAACTACATCAAGGTGGACTTAAAGACCTACCCGTGGCTGAGCCATCTCCAGGGAAGACGAGGAACACTCTACGGTCGTAATCTTGACGACTTTGGGTTCCCGGTGTCACAAAAAAATCCGACTTTCGTCGAACGAACGCGGCGGAGACACTCTCTCCGGCCCGAAAAAGTCCTGTGCCTCTTTTTATTTCGGGTCACTGATCCCGGCCTTGCTTATTCTTCTTCTTCGTGTATTCTTCTTTTTCTGTCTGGGGCGAGGTTTATTACTCCGCCCTAATGAAGGCCGACTGGCGCCTATTCTGATTCTTTATCCCCTCCTTTGCACCAGATTCGCCTTCTCCGTCAGGTATTGGGATCACACCTGGGGGAGGTCCCCTCTATTTTTATTGGGGAGCGACCTGCTACGAGGTCCCCGCCTCCTTTCCAGGAGGGGGCGAGTGATGGGCCCGCGCCATCTTTTTAAAATTCGTCTACAGAGGAACCACAATATTTATTTTCCACCACCCCTTTTTGGAGGCGGTTTTTCTCTGCTGGTTTTCCAGCGCTGCACTTATTGCACCTGCAGCAACAGCAGGAGATTGATTGCAGGAGGAGCCTCAGCACTTTGTCACCAGGATCACTCGGCTCCTATTTTTGCCACCCTAGGACGAGTGGCAAAATATTGCCCCGACAATGTGCCGATGCCAAATGAGCTTTTTTTGCTGCCGTGGGGCGGTAAATCATGGGAAAACACGGAAAAAGAGAACTTTCTTGTCCTCCCGAGAGCTGCCGCTATCTCACTGTCGCCAACTCGTCAGAATAATCTCTGTCAAGACGGACGGCGACGCTCGTCCGTCCGTCCGTCGAGGGGAGAAAAAGGTGTGCGCTCGCTCCTTCCCTCTTTCTTTCTTTCTTTCTCCGCCCCGGGATTGACACTCTCTTCTCTCTCTCTCTCTCTTTCTCGCCCGCCCCCTGACTGACTGTCACGGGCGACGGAGGAGGAGGAGGAGGAGGAGGAGGGAGCACCTTAACGAAACGAATCGCTCAACTCCGAGGGGAGAAGCGCCGGGTTATTTATGTGAGCGGCGATCTGACAGGCGGAAGGCCCATCGGAATGGGGCGCAGCGAGGGTGGCGGCGGCGGCGAAAGAAGGAGAGGGCGGCGGCGGCGGCGACCGCTGCTGCCGCGGCGGCGGGCGGCGGCGGCGCTTTCGTGCCGGGTCGTCCGCGGTGGCGGAGGAGACGACGACGGGACTGCTGCTGCTGCTGCGAGTGCGGCCTGAACTGTCCATAGCTCACCTTTATGTGGCGTTCTGGCGGTGGAGAGACCGAGATGGCAGCAGCAGTCAAGGGGTGGAGAGAGCCCCGTGAGGAGAGAGAGAGGAGGGTTGCTCTTTCTGCCCTTCTATTCGAGGAGGAGGCTTCTTTCTTTCCTCGATTCGCGCGCTCGTCTCTTCCTCCCTTTCGCCTCCTGCCTGTCAATCACCCGCCGTTGGAGGAGGAACGAACGGGGGGAAAGAGGGAGAAGAGTTAGTGCTGGGCCCAAAGTCGGGAATGGGGAGAGAAAAGGGAATCGCGTCGGTGTTCCCCGTTGGATGTAAGAGAGGAGGAGGGTGTCACCGTGGCGAGGAAGAGAAGGAGGAACAGGAAGAATGCTTCTTTTGGGGTCGGAAACTCTGGTAAGGGAGGAAGGGGGGAGGGGGAAAAGGAGGAAGAGGAGCTCTCTCTCGCTTCGCTGCCTTCCTTGCCTCTTTCTTCCGTCCTCCTCCTCCTCCGGGATAACCCAGGCTGGGTTGGAGAAACGAACAAAGAGAGGCTTCTTCTTCTTTCTGTCGGGTTTTCGATGTGGAAGAGAGAATTCGTCTCGTCTTACTCGCACAGACATCAACGGCGCAACACCGGCTTCGTCTTCGGCGGTATCATTCCCATTCGTGATTCCCTCCTCCTTCTCGCGGTGAATAAGAAGAGGAGAAAGATGAACAAAGACCACCGTGCCGCCTCAGCCTTTATCCTCCCCCCCCTCCTCGATTGCTGCTATATGGGGGATGGATCTCCTCCCCCTCCTTCAATGTACTCTTTTTTTCTTTCTTTTCCTTCCGATTGCTGCATCCTCCTCTATCCTTGGGCGTTGGTGGTCTCTTCCCCCCCCTCTCTCTGTCGGCCGTGGGGGCTCTTTCCCCCCTTCTCCGTGCTTAGGCGCTGCTTCTTTGATTGAAAACCCCGTCCGGTTCCGCCCCCCACCCCGGGGTTGCTTTCTTTTGTG
>JAAUYJ010040970.1_pt1 | contig 11679 bp, 17 predicted proteins | sample 7278031 | NCBI WGS metagenome assembly JAAUYJ01 (sample SAMN14350222, study PRJNA611818) | marine sediment metagenome | isolation source: surface marine sediment (1.8m) | place: French Polynesia: Moorea | collected 2018-08 | reverse complement strand
CGCATGTGTGGATCCAATATTCAATAATTTGCTGGGGAAGAAAAGAAGCCAGGAGCAGTGTCAAGGTCACCAAGGCAACATATGGATGGCAACAGTTTTATCTCCCAGCTAACAGGTGCTAAAGTCTCAAGGATGAGTCAAGCCTACAGGCTACAGTCATGCTGTCAGTCATAGAGATTGTTCGATGTGCAGTGAATTGTACTATTAAACCTTCTTTCTCACATGAACCTGTAACAAAACCAAACCAAAACCAAACCAAGGACTGAAAAACACAATATTCCATTGCTTGGCCGAATTTATTTTTTTTCAAGTTCGCTGAAAGAAACAGGATAGGTGAAGCAAACAGATATGAAGCGCGGTCTCAGTTATTGGCCATGGTGGTCTGGATCCAGTCCATGTATGGGAACACGTCGGTGTACCCTGAGGGATGGACGCAGGCGCCGGTATCGCGGTTCGTGTAGGTGAAGCTGGTGACGCCGTAGATGGTGGCTTGGCCGTTCTCAGTGATGCCGCCGTAGCCGCCGGAGTCTCCAGAGCACACGTTGCCAACGGGGTCCTGCGCCCCCTCCCTCCTGAGGCAGACGATCTGCGCGCCCCCTTCGATGAGGCAGCTCTTGGTGTTGTCAACGGTCACCATGTTGGCCTGGATTTAAAAAACCTCCTTATATTTCATTCCCTTTGTAGAAAAAAAGTCAAATTATGGACACCTTCTTGAGCTGCTTTGAGGTGGACTTTGTGTCGACCAGACCCCACCCGGCCACCTGGAAGTCCACTCCGAACCCTGGGGACTTTGAGGGGAGGCAGGCGGGGACGATGGTGGCTCCGTCGAAGGAGAGCGACTGAGGGAGCTTCACCAGGGCGATGTCGTGAGCGACCACGGTGGTGGCGCTCGTGTCGTAGTCTGTACAACAAGGAAAATATGTTTTTAAAAAACAAAAATAGTAGAATATTAACTTGTGCGTACCAGGGTAGATGTGGATGTCGGACTGAGGCGAGGTGAGCTTGAGGGAGGGGCTGTACTTGTCGTTGTCGCCGAAGGAGAATGTGACAGATCCGCCGGGGGAGGGGGCAGGAACGCAGTGGGCGGCGGTCAGCATCCAATCCTCTGAGATAATGGTGGCGCCGCAAGACCACCCGCTGCCTACAAAACGATAAAAGGTCTTTTTTTAATTTTACAAAAATCTGTTTCGTCTGTTTTTGCTGTATTAAGCACAGCAATTCAAACACGTTCCTTTCAAGTATATACATACCTTGGCTTGATCCCTGCATCCAGGCCAGCCATGGGAACTCGTTCGGAGAGGCGAAGTCCCCGTCGATGATCCTGCCCGCCGCCGAGACGCCGCAGGAGGTGGAGGCAGGAGGGGAGGGCGGAGGGGGAGCGGGGGAAGCGCCGGCGGGGGTGCTGCCACGGACACTTAAAGAGGAAAATAGGATGCAGAAATGAGAGGTGGGTGCTTGCCGGAGAAAACGACAAGTTTGCTCAAGATGGTACAATTACTAATGATATATTTTTGCAAACCCGACGACTTACGTGCACGCCATTGCTCCTCCCGACCCGTCCGTCTCCCAGTCGAGGTATATTGTCCTGTCCTCGTCCTGTGCGTCCACGGTGAACCAGGCGTCGGTGGGCTCGGCCACGTCGCAGAACTCGGTCCAGCTCCCGTCCTCATACAGCCAGAGCGCCTGGGAGTCGCACACGGCGTCGAGCTCGCAGCAGCGGACGTCCACCTGCACGCCGGCGGCGATGTTCAGGTCGTGCCAGCAACTGAATGAGCGTGGAAATTATAAATAAGGGGAACGAAGGTGGAAATGTTCAGAAAGGTACGTCTCTGGGGTGTCGTTGAGGACGAAGTTGGTGCCGTCGGCGATGTCGATGCTGCCGTCGCAGTCGGGGGGGGTGCCGCGATCCCTGGGGGGAGTGCCGGAGGAGGAGGCGGGGCGGGGGTCGTCGAGGCGGCGGCGGATGGCGGCGGAAGCGGAGCCGCGGACTCTGCCGAAGAAAAAATCGAATTAATTAAGGAATTATTTTTTCACAACTAAATGACGTACGTGCAAGCCATCTCTCCCTGCACCTCTCCTCCCTTCTGGTAGTCTAGATAGAGCGTGTGCGCCTCATCCCTGGCGGGCTCGTCGATCAGGATCTCAGAGGCGTCGACGTCGCAGTACTCGGTCGAGTCGCCGTTATAGTACCACAGCTTGTTGTCGTCCTGGCAGCTCAGGTCGAACGCGCAGCAGACAACCTCCACACGAACGCCGGCCTCCACGTTCAGGTCGTGCCAGCAACTGTATCCACCACAAAAAATAATAAATGAGTAAAATTTATAATATTTATAATAATAAACCCTCACGTTTCCTCAGAGTCGTAGAGAGTGAAGGAAGTTCCGTCCGTGACGTCGATGGCCCCGTCGCACTCTGGCGGTGCCCCTACCGGGATGGGGTCGCCGTCTCCGCCCATTCTCACTCCAGGCCTGTCTCCGCCCCTGGTGATGACGTAGGCGGGCCTGGGATCGCCAACGTTGTTGTTGATGATGTACGTGGGGACGAGCTCCGCGTTGACAAGGGCGGCGGCCATGGCCGAGGCGGCCGCAAGGAGCTGAACAAGGAAACAAAACAATCGCGAGTGTCTAAAAAGAAGTTACGAGCAATGTGCAGGAAGTACCAAAATAAAGTTTAAAGAAGTAACCAGCAAGTTTACAAAATGTAGGGGTAGTGTAGGTAAAATGACGAAAAGAAAAGCCGTATATATTTGAAGGACTAAAAAATGATCGCGCTTACAACAAGCCTGGCTGTCATGCTGCTGGCTTGTTTTGGTATTCAGGATCCTTAGGGATAAAAGATCCTGCCCTCCCAACAGCCCCAGAGGGCCTTTTATACCGACTCTTCTTACATCCTGCCACCTGTTGACGTTGGCTATCGAGATTTGACATCAGGACGGTATATTTGGCGAAGCAGTCATTTCCATATTTCTAGTCCTCATACACGGTCGATGTATAGGAGAATAGAACGTATCCTTATTGTGAGCGCTCATGCACCTGCGAAATACCAGGTATGCCTTTCCGTATGAAAGGGCACCAAACAAGCCGTAAAAATTTCTTTCTCCAGAAAAGGGAAGCAAACAGCATCATTAATTGGCTTCCAGGGCCATCTCGGCCAAATATCGTTTTTTAAACACTTCTATTCCCACAAACTGAGGATGTTGGTATATCTAACAACAACGCCTCATATTTGCGTTTCCCAGAAAGAAATTATTTGGTCCTGGAGCCTGCTCCTGCGAGGATAAAAAAACCCGCACATTTTTGCTTCCCGTCGACGAGGCAAGAGGCACAATAAAAAGAATGCAGGCAGCAAAAAAAATGGATGCTACATTTGCTCAATGCGTCAAAAAATCCCCGAATTTTAATTTTGAGGAAGACACGAGATGAAGAGGAAGGCTGCAGTACAAAATATAACATAGGCGCGCGGCAAACAAAAGTAGGATCTAGTAGGACTTTACGTAGTTTTCCAAACAATATTTAATAGATTGGAGCCGCCATATAGAGAAACAAGGCCTCGGAAATGGTAATGTGTAAAAACAATGTTAGACCAAATTTAGACGGCAAGTTTTTGGGGGATTTCTTTTATTTGGAGTGCTCATTGCGTTCCACGCTAAGCAATTCCGCCTCTCCTTGTAACAGAGGCAAAGAGCGGAGGAGCGCGAAGAGCACTTTCGCCGCCGCCTTTTGGTTCCCACTCAATTTCGCCGCCCCCGGACGGTAGTACCGACCTACGGAAGGACGAGGCACTCTGAATCTTCCTCCTCGTCCTCTTCCATTTCCACCCCGCAGGCCTCAAAAACCGCCGCGAAAAGCGGAGGAGGAGGAGGAAGCATTCCGCCCACGCCCCAGTTTCCCAAGAAGACGAAAACTCAAAGTGGAAGGTAAAAGGGAGAAGAAGAGAAGAAGGAAGAAGACATTTATTTCCGAAAGAGGATCCCAAATGGACCGGCCGATAGAAGGAAGATTTCTTCTTTCGCGGCACAATCAGTCAAAATGCGGTCACGGGTAGGAGGAGGAGGAGCAGGTCAATGGTTCATGCTGGGCAAGATGGGAATTTTAATGTTGTTGTTGATTCCTTAGCGCATCTTGCTTGATGTCTGTCCTTGAGAAGGAAAATGCTAGTGCATGAGAAGCGTCGTCGCCATTTTTGCGTCTTTTTTTGCATCACAGGTGGCGCAAAAAAATCTTTTTATTCGGGCACCTTACTCTTCCTTTCTGTCAGATTCGTGCAAAAAAGGCGGCTCCCACCGAAACATTATGTTTTCCCTCCCCTTCTTCTTGAATAATTAGGCACATCTTTCTTGGCAATAATTTAAGCATCTGGGGTGCGCCTTTGCCCATTCATGGAGGCCTCAGAAAGAATGGGGGAGAGGTGACTCCACTTCTTTTGGTGCTGGAACGAGAAAAGAAAAGGAGGAGGAGGAGGGGGCGCAGAAAGAGGACCATCCATCCTCCTGGATGTCAGTCCCAAATTTACACGCTGCGAGAGAAGCGGTGGAAACTGGGAAAATAAACTTTTTTGTAGAAATAATGGCTAACTCCAATGGCGTTATCAAGGTGTCTCCCTCCGAAGCAATACGTGCCGATTTTCGTCCTAAGAGTATTGAGCCCCGTGCCGAATTGACCTACCTGAGGCTGCGAGGAAGGGCCGAGCTGGCCAGGCTGGCATTCGCAGCAGCGGGGAAGGACTACACGGACGTCAGGATAGCCGGAGAAGAGCTGAAGATGAGGTTTGTGAAGATTCTTTTGTAGTACCGTACACCGGAGACAATTTGTGAATCTCGCTGGCCAAATTTCAATTAGGCGGAGGAAGAGGGGCGGTGGCTACCGGTTGCCACGCCTGCGTTGGACCGAGCTGGACGCCAATACGCGTACGGAAGTGGAGGAGGAGGTGAGCGGGGCCATCCCGGTGGCGAGATTCCTGGCGGAGAGGCTGGGGCTGGACGGGCACAACGATTTGGAAAGGAGCTTAACCGACACTCTGGTGGACTACATGGGGAAGTACCACGAACGTGAGTGATGTAATGAATACTACTATGGAGGAGAAAAGACAGTTAAATTGTCGTTTGATCGCAGAATTAGATGCCATCTTCGAGGCTGAGTGTCCGGACGACAGGCAGATCGTGGTGGACTACTTCATCGACGAGTTCCTCCCGCAGTTCTTGGACACACTGGAGGAGCTGCTCAAGAGCAACGATGGGCACTTCTTGGCCGGAGAAAACGTAAGTGAAACCATTTTTGCGACAGAAAGGTACTGTAATGCGGAAAAACAAAAACTTCAAACTTTTTCTCGTTCAACAGCCGACTATTGCGGACCTGGCGGTCATGGACCTGGTGCAGATGATAGAGGACCCCGACGACAACCTGTACAGGGGCCTGGACAGGTGCGATGCTAGGTTCCTCCTGCTGCGGCACTTCCCGCTGCTGTCGGAGCACGCGGCGCTGACGGCGCAGGCGCTGGAGGGGGTGGCGGCCTGGCTGGAGCAGAGGCCGGAAGATGCCAGGGTGGTGGAGAAGGTGCTGCTCGTCACAAAGACGTGGGAAACAGTCTATTCCATTAAGCATCGCCGGGAGGACGAGGAGGAATTTGAGACGGTCCACTTGTGAATTCGCAAAAAGTTATCTAATTTCACAGCGCCAATAAACATACGTACGAAATACAGGAATAGTGGTAGCACGACAAGTCTGTTTTTGAAATGGCTCTTTGTCATAAAAATCACCGAGAAGTTGTGAAGTGTAAGCGCTCTTTCCTCAAGTCTAAACGGCCAACGGATCCACCCCTTCCTCTTCCATTTCCCTGTCGTCCCCCAGGTTCACCGTGACAGGATCCTTCTTCTGCGCCAAAGTTGCTGCTGCTGCTGCTGCAACAGCAGATGAAGAATGCTGTAGCCGACTCTGCTCCTCAATAAACTTCCTGTCGTTAACCTTGCTGGCTGGGACTAAGGTGGTTCTGAAGCTCCCGTCCATGGCCTTGCTCATCACCCTCACCATGCGCTCCTCCTTGAGAATGGGGGCCACAGTCGCAGCAGAAGATGCTGCCGGCGAGGGCGAGGACCCGCCGTTCAGGGTGACGGCGACGGGATCCTCCACGGAGACGTAGTACATACTGCTGCCGGTGCTGATCTTGTAGGTGCCCTTGGGCAGCTTAACCTGGGCGGTAGTGCGCCGGCGCACCTCTGCCCCAGTGACGATGGGAGTGCCCGGCGCAAGCACCTGAACTTTGGCGCCTAAAGGGAGGTCGGCGTTGGCCACCACGCTGATCTCTGACGGCTGCAGCGTTGGACGGACGGAAGGCGCCTGCACCGGCTGGAGGACTGGTTGGCTGACGATGGCTCCGGCGGTGGGCAAGACGGCGGAGGGGGCCGCCACCGGCCGAAGGAGGGAGGCCATGGAGGGAGGGGCCGGGGGAAGAGAAGGGACTATCGGCCTGGGCGGAGGAGGCGGTTGAGGAGGAGGGGGTGCTGCAGGGAGTCCAGGAGGTAGGGGTAGACGGGCGGGGAGGGTCATGGGAGCAGGCCGCGGAACGTTGTTGAACCTCTGCTGATGCGAGAGCGGCGCCGGGGGACGAGGTGCCTGCATGGTCGAGACTGCCCTGACGCGGAGGAGGGAGGAGGGAGTGGGGCGAGGAGGGGCCATGGCGTGAGAGACGCCCCTGTTGACGGAGACCGCCGACGATGGCACCGCGATCGGCGGAGACGGCCTGATGGGCAGCGGGGCGATTGGAGGAGGGGGAGCGGCGGCGGGGACATTTTCCTGCGGCGTGTTGTTGACGATGCTGAGGAGGAGCTGGTAGGGGAAGCCGGGGAAGCGGCGGAGCTCCTCCTTGGCGTCTCTTGAGGAGGCCTGGACGTACTTGGCCAGCTTGAAGAAGGACTCCGGGCCCAGGAGATCCAGCAGCTCCTTGTTGACGATGTAGTTGCTTGGGTAGGACTCGCAGAAGGATGAGGTGGGGAAGACTGTGGCCTGGAGGAAAGGAATAAAACTGACTTCTGCACCTTCGCTCAATCGTTTTTCCTCAAATGAATAATACCTTCTTGCAGATACTGCAGGTAAGGGAAAGGTGTGTTGAAAGATCCTCGTGCACTCGATGAGGACTGACTTCATGAAGTTCTATTCGGCACCCTGGAAACAAACATGTTTCATTTTTCCCCCTATAAAATGCATTCCTCCCTATTTCAGAGCTTACCTTGGGCCTTTGAACATGGACAGAGCTGGGCCTTCTCCAGTGCCAACTTGAGCAGACCGACGTCAATCATCCGGAGCCCCCTGGGACCGTAGAAGGAGGTTCCGCTCATGTACTCTGGCCTCTGGAGGTGCGGCAGGATGGCGCCCAGATCCAGCTCTGGCTTCTTCTTGGAGGGAGCGGCATCGCCGGGCTTCTCCCTCTCCTTGTTGTTGTCGTCGGATGCTGTTGCTGTTGCTTCGACCGAGGCGGAGGCGGCGATCTCCTCTTCCTCCTCCAGCAGGTCCCTGGAGGAGAAGCTCTCCCTGATGATGCCTCGGAGGAGGTCGTTCTCCTCCTGCTGCTGTTTCAGTCGCACCATAAGGTCGTCCAGCGCCCTAGGAAAAACTCAGGATGAATAAAACTTGAATTCTAGCAACAACAGCAAAACCAGTTGCTGAAAGGAAACGCACTTTCTCCAAGCAAACACGGCTTACTTGGCATTCACTTTGACGTGGGACTTGGTGTCGACCAGGTCCTTCTTCTCCGGCAGGGTCTTTTTCGCAGCTGCTGCTCTTGCTGCTGCTTTTACTTTCCGAGGAGGGTACGCCACCGGAGCTGGTTTCTGGACCGTCCGATTCACGGCGACGGGCGCGGCGGGGGCTCTCGGCAGCGGCGGCGGAGGGGCCTGGGAGGGGAGGCCGAAGGGGGAATAGTCAGTGGGGGTCTTCTTGGGGCGGACGTACGTCCTGCGGATCCCCTCCTGGACGCCCCTCTGCTGGCGCTGCCGCTGCTCGGCCTGCGCTGCCTGGCGCTGCGCAGCCTGGCGTATGACTTGGCGGCGGCGCGCCGTAGACAGGTACCTAAAAAAGTTTCATGAAAGGAACTTTTGAAACAAAGGAAATATTAATTCACTTTTTGACTGAAGAGTTGTTTGAGCTAGCGACGTCCTGCAGCTCCAGCTTTGGCTTGAACAGGGCGCACTCGGAGGCCAAACGAAGCTGGGTCTCCTTGCTGTACCGGGGGAACGGCTTAGACAGATTCTCCTACAAAATCAGATGCATTTATCGGATTAAAAAAATCAATTGAATAAAGAGTGGATACTTTCCTACCCGAATAATTCTTTGGTCGTTTGTCATGGCCTTCTCCCTGGCCTCCCTCATTGCCGCCTCCATGACCTCCCTCCGCCTCTTGGCGGCTTTCTCCTTTGCGGGGATCCAGTCCTCAGCATCGTCGTCGTCGCCAAAGGCACGGGGCCTCTTGATTCTGTAAGTGACATCGGACACTCAAGCCCGAGTTGTAAAAGAAAGACAATTAATTATCTCCCTACTCTCTCTTCGTTCCCACTCCCGGCAGCGCCTCCTCTTTAATCTCGATATCGCCGTCGCCAGACTTGTCACCGTTGGTTTTCTTCTTTTCCTCCTCCTTGCCGGGGTCATGCCCCTCCAGGACCGAGTAGGGGTCCTTGCTGGCCTCGCTCAGCAGGGAGGACAACAGGTCGGCAGGGTTGGGATCCCCTCCTTCGCCCTCTCCCTCGCCGCCGTTCGCTTCGGTTGACTTGTCGCCTTCTGCAATGTCCACCTATGCAAAAAAAAAAAAAAAGATAAATTGATTGAACAGTGAGCAGTGAGCACCCAAATGCTGGAAATTAGTAGAAAGTAGTTACCTAAAATCAGGAGAGCACTCTACGGTACAGTAGAATACGTCTTATTGTCAACAAAAAGAAGGCATAGAAAAAAACATGAACAATCCAAGAGAGTTTGGCCATTTGCATACTGGTATCTTATAGTATTGCAAAAAAAATCCTTTAAAAAGATGGAAATGGAACAAAGGGATGCGTACGTTTTTGAGACTTTATAAAATATCCTGATCCTCCACAAAATCACCTGCAGCATATCAAGTGGCGACAGGAAAGCGTCCTCTTCTTCCTCCCCCTCCCCTTCCTGTGCATTTTTCTCCTTGTCCTTCCCGCCCTCCTTCGTGTCCTCCTTCCCTCCTTCCCCCTCTGCCTCTTCCTTGTCCTTTTGGTCCACCTCCATGTTGCCCTCCTCCTTGTCCTTGCCCACCTCGCCATCGTCCGCCCTGGCACCGGCGCTAACCTCCGTCTCCTTCTCCATGGTGCCGAGACTGCGGCCCTCTCCGCCTCCAAACGCAGCCCGCGTCCGCGCGGCGGAGGCAACAACAAATTATGTTGACCAGAGAAGGCGAAAGAGGAGCACAGGACTTGACAGAAGGACACCAAAGTCTTTGCTTCAAAAGACTCGAAAGAACCAGTCCGCGAGGTCAGTAGTTAACAACGTAAGTGTATAACTCAATTTTTGCGCATAAATTTGAAAAATCTCGTTTGGGGATGCGTGCGTTGCCGCCTTGCCGCCGTTGCCTTCTTCTTTCTGTTTTTCTCTGTGTGTGTGTGCTTTTGAAGGGAAGGAGATGGGAGGAGGAGAAAGAGTGGGAAAGGAAGGAGCAGCTTGTGCCAGGCAGAGGAGGGGGGAGGGGCTGGAAAGGGCAGATTCAGGCTGAATTGGCTGTCAGGGACAGCAGAATAATAATCACAACAGGTGGCGCCACTGTAGAGGGGAGAGAATATGCTTTGGGTCACTTGGGTGTACATCAGCTGTCAATAAAAAAAGGACCAATCAGGAGGCAGTATGAGGCTAAGATGGCTGACTCCCAAAAATTGCAAGCCAATCAGCTTCTTTCTCCTGCTATACCCTGCAAGAGTTTTTAAATAAATGTGTTTTATGTTTTCTGAAATTTTTGGTGGCAGGGACTTTGAAATGTTAATGATTGGGAAATGGTGCTTCAGAAAATTGCACTGGGTCAAAGAAAAGTGTGCAAGGTAGAAAGTAGGAGTTGGGAAATGAAATTGCGCATGAAAAGAGGTGTTTCTAAAATTAGACAAATGTCGGGCCCTTTTCAAAACCTGATTGCTGGTGGCACAAGATCTCTGGTGAGATAAAGAAGCCAGGAAAAGCATCTATGTCAACTGGGCATTGGTTTACTGTGTCAAGATCATCTTCCAGCAAAGATCCGTCAAGCCAGGACTGCGGGTAAGATGTGTCAAGCCAGGACTGCGGGTCTCTGTCATGCAAGGACTCGGGAGACAAGAATGCTGAACAAGCCTTTCTTTGATCCAGCTGTTTGTAAAAAAAACTGCCATGAGACTTGACATGAACCTCTGAATAAACCAAACCAAACCAAACCAAGGTAGAAAGTATTTAGAAAAATGTTCAAATGACCTCTTCCAAAGTCTTTTGTGGCTGACTCCAGACCTCTGGCGACATGTATCAACCAGAAAAAGTGTCAGAGTCATGTTTGCTCATGGTTCTGGACAGCATTCACATCCAGTTAGTCTTGAAAAGGGCTCCAAATAAACCCAATAGGGATGGATCGAGTCTAGACTCATACTTGAAATTGAGCCACTTTTTGGCAGACTTGACTGACTCGTGAGTCTAGGAGGTTAAAAACGAGTCTAGCAAAAATAGACTCAAAAACTTTAACTTTTTATTGGTAAAATAAGACTTGAATTTTTTTGAAGTGAGTCCCAAGAGACGCAAAGACTTGAACTCGGTCCATACTCGACACCATCAGACTCATACTTGACTTAATCACAAAAGGTGGACTCATCCCATCATTAAAACCCAACCCCAAAATTCTGCACTGTGACTGTGTCTGTGGCTGTGATCATTGTATCAGAGTTTTTGCTGGTTTCTTAAGATCTCTGATGAAGGAGTAAGGCTAGGAACACAAAGTCACAAACTGACAGCCTCTTGAAATTCCAACCTGAGGTTTTCCAAGCTGTGAAAATATGTTCTGCACTGCAAATTTCAAGCCATGCAGAGCATGAGAAAATGTACTATGAAAAGTCTTTGCTATCCACAATTGTTGCCACCAGCAAATCTTTGGTTCTTGGAATCCACTCTCAGCAAATCTCTTTGTGCCTTGAAAATATCTTTTTCTGACATTTAAAGACACAAAAATTTGTTTATCACAACCATGCAAATACTTGATATTGCACAGATTACAAAGATTTGTTTACAATATTAATCTGTATATTAATTATGTCACCTAACATTTTGGTTTTTTGGTCTATTTTAGGGGCCTGGCGTTACATTTCATTTCTCAACTGCTGAGCCTGAAGAGCTTGTCCAGCATTCAGACTTCTGAAATCATGTCCTGCAATATGCTGAATCACAAACCTAGCTTGACACATTCCCCCAAGTTGGAGTGTTCATTGCTGGAAGATGGAGGGGACTTGGAGGGGGGCCCCGCCCTTGGGCGCCGCTAGAAGCAAGGAGGAAGCTGCGGTGTAGTTGTACATAAGAAGAGGAAGAAGAGGAGAGCAGAAGAAGCCCAAACCTGCCCCTTATTCACCATGGGACATAGAAAGAAAAAGCTGCTAATATGTGTAGACATATTTTATTTACTCAATTTTTTTGCATATTCCTGCAAATTAATATCCGGAACTCCCAAAAAACTGTT
>JAAUYJ010224311.1_pt1 | contig 11682 bp, 14 predicted proteins | sample 7278031 | NCBI WGS metagenome assembly JAAUYJ01 (sample SAMN14350222, study PRJNA611818) | marine sediment metagenome | isolation source: surface marine sediment (1.8m) | place: French Polynesia: Moorea | collected 2018-08 | reverse complement strand
CTTCATATGCGTCCGCGTCAACGGTGGAAAGTTCTTGGGTAGACTTCTTCAAGTAGGGAGGCAGAGAGTTCGCGGAGTCCAAAAATGAGGGGGGAAATGTTTTATCTTGCACCCTCTCAGCCGCCTCCTGTTGCCCCGGGGGTGCCCGCCGCCCGCGGAGGAATAACCCTACTGCCTCTTTCTCCCCCCTTTCCCCCTCGCCTCCTTCTTCTCATCTTCCATCCCCCCGAGGAAATGGCACCACACCAAGAAAAAGGAAAGGGGGAAAAAACCACCGCCACCGCCACACTCTACTCTGAAGAAACGAGCTGGCAAAAAACAAGCGTCATAATGCTCGCCATTACATCCGTTCCTCCTCTTCTAGCTCATATCCTTCTCGCCTCTCACTCCCTCGTTTCTTCTTCTTCGCCTTCGCGTCTGGCAGCAGCATCATTCTTGGAAGTGGGGGGAGAAAGAAAGGAAAGTAGGGGGAGGAGGGGAGAAGGGGGCACTAAATTTTGGCAGTGAAAGGAGGAGGAGGAGGAGGGGAGAAAAAGGGAGATCGCTGGGGCGGAGAGCGGGAAGAAAAGGAAGGAGGAGGAGGGATCCAATAACCCCCTCTGCGCGCATTCTAGAGGTGCAAGAATCACCTCCTCCATTAAGAATAGTCTTGTAGCGTCTTTGAGTGATGATATATTTTTTTCAAAAATGACCTACTACTTTTATTTAAATTCATGCCAAACTTAGTTGGATCCTCAGCCGGTGAAAGCTTCCTCAGCGAGCAGCAGCATTGTCTTCTTCATCCTCCCCCTTGTCTGAAACGAGCCCGCTAAGGGACATTGTCAGTCCAATCACGATTGCTTCCAACTCCGCCCGCTAAGAAAAGGGGGGAGGACTATTTGTCGAGGGAGGGGGAGTCAGAAAATAAGGAAAAAGGGGGAGGGAGACGGTCTCGCAAAAGCCCACAGGGTGTCGCAAGAAATGGGGGATGAGTATGTGCGCACCTCCGCCAGCGTCTAGGGTAAGAGATGCGACCCGGGGGACTCCCTGTCAGTCTCCTCCTCCTTCTCCTCGGCGGCGGCGGCGATCTCTGGTCTGGTGACTCTGGTCGTTTTCTTCCTCCCCTTCCAGCGTGCCAAGACGGTTCGCGCCGACGACGATCGACTGACTCAGTCGTCGACGTCGCTTTATTAGATCTGCGGGGAAGAGAGGGGAGGGGAGGAAGCGACCTTTCCTTTGTCTTCGCTCCATTCAAAGATTGGGTCTTCTTCCTTCCCCTTATGGCGATCGGGAGAGGGAGGAACGTACGGAGCGGAATTCGGCGGCCGCGATCGTTCAACCGAACAAGTATGGCACCCACAACCGAAAAAGGAAAAGAAGCACTTTAAGGAGAGATCGCTTTGCCCCAATGTTTGCCCGTTGCTGACACGTCGACACAAAAAGACGCTTTTTAGCCCCGGACCGCCGCAGTGAAGAAGGGACGCCGTCGGCCTGGGAATCAGATGGCAGATTCGATCCACACTGCGGCCATCCCTCCCCTCTTTCTTGCCTTTTCCCCCTCCCACCCTGACCGTTTCTTGTCGTCGCCAGAACACCCCTTTCTTCTCCTTTCTTCTGGAGGAGGGGAGGGGGAGGGGGGACGAAAAGTGATTGTTGCCGACGGAGAGAAAGGGAGAAAGGGATCGGTCGGCAGGCAGCAACGGTCAGCAAAAGGAGGGAAGAAAAAAACGTGCCTAAGTCGGCACCGAAAAGATTGTAAAAAGGGAAGAGAGGCGAGAAAAGGGAGCGTTTCTCACGCGGGCGGGCAAACCGTTTCCCCCTTTTTTGTGGACTTTTTAGGGGAGCGGAGAAGAAGGAGGAAAGAAATCTGGGCAGGAGGGAAACGGACGCGGAATCAATTCTCCCTCCTTTTCATCCCCCCTCTTCTTCTTTTCGGTGCCTCCTCCTCCTCTTCGCTCTTCCCAGCCAGACCCCGGCGCGGCCGCACGTAAACCTGTCTGATGTGTCAGGATGGAAGGGGAGAAGTGTCCATTCATAAAATGGTTCCCGACAGGGGAAGGAGGAAGAAGAAGGACGGCGGCTTTAAAAAAATTCAGGCTGGGAAACGGGGGAGACACGAACGAGGATAATTTATTAGAAAAGGGAAGAAGAGATAACCCCGTTTCTTCCTCTTGGTCACCTCCGCCACGACAACGCAAGTGACAACGGGTGATTCTTGGTATTTTTTTGAATGTCCACTTTTTTTCTAAATAAAAAAGTTACTGGGGAATGAAGTACAAAGGTTTTTTTACCGTCAAGTGCATTGGATGAAGGGGGAACCATTTCCCCAGCAGTTGTCTGACCCTCGTTTGCTTTGCTCAGTGCAAACAAGGTCTGTCTGTATTTTCTGTCTGATCTCCCCTATGAAATCCCAAGGTAGAAAATACAAAAAAAAACTTGCCGAACCTGTGTTTGTAATCTTCCTGCAATCGTCGGGGGAGCTTTGGAGTACGGTGATTTCTGTACTTTTTGCAGCCGCCAGCGTGCATCGAACCGCGTCGCCCCGCGGGCTCACGCAATCCTCTAGGGGTCCGACAAAGTCACGGAAAAAACGCTTCCCACTCTCCCAAAGCTATAGCGTCTCCCCCATCTCTGTGCCGCCATACACTTTCGGTTTGGGAGCAATTAGAGACCCCCATCTTCTCCTCCGGGCCATATAGGGTCCCCTTCGCAGCCCCATAGCCATTATACCTTCCCCTGTCCCCTCCGCCCCGCTCCGCACCCTTGATACTGCCCCCCTGAGAAAAAATATGTGCTTCCTGAACCTGCGGCGGCAGATTATTTTTCGCAGAACGTTACAAGTAAGAGGAAATAGGGGAAGAGGCAAGCAACAAGCGATAAATTTTTATGAGGAATGGCGGTTTTCCCCCCTCCAACGCAGAGGTCAGGAAAGAGCTAATTGATATCTCCTCCTCCTCTTCCTCAGAGTCGTAATGGTGGGGAATTAGATCGGTAATTGCCGATAGGAACGAAACGGGGGGAGAGAGCTCGGAGCTTTCCCACCCATGTCGCCCAAGCTGTCACAAGGTGACCTCAAAGTCACGCAGCGGCTCCTCCTCCTGTGTTCCTTTTTTATAGAAAAGCCATTTGTGCACGTATATCGGGAGGGAACAAAAGCCATTGTCTCTGATAATTGATAATGCAGTCGCACTACTTCCTCGCTGATGCCATTATCAAACTCGGAGTTCTCATCGAAAATTTTAGAATGGGAACGTAAAGATTTTTATCGTGCGTATTAAATTAGATGGCGGAAAATAGATTTTTTGACCGATTCGATCGAGGAGGTCCTTAACCCCAGAAGTCATGGCCTGATTGACATCTCAACTATGAAGGTCCTTTGTCTGAAGCAAGAGAAAAGTCGCCGCCGCCGCCGCCGAAACCCAGACGGTCGTATAACGCAATTGGGAGCAGCAAGCAAGCAATAAAGTGGGGGATAAAGTGAGGCCGTCCTCGACCGGCCAGGAATTAAAGGCCCCGCGCCGACAGGGCCAGACTCGTCCCCTGTCTGCACGCGATTACCGTTCCCCTCTCGCCCGGCGGCGCCCGGGGGGAGGTAAAAAGGCGGCTGGCACCCGGCGGGGCCACCTACTGGGAAGTATACTGTACCTCTTCCAAGTCTCATTTGCCTTCCTTAATTGCGGACCTCATCCGTCCCCTTCGTGCTATTACATTAGCAGCAAAAAAAGGGAGGCGAGCAAAAAGGACGAACAAAGGAATAAGGACAGAGGTTAACAAAAAGGCTTTTTGACACTCACTACAGGTGTACGTGTATACGTCAAAGACTTGGATCTCATAAAAATGGCCGGTATTATCAATTATTTTAAAAAGTTTTCATAGCATCTAATGGGATCAATACGGTTCGTAGCGAATTCGTATCGGCTTTATCTTGTTTTTCTTTGCCCAAGGGGACATTCACCCCATGCGTATTTTCTTTCCCCTCGATCTCCCTAGGGAACGAGAGGAGGCACCATTATATTGTAGGCCTTCCTTCCTTTTCCCCTCTCCCCCCTTCTCGATGTCTGTCCCATTCTGCCTCCTTTTTTGCTCCCCCTTTTCCCCCTTTCTCTCTCTCTCTCTCTCTCGGGCCCACCTCAGCTTTCTCCCCTCTCTCTCTCATGCAGACAGAAGGAGGAGAATGAGGTCGTTGAACCCCCTTCCTTCCCCTCCTCCTCCGTGTTGCCAGGCCGAGCTTACCCTTCAGTCAGGCAGTCTCAGGCCCCGGCGCCCTAGAAAGTCGGAGAGGGGGGGCGGGGAAGGGGAGAGAGGAGGGGGTAGGGGGCAATTTCCACCCTAATTTCCCAGACGGCTGCTGTGTAAAAAAAGGAAAAGGGAGATGAAGGAAAAAGCGTCTGGGATACTACTACATGGGGGTCACAGTAGGAAGATAAGTCAGTCCATTTTCTTTCTTTCTTTCTCTTTTTTCCCTCGTCCTCGTCCCGGGTGACTTAATTAAGTGGCGGTCTGTCGCCCCAAGTCAAACCAAGTCTCGCCTTCCCTCCCCTAAAGCCGCGGTGGTTGAGCAAGGGGGCAAAAAAGGGGCAAGAGAGGGCGTGTGCTCTCTGTATGCACAGTAGTACATGGCTGCCTGCATGCTTCAGGGGGGAGGGGGAAAGAGGGGTTAAAACCCTTTTCGCCCTCGCCCCGAGTCGTTGCTCCGCCTCTGTTGCCTTATCGCAATGACAGATCTTCAGAAAAAAAGGGTGGACTACGTACTCACTACTATACTACTACTGCCACGTACTACTCAGGGCGCGGCGCTCGATTCGGTTTCCTGACCTAAGACGACGGGAGCAAAGTGTCACCGTGAAAAAACCTGGATTTTATTATTTCCATCATCTGCACGAGGGGAAAACAAAATGCCACCGAGATCGCGCCGTCATCTGGACAGTTTTTAACACGGTCTCCTCTCTCTCTTGCGAATACTTTCGGCATCTGCGCGGACGATCGACCTGGCATCAAGCAGTGGGTGATCGCGGCGGCGGAGAGATCGGGCGGCGATATCTTGATGGCTGCGGCCGGGGGTGGATGGAAGCGGGGGGAGAGGGAGGGAGGTTAATGGAACCTGCGGCGAATGCATATACGTATACACGGTTTTGGAAGCGAGGAAAAAGGGGTGGTGCCACCTCCGGGGGCAAAGTGCTTCCAAAAACAAACCGCACAGACTCTAAAAGTCTCCCCCACCTTTCCCCCTCTGCCAATTTATTAAAGGGGACTGAAACACGCCGCGGTTTCCTCTTTCTTTTCGTGAAATAAAGTGAAATTGCGAGATCCCAACGTGCATAAAAAACTTGGAGATTTCGTGTTACGCCGTTCTCGCGCGGGAGGTTTATGACCGTTTATACTTGCGAGAGGGTCCATTCAGCATTTCTCTCCCTCTTTTCCACTTTACATCATTGGCGTCATCTTATGCGCACCATTCGAGATGGGAGGAGGGGGGAAAGAGAAGAGAGAGAATGGCCGATGAAATGGGTTTGATAAGGGAAAATGGGAGGAGTAGCAGAAAAGGAGGAGATGGAGTAGGTAAAGCCCCCTTCCCTCCTCCTTCGCCTCAGCCACCACCCACCCAAGTCTGCGTTCAAATTGAATCGTCCGAATCCCCCCTCCGCGGATTCAGACATCGATTCTCTCCCTCTCCTCTCCTCCTTTTCTTGACCAACAGATAGATTGGCTGTCTGGCGCGGCGCGGGGGTGTCATTTATATCACTGAACAGATTAACGGAGAAGGAGAGAGGTACAGCAAACCACTCTCTTAGGTCCAGCTGCTGCTTGACTTGTATGGATACAGACAGTAAAGCACCACCCATTACGTACCATACCTCATTAGTAGCTTAAAACGTAAAGAGTGTACAGAGTTACAAAAAATGTCTTTCCAACAAAGCCTAAGTGTCCATTGAATTTTTCAAGAAGAGTGATTAATACTTTGCACAGTTAGAGAATGTGCGTTAAAACCGCTATAGGTGTAATTGAATCTGTTTTTTTCACTTCTTGGAAGTCGTTTTTGAGGCTCTCTAGAGAGAGACAGAAATCGAGGGGAGAGCCAATAATCAAATTACAGTGGAGGCCAGGGTGGTGCACAAAGGAAGAGAGGGGGGAAACCACCTTTGGGAGAGCAGCAGCGGGGAGAAAAAAGTGACTCAGGTTCCGGCTGAGCTTGTGGCCGGCAGAAGTAAGGTATTTACCAAAGGCGCCATAATGGAAAGGCACAAACGGGATGTATGTGAACCACGGCATGCCTGAAACAAGACAAACTTTTCGAGGTGCTGAAGACTTTGTCATAAAGTTGGAAAATCCTACCACCGCCTTCCTCCCATCCTTTGTCTTGGAACGAAGGCTGTTGCTCCTTTTCCTCCCCAGCTCCGGTGGGTGTGACTGCGCCGCAGGGAGGAGAGGAAGGAGAGTAGGAGGAGGTCCATTTGTCTGGATTATGGAGTTGTTTTTGAAGCGGGCGGCGCGGGCGTTGGGGAGAAAGGCTGGCATCCCTCCCCTCTCCTCTTCTGTGTGCACAATTTCGAGATGGAGGAAACGGCTTATTGGAAATTGCAAAGAACGCCTCTATGCGAGGAAGGGAGCGGAGCGAGAGTTCTTCGCCGAGCAGTATTTCCCTTTTCTTAAGTCGAATTATGGAGGAGAGAGTCCGCTCTCCACCCTCATTCGCTTAGAAGACTAAAAGGAGCAGAGGCTTTTAATTCATTGGCGACTTTTCTGACAGTAATCCCCGCCAACCCAGCCATAACTCTTTCTCCCATTCTTCCTCTGCGGATTGGCAAAAAAGCAACAAAGCGGGCAATGCTGCTCGCCCACTGTGGCCCGGGGAGAGGGAGAGGGAGGGGGAGAGAGAGAGAGAGAGAGCTCATTTTCCCTTAAAAGAAAGGAGTGAGAGATCCATTTCCTGCTTCCTTCCTCCTCTTGTTTGGAGAGCTGGCGTCTGGAAAATTGTTGCTGTGTTGGTCCGCACTCCCCCCTTTCTTCTCTCCTTCATTCGGATACCTCTTCAACATCGTTGAAGCTCTAAAACCGAATTAACAGTGGACGTCTCAAAAAACAAAGTCTCTAAAACCTTGCGAAGCAGAAAAATAGGCATTGATGCAAAATTTAGCACAATGTGGCAAATCCTTTGCTCTCCCTTTTTATTTGCCATCACTCAGACGTTCCATGCAGGGCGGAAGGGAGGCCTCTTCTCCTCCCACGTACGGCCCTTTCCAATGCAGTTGAGGGATCGACGATCTCCCCCCCTTGCTTGCTTTTGCTCTTTCCCCCTTTTCCGTCAGTCCATCTCCACCCACACAACTTTCCTCTTTGCGGTCTAACGCATCCTCTCAGCGGACACGGCAGCCGAAGGTCAAGGAAGGGGGAAACCCGAGAAGAATGCCCGAAACTGGTTTCATAAAGTCGGTTGCAAATACATTGTACTTTTTGTGGTACTCTTTAATAAGTGAAACAGCATTGAAACGGTAAAAATAACTTTTGAAAGCTCCTGACTGTCAGAAAAGACTTTTTGCGTTGTGAATTAATGTTTTAAGAAATCTTGCTCTCTCCGTTGGGAGAACACTCTTTTTCTTTCTTCCCCTTCTTGCCTCCGAACCCAACCCTTGCTTTCCCAGAATTTGACCTCCTTCTCGTTCTCCGCGCCGAAGCAAATGCCCTGAGGGAACTAGGAGGGCAAAAGAAGTGTACTAGGCAAAAACGGAGCAGAAAGACGTGAGGAAGAAAAAGGCAAAGGAAAGGGTTTCCGGTTTCCCTCGCGCTAGAAAGCGACGAGAAGGAGGGAAAATGGAGTGGATGGCCGGGAGAGATCTTATTTGGGAAAACGTGCACGGCTTATTTAAACACGCCGCCCTCTTGCCCGTCCAGGAATTGAGCCGCAGAGTTGACCCACATACCCCGCATGCGTGTGTTTGCGCCGCAGCGGCGGCGGCTGTTTGGTGATCGCGCGAAAGCCTTCTGGCGCCTAATCCCACCCACCCGCCGTGGCCGGATCGGTGGGATATGTATATTCCAGGATGCGCATTCACCCGTGCAGAGTGGAGAGAAGGGAAAGCACTCGGAAAGCTCCCCCGGTTTTTCCCATCCTGAGGCCGCTGACCGAGGCTGACTCATCCCGGCCGATCGACGGGGCTTACCGCCCAAATCCACGCCCGGCGCTCAAAAAAGTTCTCTTTTGGCCAGGATTTTCCATCACCCATTTATTCCACGAAGCTCTCCTCCTGAATTATGAAAGCTCGCTCTCTGCCATGTTATGTTTCACGTGAAAGGGTGGGGGAAGGAGAAACAAAAAGCCTCCCTCCTTCTCTTCTCCCTTGTCAAACATCGTCTAATTCTCCCGAGATTCGATCGTTCGTTCGGATCGGAGAGAGGGGAGAGCACAGAAAGATCCGAAAAGAAGAGGAGGGGGCGGAGAGAGAGAACACATGTTACTCGCCTCCCTCCCCCTTCCCCTGTGAACGAACCATCACCAAATCCCCCCTCTCCAGCTTCCTTCTCCCTTTCCTCCCCTCCACCGACTGGGCCGTAAATCCGGGCGAACCCTTTTCTGATCGTCGAAAGACTCCCTTTCTCAGTAGGTGCTCAAGCAAAAATATAATTTTGGTTAATTCTGCGTTCCTTGGTACAGATGAAGGTATAATCTGCGCAGCTTACTTGACAGTTTTTTTGTATGGCGTAAGTACATTTTATTAGTTTCGTCCAATTCGCGCGCTCCCCGATCCCTTCTCGCCCGCACGCTGACCGCCCACTCACCCATCGGACCTACCCTCGATTAATCAAACGCTTCACTCGCTCTCCTCCCGCCATCCTTCCTACCACGACCCCGGTGCAACCATCGCAGCTCCAGAGGGCGGCCAGGGGTGACTGGACGGCCGAACGAGAAGAGAGGAGGGCTGGTCCAAACATACGGGGTGGAAAGCAAATATCGAACCTTTAGTACTCGAATGCCAGAAGTTTCTCCACAGGGGATTTTCATTGGAGCACCCTGTTTCTCTTTGCTTTGGCACTCTGGCGGGGGAGGGGGGAAATAAGGAAGGGGTGGCGACCAAATTAGAAAGCGAAGGTTTGGAAGGGGGAAAGAAGTATAAGAGCAGGCAGGGGGGATTAATGGAGGGCCGCCAGAAGGTACGTTCTACAAAGAAAGGAGATGAGAGAACACCAGAGGCAAAAATAACTTCGTCCGTGTTTTTCGGCGTCTCTCTCTCTTTTTTTACGAATCAGGGAAACTCAAAACTTCCGGTGCCAACAGCGTCCACTCTCGTCCAGGAAACGGAAACCACCCGGCCAATCAATCACACGCGAAGCAAGGAAAGAGAGGAGAGGAAATAATTGTGAGGAGAAAAGCGGCAGGGACACATTTTCCCCTATATAGTGGCTGGTGCGTGCTCAGTGTGCACGTTTCTTTCCTTCCCTCTGTCTAATTCCGTTTCGTTTCCACGGTGTCCACATGACTCCATCGCCAGACGGAGACGCGCCCTCGGAAAATAAAGATCGTCTGTCACATATACGTAGGATGCCCCGGATTCGCCATTTCCCCCGAGATATATCTTTTCCCCACGATAAGATGGCGAATGACAAATTGATTTCCCGGATGTTTTCCTCCTTTCGACGGCCATTTGTCAAATCCCACACTATCTTCTTTTCATCCTTCTGTTCGACGAATATCCGCTCATAAAATTCGACCCTTCATTTCTCTTATTTCCTAACACTGTGCGCTACGGTAAGGCACGGTACAAAGCGACGCTTCCCTCGTCTGGTGTTATGACAGGAACCAAGATAAAAATCTCATCTTGGAGTGGAGGGGAAAAGACGGGGAGAGCGATAGCGAGAGAGAGATTCTGGAATGAAAATGTTTGAGCCGGCTAATATCCGACTTCCTCTCATCATCATCATCTCTTGTCGGAGCGGGAGGAGGAGGGGAGAAAAAGTGCTTGTATGTCCGAATAAAGATGGCTCTTGAGGAACCAAGTCACGCACCGCTGCCGACCGACCGACTGACTAAAGGAGAGAAGGAAGAAGAAGAGTTAATCCAGGAGATTTTACTTTCCAAAAGCGGTCTCTCCCCTTTCCGTCATGCTAGACTCCTCCTCCTCTCAATATCACCCCCTTCCATCCCTTCCTTCCCCCCTGCATTGTGTGTGACTGCGTCTCTCCTCCTCTCGCAGCTCATCCAAAGAAGGAGATCCTGACAAGAATTCCCCAATTTCGCTCGATCTGGCCGCTTTCTCACTCCTATGAAATACAGGCGCGCCTCGGCAAATCCCTTCCTCCCCTTTTATCTCTTTCACTCCTTTACTTCCCCCTTAAGGATTGATCATAGTACGAGATAGAGAGGGGAGGGGAGAACGGCGGTACGAAAAGGCTAATCCATCATATCGCGGCGGCGACGACGACGACGATTCGGTCTAGCTGGCACCCAGCCCAAAACCGAGCTATGCGATAGGGATAGCCCCACATGTGGCCCTGATCGAAAGACGACTGATGAGGAATTGAGGTATTCCGGGACAATCGCAAGTGACCCACATTGACAAAATTGCAAACTATTCAATACAAACATTGTACTTGCCAGCGCTCATAAATTAAACTTCAAAACCGATATTTTGCTGAACCGCCCTGTGCATCCCTGCGCAATAACCTAATGAAGGGAAGAGGGGATTTTTCTCTCTCTTCCTATATATCGTGCGAGAGAGAAGAAGAAGATGCATCGCAAAATCGATTCTATTTCCCACTTCGCATAGGCCGTCGACCGATCTGTCTCTTTCTCGCCACTCAACTCGACAACAAATTGCGCCGCAGACGCAACAGAAGAATGATGGAGGAAGCATCCCTCCTCCGGCCGCCACTTTATCCATTCTTTTTGCTGCAATTCCTTCCTCGTCCCCTTTTCACGTTATTGTCTACAATTCGCGAACCTACAGAAAGGAGTACGTGAAGGGATATGTTTCGAGGGCGATATGATGAAGCAAACCGATGCACTCCAGAACATGTCGCCAGGAATGTGTGAAACTGCCAAGAGTGGGGTGGGGTGGAGGAGGAAGGGCGCTGAAACATGACGTCGAAATTCAACGCCGACGACGAAACACGTATCCTTCGAACGACGAAGGAAGGTGAAGAGAGGGAGGGGAGGAAGAAACCGGAGCCGACCGATGCGATACAAATTCCGAATCCTTCTCCTCCATCCCACTACCCTTCCCTCTTCTTTCTACGGGGGATTCCCAGGGGGCACCACCGCCGACGCCGCCACGGGCGAGCCGGGGGATCAAAGGGACCTCCTTCCTCGCCACCCTTAAAAAAAGCTTCCCCGCCCAAAGGCGACTGAACCCTCCGATTTTTTTCTACCTCAGAATAAAAAAATCAAAACTTTGTCCGGCTCCTGATCGAGGCTGCTCTGAGGTCCCGTGCCCCTATAGCAAGGGGCTCCTGCTCAGGACTCACAATGGAAAAAAATGTGAAAGGAGTCCTTTTTGCAATCAGGATATTCTAATCCTGCGTTATTAGAAAGAGGGGGAAACGGAAAAGGACGAAACAAGGATTTTTCTTGGAATAAATTTGAATTCTTCTCCGGTATATCTGGCCGCACCAGATCCGCTCCTCCTCCGCTCCCCTCTTCTCCGCAAAAATCCCAGGAGACATTCCGACACGCTTCTCCTCGATCTTGCCTCCCCCCCCCTCCCTCTCTCG
>JAAUYJ010084850.1_pt1 | contig 11688 bp, 9 predicted proteins | sample 7278031 | NCBI WGS metagenome assembly JAAUYJ01 (sample SAMN14350222, study PRJNA611818) | marine sediment metagenome | isolation source: surface marine sediment (1.8m) | place: French Polynesia: Moorea | collected 2018-08 | reverse complement strand
CCTTGTTAGGTGTAGGCTAGTTGTTCGCTCACGAGTTTAAAAATATTCTTGTTTGCCGAAAAAATCAATATGTTATCAATTTCTTAAAATGGACCGGCGTTTTTTATTTTCTGCAGTATGCATTAACTTAGAGACAGGGCTCAACAACCGTCGGTCCGGAAAATCCGATGCAGCTCGTCTTTTATCTAGAAAAGCTCCCTTTTGTGTGAAGACGTCAGGGAGAAAAATAATTAGAAAAAAGCAAAATGGGGTCTAGCCCCTTTGACTACAAGCTATTCTCCAGAGAAATTTTATTAAAAGGGGAGGGGAGGTGAATTTCTTAGAGTAGCATGCCGGTGGCTTGTAACAACACATAAATATTGTTCTCAAACCTCCAGCAAGAATTGAACGCAAAACTCTAAAAAGACAAAAATAAAATCAGAGATTATAGCTGGAGTCACTAATCTATAGGCACTCACTATGCAGTAGGACAAACTATTTTTGTATCTTGCTCACCGGGCGCTGGATCTGCACTCACCCTCGTCGTACCGGAAGTGGTCTGTAAGTACAGGTTGTAAAGTAAAGGCCATCTTCACCAACGCAGGCAAATGATAGGTGGCGTTATTGAAAAGTTACTACTGTATGTTATATTGGTCGTGCCTCAAAACTAAAAGGAACATTCCATGCGTTGCCGGTCTGTTCGTCCTCCACCTTGTCTTCTTCTTTCGATGTTTTCTCGGTGGCAGCAGGCCATGCCGTCACGCCCTCTTTCAACTTTTTCCTCCGCCGTCTTTCCTGGGCCACGTGGTAGAACAGGAAAAGCGTAGCAGCGAGGGCAAAGCCCATTAGGATGGGATTCGTCTCTCGATACGCAAACCAGTGGAAGAATGCGGCAATCAGGTTGAACACCACGAAGAAGTCTAGCACCAGCAGCAGGATGCCCCACCCACTTCCCGGAAGGAGAGCGCGGCTTCCCAAAACCGATTTGAAAAAGTGGTTGGCCATGGAGTTCCTCCTTCCCCCTGCCATCCCCATTAAGACCGGGAGGCAAGCATGGCTGCTTTCCCTAGAAGACAATGATGCCTCCTCGGATGCCCTTTCCTCTTTAACTATTTTCGCTCTTAGGGTCGCCATGTGCGGCTTAATCTCTTCTCGGTGACGCCTCAGACTTTCGTGCCGGCATGCAGACTTTTTGAAATGGGAGTAATCATAGTTGTGGCCAGAAGAGCGTCCACAAATGGCTTTGAAACGAGATTTACACGGGCCCTTGGCCTGAGAAGGGTTGACGCCTTGGGACGGATTCATTTGAACATCAACCACAACTGCCGACTTTTTGGAGTCCTTCAACGTCTGCATTTCGACGGCGCCTTTGGAAGGCATTTGTGAGAGTCTTTTTTCCATCTCACCGTCTCCCACATCACCAGTGTTATGTTCGCCTGATACTGCTTCCTCTTGCGAAGGAAGTATTTCTGCGTCAGCCTCTGAGTGAACTGGTTGCTGAAACGTGACTACCTTTCTGTCTGGCGCTGGAGTCGGACTGGGCGGGAAAAGTTTTTCATGAAATCTTTCCACAAGTTCGTGTTCATTCTCCGCGTCTTGGTACTGGTAGCTGGGCACGAGTATGTACCGAGTTCGCTCCCTTCGGTTCCGCAGTATGGGAGGGGGAGGAGGAGGAGGGGGAGGATGTGGTGCCGGCGGCGGCGGCGGCGAGTATCCTTGGGGAGGATATTTAAAGGAACAGTCGATGTCTGACTCCAAATTGGCGTAGGAACATCCGCTGAGGGCGTACGAGGAGTCCTGCGTGTCGGGGCTGTAGTCTAATGCTGGAACATCTCTTGCGACTATTGCTTGCCGAGGGAGACCGCCATCTCCACCGGAAGCAAATTCGTATCCGTTTGTATCAACAGCAACTCGTCTTCGCACTTTCCTTGCTCCATACCGCCGCTTTGGAAGTCTCTCGGCGCTAAGGGAAATCTCTTGAGGCCTCTCTTGTCTTGCTCTTCCCAGGATCTTGCACCCAAGCAATCCTAGACGCACGGTGATGGGGGCCACAATGGCAAGCAAGAGTAAACCCTTTCCAAAGGAGGGTGTCAAAAAAGTCGCCACCGTAGCCGACGATCGCCGAATCCATACCTCCGAGATCACGAAAGTCAGCATGATGACCGCGAACATGCTTGAGCCGAACTGGACCAGCAAGTCCGAGTTTTGAGGCCCCATGTGAAACATTCCTCCCACCGCAAGCAACGCGAGACAGACGGCTATCAGAACGGGATCCTTCAGATAAGACATGGCGAGCTAAAAATGTTAGATTTTTCCTTCTTCACACGGACAGTTAAAAATAACAATTGTTTTCAGTAAATCACATTGACACTACAACAGATTTTCCATAAAGAGTAAAACAATACGAAGATAAAATTTAAATTTGAATTTTAAAAGTGAAATGAATTCCCCGTTGGAACGATAGAAAAACGACGTAAGAATTGATTAACAGCGAAAGAAAAGGACGTATTTTACGTACGTAGTAGTCTTGAGGAAAGGGAAGGGAAGGAAAATTCAAGAAAAAGCGGAAGGCGAATATGGTGCTGCTTTCTTTCCACAATCGACACAAAGCTAAGTCTAGGTCAATGTGAGAACGGCAAAAGCTCTAGTGAACAAGCCTAGCTTCCCCAACAATGGCGTGCGGGCCCTAAGAGTCTTTCTCTTTTCGCGGCTTTCTCTGCCGCTGCCTCATGTCTAGGCGAGTACCTACGTATTTCGCATCCACGTACACGTGAAGGTGGAAAGATAGTTCTTTCCTCAATTTAGCGAGACAAAACAATGGCTAAAATCGCGAACGACGCAGTATGCGTCTTTTGCCTCCGCACCCCGCCTCCCGGCGCCACGTACTACTGCTCCTCGTGCGAGGTGACCTGCTGCAGCCAGTCTCACCTCCAGCTCCACCGGCGGTCTCAAGGAGACGATTGCTACCCGTTCCGGATATCTTCCTCGACCGGGGTCGGGAGGTTCGTGGTGGCATCGAGGGACATATCGGAGGGGGAGGTGGTGTTCGAGGACGACCCCCTCGTGGTGGGGCCCAACCACGAAACCGTCCCGCTTTGTCTCGCGTGCTTGGCGGAAATTAGGGCAAGTGTAGATATTGATATTCCCCCCGAAAAATATTTACGACACATCATTCTCTGCAGGCGCCTGACAACGTCGTATGTTCCGATTGCTGCTACCCTTTTTGTGACGAAGAATGCCTAGCCTCGCAGTCACACGTAGAGGAATGCCGGGTGCTTAGGCGAGTGCGTCCACGGCCTCACTTTCCCCACCTGCAAGAGCTCAACCGAGGCGATTACGACACTCGGCTGGATCTGGAAAACTATCATTTGATCCTGCCTCTGAGGCTCCTATTATTGGCAGAGAACGATCCAGACTCTTTCTCCCTTGCCGCCCCGCTAATGGACCACAAGGAGGAGAGGACGCAGAAGGAAGAGTAAGTGATGTTTCTTTTTAATGTTTTACAATTCTTAATATGTTTTTTGTCAGACATTCATAATTCTTGCAGAGTTTGTCGGTGTTCGTAATTTGGCTCGACATTTTTTCCCCTTTGACCCTAGCAACGGATTTTTCCTCTTGCAGATCTTGGGAGGAATGTCGCCAGAAAGTGGTTGAGAGGCTCCTCCCGTGCCGCCCTTCCTTCACTGCCGACTCCATCTTCCGCGCTGTCGGCATCCTGGACGTGAACGCCTACGAGCTCCATTGCACCCCCGGCATGGCCGGGTACCGCGCCCTCTTTCCCCTAGGCTCCCTCCTCTCCCACGCCTGCGTCGCCAACGTGGCCGTCTCCTACGAGAGGGAGCCGCCATTCAGGGCCACCTACGTGGCATGCACGGACATTAAGGCCGGGGAGGAGGTGACAAAACAGAAAATAAATTTTAACTTAATATTCAACGTTTTGACGCACTTCGGGAAGGTGTGCTCAAAGTACGTGAGCCCGCTAATGTGCACCCTCCGCCGCCGTCCCCTGCTGAGGGAGGACTGGTACTTTGACTGTTGTTGCCGCCGGTGCTCGGACCCCACCGAGTTGGGGAGCTACCTCGGAGCGGTGTTGTGTCAGTCGTGTCGAACAGACAAAAAGAGGTATTGTTTTGTAAGGAAAATGCATTTATGCCTTTCTTTTCTGTTGAATTGTTCATGCCAAGAATGTCTGTCTGACCAGTGGCATTTCCCCCATTCGTTGTCCACTTTCCAGAGGCATTTCCCAAGACGGGAAGAAGGGAAGGAGGAGGAGAAGGCGCAAAACGGGCAGGGAAACAAAAGGTGGAGAGGGCGCCGCCGGTGGCAAGGGCTACCTGTTACCCAGCGATCCCTTGGATTGTGGTTCTCCCTGGAAGTGCGATGAATGTGGCGCTCAGACTCCTGGGGGGAAAGTCAAAGAACTCGTTCTCGGATACGTTGGTAAGAAAAAGCCATACTCAAATGAAGAAATAATAATAAAAAATTCTGCTTCAGACAAGGTGGACGAAATCTCTCAGACTAGTAGATACGACCTCAACGCCTTCCTCTCGCTCCGCTCCGAGGCCTCCCTTTATCTACACCCGCGCCACGAGGTGATGTGCGACATCGCCCGCTGGTCGCTCCCCATCATGTGCCGCGCGGCCGGGAGGATGACGCCGGACGAGTGGCCGAGAGAGGAGGTGGAGCGGAAGAGGGAGATGGCGAGGGAGTACCTGGCCGCGCTGGACAAAGTGGCCCCGGGCAGCAGCAAGACCAAGGCCAAGTTGCAGTTTGAGTACTCTGAGGCAGCGCTTGAGCTCATCAGGAGGAAGATTGCGGATGGCAAAGGGAAGGAGATCAATTCGGAGGAATCGGAAGAGGCTCGCGGCGCTCTCGAGGCCGCCAGACGCGGGCTAGAGCGAGACGAGAACCTCTCCGCGTTCGAGCGGTGGATGCTTGCTAGGATAGAAGAGTTGGAGGACTACTGCTAGAAAGCAGATGTGGTCTTTTTATACTTTTATATTTTGTTTTCTCTGGACAGAAAGCACGAAATACACAACACTGGATGTGACGATGTCTTAGGGGGGCAAATACAAAACTGGATTTTATGGTCACAAGATGAAGGAAATAATAAAATTGACTAACTAAAACGCTGAACTCTTGGGTGTTGACAATTTCATTATAAGCGTAGTTGTTTCCATATACATCTTATCCTCGAATCGGTCCGTCTGAGGGAGTTGAAAAGGGGGTTGGGGGAAGAAAGAAAGGATCCCTAGTTTACTCCTATGTCTGCACTTGATATTGCGTCTTCCTCTGAGGAAGTGAATTTTTTCAGCCGGAATGAATAACTCTTCTTTCTTCTTTGGGTTTCCTTCGTCAACAAGTCCCTCCCTCCACTTTGTATCCACCCTTGTGGCTTGCAATCCAGAACGCACTGCAGGGGATGGGAGGAGCTTGGTACCGGGTCGGGTGTGATGAAGACACACATAAATTAGCCTATTAAACTTGTGTCGTTTTCAAAATTACGAAAAACTACTACAATTGCGTTTTGGTGGGAGTGACTTAAGTATCACGTGGCAGGTTGTCGCTGGCTTCTTTCTGAGATCAGACTGTCAGTCGCATTTTCTTCTTGTTCTTCCTTCTTGAGCAGGATTTATTTTTGAGGGGGATCGACCTTTCATCTGGCGTTCCCCGCTCGGTGCAAGAAGTGATGGTGGTGCGGTGCGCTGGTCGGCGTCTCTGGCGAGAGGAACACCGACGGCCTGTCCGGAGACGAGGAAGAGGTAGAGGACGTCGTCGACGGAGTGTTGGGCAGCTGCTGCTGTTGCTGCGCCTTCTTGAAGTGCACGTCCCCCTCTGCGTCCGGCGGCGTAACACCCACGGAGAGGATCACCGGATTCGAGCTGAGGTCGGGCGAGCTCCTGCTCGCGGCCACCTGCCTCTCCTGCGCCCGGTCCAGCGCCGACAGGTCCACGGAGTGGGTCTGCACGTTGTGCTGGTTCTCTGCGGCCACGTTGTGCAGCGATCGCATGCTGGGCCTGTGGCGCTCCTCGTCGAGGGTGGCGGCGAAGGGCGCCAGCCAGGTGGCGCAGCGCTGGAGCTCGCCCTCCCACCGGTAACCGGAGACGGCGGTGGCCATGTCGCGGCCGTGCGTGATGGAGAGAGCGGCCGCGGCCAGGACGGAGTAGCGGAAGCAGAGCGACTGGATGTCGAGCACGGCCAGGTCCAGGATCTGCATAACGCGAGCGTACAGCAGTCCGGAGAACTTTGGCGTGACGAACCCGGCATCGTCCTTAACTGCCGCCTCCACTTCCTCTGCCCCAGCGCCCGCGGCCGAGGCAGCAGAGTTTAGCTCAGACACGGTGCTGGCCTGCATGTAGAGCTTCATCCAGGCATTGGGAGTCATGGGCGAGAGTCCCCAGTTGAGCTCCTTCAGGATGACTAGCTCCATTGTGAGGATTTCCTCTTCGGAGCAGGCGCCGTCGGTCACGTAGGCGAACTCTTGCAGCTTAGGGGGATAAATCTCCTCAATCTTGGCGCCGATAAATAAGCTGGTTACTCCTGTAAATATAGCATGGGGGAAAGGCTTAGTAAAAAGAATCTGGCATATTTTAACAGATGATGTTTTACCTATCAATTGCAGTCTGTTCTTAGGAACGTTCCTGGTGGAAGTGAGGTACCGGTCGATGAAGTCCACGGCCAAGTAGAAGGTCTCCCTATGCAGCCTGTACACTTCGCACACCTCGATGATCCAGTCCATGAGGATGGCTCTCATGCGCGGCTGCAGCGCTGGGTGTCGCTCCAGTACCTCCGCGCCAGTCTTGCGCCGGTACATGCCGTACTCCTTCTTGCAGATAAGGTCCCACATCTCCTGGCGGTCGGCGAAGGACAGACACGGCAGGGGGCCGCAACCGCGAGGGTTCACCGCTCCACTGCCGCCTGCCCCTCCGCCTTCTCCACCCCGTCCGCCGCCCCCATTTCCGCCTAGTGAGGTGGAGCGGATGAACTCTCGGAACTGGGACCAAGACTGGCGCAACTTGAGCTTCTTGGCAGCAGGAGGAACCACACCGGACGACGAGGAAGAGGAGGGATGGGAGTCTGAAGACGAGGACTTTTCGTCCATCCTCAGCTTCGGCAGCGCCTTGATGAGCTGCTGCTGCTTTTGCTGCGTCGCTGACTTAGGCGCCAGGACGGAAGACTGGCGCCGAGAGTTGGAGGCCGACAACGACACCTTGGCGCTGGGTTGCTGCTGCTGCTGCAGGGCAGACAGGGGCACCCGCCCGGAGGGACCGGCCGCCGGGTGAAGGACCGAAGCCTCCTGTGACGAGGTACCGGCGGAGTGCGCCGGCGGAGGCTGGTTCTCAGACATGGCGGCGCCGTCGGGGGCGAAGGCGGAGTCGTTCTCGGGCGAGGAGGACAGCGTGGAGGCCGAGCAGCAGAAGCTGTCGGCGGAGGAGCCGGAGCTGCTGAGGGAAGACGTGGTCGACACCCAGGAGTCTTGAGAAGAGGAGTCCTGAAAACATCAAGGAAAGGCCACATTAGGAAAGAAAATTATTTAGACACCAGCACCGTACGAGATACTCACAAAGTCCGACTTCCTCTTCCTGGCCAGGATGGCGGGCAGAGAGCGGTTCCCGTGGAACGAACGAGAGGCTGGGGCACCCGCCGACCCGGAGGCCCCGGCGGACCCGGCGGAAGACCCGGAGGCGCCGCCACGACGACCGGAGGGGGCCATGGCCGACAAGGGAGTCTCTTACCTGCAACAAGAACATGATGTTGAAGGAGGGAAAGAACACTTAGAAGAGGAGCACAGAGAGCAACGAGGGGGCGACAGGGGTCAAAAAAGGGCTATTTATAGATTTCACCTTGTCTTGACCCTTGTGACCCTTGTTCCGTTCCCCACCCGAAGAGCAGATCAGCCCGACGCCCGGCGCACAACGAAGTCCCCGACCCAGAGACCCGCCGCCATGTCTTTTCACTTTTCGCTACTTCGCTTGGTGAATTTCGCTCGAGTTTCCAATTTCCAAATCCAATTTCCCAAAAATACCCTCGTCGTTTGTTTTCCCGCAAGTTGTTCTCTCGTTCTTGCTTTTTGTTCCCCCGCGAGCGCGATTTTCTTGCTGGGGAGAGAACGAGGGGAGGGGAACGGGAACTGGGAAATGTGATCGCCTTCACGAAAAAGTTTCGCCGGTCGCAGACAGGGAATCACGAGAGTTTCTTCGCCGACGATTTCTCTCCCACAAAACAAAAGCAGATTCGCATTTCCCTCCTCATCTTACTGCGTATTGTAATGTTGTTCCCCTGGCGCTATTTTTGGCTCCTCCTCACATGTGCTTCACAACTGGACAACAATATCCTAGGAAGTAGCTTGGGTTGTACATATGTAAGTACTAACTTATTCCACAAGAGATGAAAACTTTTCTAACAAAGAAAGAAAACCTCAAAAAGGAATTGAGCTAAAAACTTAAGTAGTAAAAACGTAAGTTGTCTTGCTTATGCCAAATAAAGCTTGATGTTGGTGCTTACTGTTCCATTGAAGCTGTAGTTGTACAGCACAAATTATAAGAGTACTAAATTCTTATCCATGAATTTAATGAAACAGTACCCCATCCCCGTTCACGTAATATCCCCCTTCTCCCCCACGCCGCTTGTTGGTTTGGCTGTTGTTCAGGCGCACACGCTGCACACAATGTCATAAGAGCCGAAGCGGCAAAACCTCTCCACCTCCAATGGTTGCGATGGTGGAGAATCCCTTACCTTGATTTTTCTCCCTCGTCCTCCTCCGTCCTTCCCCGGTCCTCCTCCTCCGGGCAAGACCGGAGCTTGGAAGCTTGGGAGGTAATCTTGTCTGTGTATTTTTGCCAAATGGGGGTTCACTTTATATTATTTTACTCGTGCACGTCTTTCCCGTGCGGCCTCCCCGGCGTCTCTGACTGTCGCTCCTCCATCCAGTTTCCTCCCTCTCCTGTCATGACGATGTTGCCCGCGAAGAGAAGGGAAGGCGGCAAAAGGGAACAACAGAAGGAAGGAGGAGGGAGATGGGCGCCGCCCGCACTCAGCTCCCCCCTATCCCACCAAGGGGGGAAAGAACCCGGGCTTCCATTCAGTCCAACTCCCTCCAACTCCATTCCCGAGCAGCAGCGATCCCGCCCGGGGACAAGGGATTCCGTGGGGAAGGAGGAGGAGGGCAGTTGGGCCGAGGACGATAACTCCGTGCTGTACTCACGTCCCTTGCACATACACTACAGTTTTGGGCGGGTGGAAAGACTAACATTGCTCTTCTTTTGTGTATAGTTACTGCACACGTACGTGGTGCTAGTACCGCGGCAAGGCGGGTGGCGGCATCACCCCCGCCCGGTCTCCTTGTTTTTCCCGGCGGAAGATAGGAGCACTTATTAGTTTATGGGCGAGGGTTCTTAAGGAGGGGGGGGGCTTGGAGAGAACAAGAGTTTTTTTGCGCGGGACGGGGCAAAAGTAATCCCCCTCGTCCTTCTTCGCTAGCGATACAGATAATTGCCGCACACAATAAAAAGTGGCGCGACGACCACCTCTCCCCCATTCATTTTCGTTGACACAGTTTTTGATACATTCTCGCGGCGACGGCGCCGCAAACATACAGTAAGTGCTGATTGACGAATGCAAAGCAAGAAGGAGAGTGGCCGGAGGATTCTGGGTCAGTCAGTCATATCAACTTCTCTTGGGCTGCAAACGGCCCTTGGTGGGGCTGCCCGCATGTTTGCATCTTTCTCATCTTTCGCCGCCGCCTCTCTTCCCTCCTCAACAACAACATTCCTTCGATGGATCTCTTGCCGAGTTTAGTAGCAATTCTGCACTCAACAGCCCATGTGCACTTTGTGCACCATGCTTTGCCTCAAGTTCCCAACCGTTGCCGGCCGGGGCTAAATTCGGGCGGATAACTTGACAGTTGGACCCTCCCTACCACTACACGGTGCCTGCCAGCCAGCTCCCTAGTCTTCTCTTTCCTCCCCCCTTTTCCGTTCCGTCGGTTACTTCCTTCGCCCGCCCCTACTACATGCTCTCCTGCCTTCTCCGTCCACATTACTCCCAACAGTTTCCTTTTTCCTCCCTCCTCTTTGCCTCCCTTTTTACTTTCCCTCCCGATCCCTGAGCCCCCCATCCGGAGCAATGCCCGAGGGCGGTTCTTCCCCCCTCTTTTCTTCCTCCGCGGTCGGCAATGCCGGGCAAAGCAACTGGAGGAGGGAGAGGAGGAAGGATCGAAATCCCTGGCGGCGGAGGCGGTCGTTGCTTTGCCTGCTTGCATTGCTATCCCTCCCTTCTTCCTTGTTCCTATCCTCCCTCCTCCCTTTCAGCCGGCTTTTGGCGGTGGGGGAGCTCTCCGCTCCCTTCCCCCCTTCCAACAGTGGAAAGGGAGAGCCGCCAGCACATATGCAACGAGGGGGGCTTACACCCCGCCTCAGCCTGCCTCCGCCATCCAGCGCGAAATGGTGCTTTCTATACCTCCCTGGGCGAAGAGAGAGGCGAGGGAGCAGGGACAGCTGAGAGATCGCCAGCACCGGATGCGGGAGGAGAAGAGGAGCACCCAGCATCGGAAGTTGGAGGGGACATCCTCCTTTTCCACGTCTTCATCACGTACTAACACCGCCTCCAATTCTTGGCGGCGGAAATGGACGAACTGTTTCCCCTCCCGATGCACCAAAAATAGATTGCATCTTTTCCACAAGTTCATTCCTCCCACCCTAACAAGAGCAACGCGACCGGCAAGGGGACACAATAGCGCTCTTCATTTCCCGCCACCGCCTCTTTGACCGGTGCTACGACGACGCGAGGCGAATGTTAAGGAATTTTGCGGCGGCGGGAAGAGAACAACCACAATCTTGGAATGACTATTTTCGCGCTACCGCCCCCGATCCTCCCTCCCTCCCTCCGATTATTTACGATGGCTGTGGTTGACAACAGAGACGGGCGAAACTGGCCGGTCGCCCTCCCTCCTCTATCCCTTCCCCGCTCGCCGCTATCCTTGAACGTCTATCTTGGTATCTGGGTCAAATTGTTTCTCTTCTCTTCTTTTTTGTCCTTCCACGATGACGTCGATGACCCCAGCCAAGGAAAAGGGGGAAGAAGAGAGAGAGAGAACAGAACGGAGCAGCGCGGACCATAAAGTGGTCACTGACCGGACTAAAAGAAGAAGGGATCCTCTTCGTGCCCCCACCTCTCTCTCTTCCTTTTCTTTCGCGAAACCCTCCCTCTGTCACCTGGGTTCGGAAGGTCCCCGTCCATCGTCGTAAAGAGATCTCTTGGGTACGCCCGTCGCCAGCTGAGAATGATCGTCCGTGGGGACCTGGAAAGAGAAATTCCCTCTGTGAAAATGGGATCGACTGTCGAAGAAACTGAGGGGAGCGTGGGGACGCCGAAGGGGGAGGAGAAATCAGATAGCGACTTTTCTTTTTGCGATAGTTGAACGGTCGACCGAATCGAAATAAATTCGCAAAAATAGCAGTGGGAGCTAGTTCTGTTATACGATTTTTCACCTAAAATACTTCCACTACAACAAAAGGAGAAGAATATATACCAAAAAACTATTGCTGCGAGAACTCGTGCCACTGTCACCGGTGTATTCAAAGCGTGTTTGCTCAATAGCGGATTTGAGACGCATGCAGATGCAGCCTCTCCTTTCATGCCCCCAGGATAGGGCGGCGCGAAGGGGGCCGCGGGCCGCCGGCGGGGGGCGGGGGGCGGGGGGGGCGGGGG
>JAAUYJ010171785.1_pt1 | contig 11699 bp, 7 predicted proteins | sample 7278031 | NCBI WGS metagenome assembly JAAUYJ01 (sample SAMN14350222, study PRJNA611818) | marine sediment metagenome | isolation source: surface marine sediment (1.8m) | place: French Polynesia: Moorea | collected 2018-08 | reverse complement strand
TCTACTGTTCCGGCATTTCCTTCTCCATTAGTAGCAGTGGAGAGATTAGATTCGTTGGTAACATCTATTGAGGGTGCTGTCAGACTCACATTGCCAGCATTGCCTACTGCTGAGGTATCTACTTGACTTTCTATAGTAGTGTTGTTTAATGATAGAGTTTCTTCCGCTTCAATAATCACCGAGTTGGCATCTCCCACTCCTGCTGTAGAAGATGATAATTGGGAACCACTTAACGATATTTGATTGGCTCTAACTTCTACTATCCCTGCTGTGCCTTCTCCTTCTGTTTGGATGGCAGAAGAAGCAGTACTATTACTAAATACAATGTCATCATCAGCAATAATATTTACTGCTCCGGCATTTCCTTCTCCATCAGTGGCAGTGGAGAGATTAGATTCGTTGGTAATGGAAATTGAGGGTGCTGTCAGATTGACGTTGCCAGCATTTCCTATAGCATTATTGTTAACACTACTGGTAATCTCACTATTATCCACATTAATAGTCTCAGCAGCATTAATAGTGACAGTACCTGCATTGCCTATAGTATTAACGTTAGTAGTACTAATTATACCCCCATTGGTCAGATTGAAATTATTAGTCTTAATCTCTATTACTCCTGCATTTCCTACATCAATAGTTCCTATTATTTGAAATAAGGATGAAGTACTGGTGATGGTGATTTTACTAGGAAATGAGGTAATGTTTCCTCCATCGACATTAATAGAATCAGTAGCATTAATGGTGATAGTACCAGCATCCCCTGGACCAAAGGAACTAGCACTAATTAGCCCTCCATTGGTCAGATTGAGATTATTAGTCTTAATCTCTATTACTCCTGCATTTCCCTCTACTGGGCCTGTGCCACTGGTGATTTGACTAGGAAAATACAATATTATACCAAAAGTAGGAGATGGCGCACTGCTGACTCCATCGACATTAATAGAATAAGTAGCATTAATGGTGATAGTACCAGCATCCCCTACACCCCCATTATTAGCACTAATTTGCCCTCCATTGGTCAGATTGAGATTATTAGTATCAATGTTTATTACTCCTGGATTTCCTGAACTGAATGGACTCTCAATGGTAATTTCACTAGAAAATGGGTCATACGCACTGTTGATTCCATCGACATTAATAGAATCAGCAGCATTAATGGTGATAGTACCAGCATTCCCTACACCAAAGGAACGAGCACTAGCACTAATTTGCCCCCCATTGGTCAGATTCAGATTATTAGTATTAATCTCTACTACTCCTGCATTTCCTATAGGAGGTTCAGGAGCATTCCCTATAGGAGGATTTTCAGGAAGTATAAAAGGAGGTTCAGGAGCATTCCCTATAGGAGGATTTTCAGGAGGTATAAAAGGAGGTTCAGGAGCATTCCCTATAGGAGGATTTTCAGGAGGTATAAAAGGAGGATTTCCTATCTCAGACGCTTCAACATCATTAATAATCAAACTGTTATCAACAGTTACATTGTCAGTAGCATTAATTGTAATATCACCAGCCTGTGCTTCTGCTGAAGTTGAATCTGCTGTTATTCCTGCTCTTATCTGACTTCTTCCAAAATCTCCAGCAGAAAGACTTACATTGCGACCATTAATCGTGATATTTCCGCCACCTGTACCCCTAACGTCTATATCAGCACCATTATTTAAAGTTATATCTGCTCTAGCTACATCTTCTGGAAAACTCAAACTGCCATCATCATTTAAAGTAACTATTCCTGCATCGGATAAACCACCTAACTCGATGTTGCCACCAGATGCTGTAGCTTGACCAGTTTCAAACCTAATATTCCCACCTACTAAACTGAGGGTGTTTCCTGATTGAACTTCCAAACCAACAACATCATTATTTGTGGTATTTTGAACAACTGAACGGTTTATTATTGGTTGAGGATTATCTCGTAGATTTAAGCCAATAGGAGCATTGATTGTTAATAGGGGTCTTTGTTGTGTGTTGGTCGCACTAAATTCTATACCATCAGAAAATAAAATGCTGTCTGCGGTACTGCCATAAAATGAACCACCAATTTGCAGGCTAGCATTGTTCCCAAATAAAATACCAGCAGGATTGATTAAAAATAAATTTGCCCCACCATTAGCCCGAATCAATCCGTCAATATTGGAGATACGTCCCCCTGTGACCCGAGAAAAGATGTTAACTATATCTAGGGCATTGTTAAAGAAAGCTTCACTACCTGTAGGTACAGAAAATTCCCCAAAACTGTGAAATAAATTCCCGCCAGCGCGTGAGCCATCATCAATTCTTACCCCGTTATTAGTAGGAGTTAAAGTAGTATTGGTACTGCCATCAGTAGTAATTTGGGCGAAGGCTGGAGATAGAACAATAGTATTGCTAACAGTTAATATAGAAGTAGAAAAAAAATAAAATAGGGTCTTATTAAACATCTTGTTAAAGGAAAAGTTGTCAAAAAAATCTTGTCTAATTTCAAGAAAAACTAGGTACATTTAACCATATTTTCAATTTTTTATGATAACGAAATATTTATTTACACAACTGGTTTGGTTATCTTTTTCTTTTCTTTTTTATGCTTGTACTAATCAATTACCTCTTGATTTAAAATTACAAATTTATTCCCAATAAATCAATTTTATCTATCATAACCATAGTATTTTGTCAAAAAACAATTAAACTTAACAGCGATCGCAAATAAAAAATATAGCAAGTAATTGCGCTTTTGTTGATTCTTGAAAAGTTACTCACTACTTATTACTTCTGAGTCCTTAATCCTTGGAAAGCGCGAATACTGTCCCACTGTACTTAACAATTAACAATGCCATAAATAATCAATGAATTAAGTAGTAAGATGACAGTAAGCCAGTCTCCCCATCGCACATATAAAGTCTGGGTTTGTCGCAGATATATTGTATCTGAGTGTATTTGATATTGATTTATTGCTGATCGCCATATTGTATTACCATGAGGATCGACGATACCAGAATAACCTGTATTGGTGGCTCTGGCAGTCCAGCGATCGCTTTCTACTGCCCGTAATACGTCTTGGGCGTGATGTTGGGCGGGCATCGTGTTACTATAATGAGCATTATTGGAAGCAGTAATGATAAACTGTCCTCCCTGTTTGGCTTGACGGCGAAAGTGTTGAGAAAACGCGGATTCATAACAAATTCCTACAATAGCTTTTCCCCAGGGTGTATTAAATATTTGATTAGTTGTTCCTGGTATTAAATCTGCTTTTAAAGGGGATAGGCGATCGATAATTTTCCCTAAAATATTTTGTAAAGGGACATATTCTCCCAGGGGGACTAAAATAGATTTATCGTAGCGACTGTAAGTTTTTCCTTCTCCTGTAAGAGTAAATAAGCTGTTAGTAAAGCCTTGATCAGTAGTACCAAATGCACCAACCCAAGCAGGAATTTTATACTGTAATACTGTTCGATAAAAGTCGCTATTATTAGTAATGTTTTCCCAGTAAAAAGGTAAAGCTGTTTCCGGAGTGAGAACCACATCAACTTCTTGTTGTGCTAATTTTTTATATCCTGTAGTGTAACCTGCGATCGCTTTACGGAAACCTTTAGGATAAAGTTTAATTTCGTTGGGTATATTTCCCTGAATAATGCCAACTTTAAGAGCATCAAGATTGTTACCAGCAATGGGTAATTGATAGAGATAAAATCCGAAGCTGTGAATACTAATTGCTAGGAAAAGAGGTGTAGTAAATAAGATAATCTTTCTGGAAGTTTGTTTAAAATACTTACTAAATAATAAAGCTTCTGCCCACAAGCCATTTATTAAAACAATAGACGCAGTAATAGTATTAAAACCTGATATTTTACTGAGTTGCAAAATAAATAAATTATCAGGACTTTGAGTATAAGATAAAGAACTCCACCACAAAGGGGTATTACTCCAAAGACTTTCCAAGACACACCATAAACTGACTCCTATTAATACTCGAAACAGGGCGTAAGCAATATTAGCTTTATAAGTAACTCTTTTGGTAATAAACTTAAAACCAACTCCCCAAACCACAACTAAAGCAGCACCCCAAAGGGTAATAAATATCCAACAAAAAAGAGCAATACTAATACTAGCTAACCAAGGTACTCCCATCCAAGTCATAGGATGAACACCAGTAATCCAAAATAAAGCTAGACCATGATAACCACAGCCCCAAGCTAGAGTAAGTAATATTATTTGTTTATAAGATGAAGTTAAAAAAAGCGATCGCCATAAGGGAATTAAAGCAATCCAAGCTAACATCCATAAGCCAAATGGTGCTGGACATAACCCCATTAAAACACCACCCAGGAAGGATAGGATTATACGAGGTTTATTCAATAAGTATTTTTGCAAAATTAATTAGAGAATAAAGTTGAGATAGGGAGTAGGGAATAGGGAATGGTGAATGATGATTGGGAGACTGGGAGATTGGGATAAGTAATAAGTAATAACTAGCAAGTTTTTCCATCAACAATCAACAACTAACTACTAACTACTAACTACTAACCCCTAACCATTAACCACTAACCACTAACATTTAGGCAAAAGTAGAGAAGCCATCAGGGGGTACATCTTGAAGTCGGGGGTTTCCTACTGCTTGTACTGCTTCTTTTAAATCTATGTCTCCAGTATAAATAGCCCTTCCAACTATTGCGCCACTAACTCCCAAGGGTTCTAAAGCTAAGAGACTGAGTAAATCAGTAAGAGAACTCACCCCACCAGAAGCAATAACAGGAATATCTATAGCTGTTGCTAATTCTCGCAGGGCTTCCATATTAGGACCCGACATAGTACCATCACGATGAATATCGGTATAGATGATAGCAGCAGCACCTTGTTTTGCCATGCGGTTAGCCAAGTCTGTAGCTAATACTTCCGATGTTTCTAACCAGCCTCTGGTTGCAACTTTACCATTGCGAGCATCTATTCCCACCACAATTTGTTGGGGAAATTCTGCACACCATTCTGTCACTAATTCTGGTTGTTCTACTGCTACTGTTCCTAAAATAGCTCTTTGTACCCCTAGATCCAATAACCGAGATACAGAAGTGCGATCGCGTAATCCCCCCCCTACCTGCACAGGAATGGCTATAGCTTGCACAATTGCTTCAATAGCTGCTAAATTACTGGTTTTTCCTGCTTTTGCTCCGTCTAAATCTACTACATGAACTCTGGTTGCTCCTTGCTCCTCCCATTTCCTAGCTACCGCAACAGGATTTTCATCAAATACTTGAGATTGTGCATAATCTCCTTGATAAAGACGAACACACTTACCATCTAGTAAGTCAATTGCAGGGATAATTTCCATAACTATTGATTAATTGAACTACAGCCTATTTATATTATGCTAGTGGTTGCTTGCATAATCCCTGAGCATTTTTCTTAATTCCAGAGTGTGCATTTCTTCATTACCAATCATGGTACGGGCATACTCTTCTAGATAGACACTAGAATCTTGTACAGTTTCTAGAAGTTCTTTGTAGTAATCAAGAGCTTTCTTTTCATGTTCTAAGCTTTCTTGTAAGATGTCTTTGATTGCATGATGATAGCTTTCTTGCAGTGGAGCAATTTTTAAGCTAGGATGTCCTTCTTCAAGTCCTGTAATTAATTCTCCTGCTTGTTGAGCATGAATCAAGGATTCATTAGCTTGAGCTTTAAAGAAATCTACTAAGGGTATGCGGTTAGGTCCTGTTATCATCAGGGAATAATGAGTATAGCGCACTATCCCTGCTAGTTCGTATTCCATTATGGTGTTGAGAATTTTAATAGTGGATTTGACATCTAGTTCTTTCATAATTACTCCTTGATGATTTAAGGTTTATATTTAACAATGGTCAATGTTATACATCAGCCCATTTACGGATTAAATTAGCAATACTCTTAGAAATTAAATCGAATTCTGCTGTTTTACCCTCCTTAGTAAAGATAACTCTTCTAGCTGTTTCGAGATCAAACAAAATTTCGCGGTCGCTTGGATCTCTGATGAAACTTTGTACCCAACCTACTGCTACTAGTCTTGTTCCTTCTGTTACAGGGTTAACCCGATGTAAGCTAGTAGAAGGATAAACAATAGCACAGCCAGCTTCTAATTTGTAAGCTTTCTCATCATCTGCACCTTCAATGACTAATTCTCCCCCTTCATATTCAGAAGGAAAACTTAAAAACAAAGTAAAAGAAACATCGCTGCGCCACATCTGACTATTTTTCATTAAGGCGTTATCAACATGGCTATCGTAAGACATATTCACCTCATAACGACTCAATAATACAGAATGAATCGATTTCGGTCGTACCGCAGTTTGAAATAAACTATTACGATAGAGGGCTGATTTTATTTGTTCGGTTAATTGTTTACCCAGGGTTGTCTGTTTTTTTAGCTGCTGGTTATTTTTTACTAATTTAGCGTGCCAACCAGCAGTTAATTTACCATCAACAAATTCACCTTCAGCAAGACTAGTAGTAATCTTTTCTACCTCTTGTATGGTGAGAACATTGGGAATGGAAAAAATCATAGCATTAGTTTAGTTTTGTGTTTATGTATCCAGGTTAAGGGTCGGTACTATCCAAGCAGCACTGGTTCCGGGATGGGGGCTTTTATTAGTTGATCGATTACAGCTTAGTAGTTATAACCTTTGTACTAAGCCCCCATTCCCGCCTAATTACACCTGTTTAACCACTTGGTTCTAGAGCTTGGGGCTGGCACGCACCCCAAGGTAGGAACTTTAACGCTTACCGTTAACCTAGCCAATTTAATGGCTTAGTCTGGTCAACTTATGGACTATATTTCAAGCCCTCGACGAAGTCGGCGGGTTGTTGACTAGCATTTAGAGATTTATTGTTACTGATGTAGTATCTTACTATTAATGCTAAATATTATCAACTAACTTAATTACTAAGGTGAGGAAAGACAACCAGGGATCAGTAAGCCATAATCAACAAATCCCTTAACTAAGTAAGGGTTTAAGTTTTCCGTGGATTTATGCCGTTTGCGACCGACTCAAGAACTAGAATCCCTGTGATGAATCAGCAGGGATTCTCAAATAACCTCTCTTGTGAACTACCCCACGCGCTCTCGGGTATTTCATCAATTGCAGATATTATCCTAAAAACTAAAAGTAGTACGAATCGCACCGATGATTAGATCGTCGTTATCACTGTTATTGTCTGGCGCAGTGATCCAAACTATCCCAGGAGTGATACTAATATTGTCACTGAATTGGTATTCATAGAAAACTTCAATGTGGAAAGAAGTATCATCATCCTCAGTATTTTCGGATAGAACTTCAATATTTGAGTCAGTTACCCAAGGTTCCATCCCAATAATAATACCTCCCATACTGCCTGGTTTACCCAAATCAGGAAAAGCAATAGTAGCAGCCCAATTCCACACCTCTTGTGTCCCTTTGCTAGTCAAACCATTACCAGATACAACAGTTACTTTTGATAAGCCACCCCAAGCACCGATTACAATGTCATCCCTTAATGCCCAAGAAAACTGTAATCCATAGGAGTCACTTACAGCATCGATCTCAGCATCGTTTGCTTCTAGAATATCCCCTATTTCTTCTCTAGTTAAACCTAAAGAAAATGGGCTAGGAATAAAAGAGTCGATGTTAGCTCTGTTGCTTCCTGTTTCAGTGTTAACTTGGTTACGAGAGTGAATATAGGTTGCAGCGATGGTTAAACTATCAACAGGAGTAAAACTAATTTGAGCGATCGCACTATAAGGTCCGTCAAAAATACCACTACCCTATTCAGCTTCATTAGCTGGAGAGGCGAGATATCCTGCACTAAGTTCGATTGTGTCGCCAAAGCGTTGGGTAATACCTAATCCTGCATCCCCTGGCGGTTGATAAATGGGGTTGCGGGTGCCAAAAGTAGAAATTGCCCCCGATCCTCCGTCGCCATCTAAAACACTAACTGTATTCACAATATCTTCTGCTGCAACTCCTGCTGTACCCACAAGTACTTCTGTGCTGCCACCAATAGGAAAGGTATAAAATAATACTTCTAAACCCAGATCGTTGTCCGTAGGTTCAGCAAAGGCTAAATCCCCTTGAAAAGTGCCTGTTTCATCGGAAAAATCGGGAAAATTACCAGCAGACAGACGAGTAAATAGTAAATCCTCTCCTGTAAAGCTGGTTTCGAGTTCTAGCCTAATGCGATCGCCAAATACAGCTACATTATCAATATCATCGTCTCCGTCATTTTTGGAGCCAGCAAAGACACTAGCCAAACCAAAGATTACTTCTCCTCTCAGTTTGGTGGTAGTGGAAAATTGATTGTCTTCGAGGAATGCAGTACGACTTTCTAAGTTGTGAATTCTTCCGCCAATACTGGCTAATTCTGCTTCAAATTGTTGAGTTAGACGATTGATGGTGTCAATATCGTCTCTTACAACTGCTTCAGAAGAAGCAATAAGCCTTTCGATTTGATTCAGACAAGAGTTTAAACCAGCAGCAAATTCGTAACGAGATAAAGCCCGACTTCCTCTATAGGTTTGGCTAGGATATCCTGCAATACAGCCATAACGATCTACCAGACTCCGTAAGGCTTCATAGGCCCAATCAGTAGAGGAAACATCTCTTAATTGATTTACGTTGGTAACTTGATCGATTTTTTATGTTTGTCCTTCTCTACTATATTGTTGAAGTTTTTGGATTCTATTTTCTGCGGTAGTTTGAGCTAACACCGAGTTAGATATTCCCAGTAGAGAAGTAATTACAGTAGCTTGAAGAGTAGGCTTAACCCATTTAACTAAAGTTAATTTAGACATAGTTAAAATTCCTCACACCAATTGTTTGACAATGGTTAATGTAAACAATTATGGGATATTACTAGTTTTAACAGGAAATATCTTAAGATTCAGTGTAATAACCCTCAATTAAATTATTAATTCTTGAGGATTGCCGATCTAACAGAGCTTTTCCAGACCATTATTTGGGTTTTTAGGGCAAAAAATCGGGAATTTATTGTAACCATTACCCGCTCAAGAGTTCTCTGGTAGGCTCAAAAAGAAATTTCAGCTAGTATATCTGAGTTGGTGCGGAAAAATGACAAAATTTACAGCTTATGCAGCTTTACAGGCAAAAGAAAAATTACAATTATGGGAATACGAACCTGCTCCTTTAAAGGATAGTGAAATTGAAATTCGGGTCACTCATAACGGTCTTTGTCACACTGATATCCACATGAGAGATAATGATTGGGGAGTAAGTCAATTTCCCTTAGTGGCAGGTCATGAAGTAGTGGGTGTTGTGACAGAAGTGGGTGAGGCTGTAACCACTCTGCAAAAAGGCGATAGCGTTGGTCTGGGCTGGATTCGCGACTCTTGCAGATCTTGTTATCATTGCTTACAAGGGGAAGAAAATATCTGTAAAAAGGGTTATACAGGGCTAATTGTGGGTAATCATGGAGGATTTGCTGATCGCGTGCGTTCCTCTGCTGATTTTGCCTATAAAATTCCTGATGCTTTAGATTCCGCTAGTGCTGCTCCCCTACTATGTGCAGGTATTACTGTTTATACTCCCTTACGTACCTACATTAAATATCCAGCTATGAAAGTTGGAATTGTCGGTATTGGAGGCTTAGGACATTTAGCGATTAAATTTGCTAGGGCGATGGGGGCTGAGGTTACAGCATTCTCTTCTTCTACTAATAAACAAGCAGAAGCCAAAGACTTTGGAGCGCATCATTTTTACAAGTGGGGTACTGCTGAAGAAATGAAGGATTTAACTGGCTCTCTGGATTTACTACTTAGCACCTCTTCGGCTGAATTGGATTGGGATTTAGCATTTAGTTTATTAGGCAACAATGGCGTTTTATGCTTTTTAGGTATTCCTGTATCTAGTATTAATGTACCTCTAATCCCTTTAATATTTGGACAAAAGTCCGTAGTTGGTAGTGTTGTCGGTGGTCGCAGATTTATGCAAGAAATGTTAGATTTTGCTGCTATTAATCAGATTAAACCGATGATCGAGACTATGCCTTTAAGTCAGGTAAATGAGGCAATGGATAAAGTTTTGGCGGGTAAAGCTCGTTATCGAATTGTCTTAGTATCCGAGGAAACATAAAGTTAATTTTTTGGTTTTTATCAGAAGAGAATCTTTTGCAAGACCCTATTTTCAAATCTATTAGTAATCTTCTTAGATTCTTTACTATTATTCTCAACTGATGAATATTTTGGTCAAGCTACTATAATAGGATTTGTTGTCTCGCAGCGTGGGAGGTCTTAATATTGGTCAGGCTTTCCTCCGCACCTTTTTGACACTCCCCCAGTAACCTTTATGAGGTTTACTGGGGGATTCTTGTTTAATCAGGCAGTTACTAGGTCAAACAGCGTAAACTGCAAAACCCCCGCACCCCGCCCTCCACAAGCAATTTCTTGATAACCTACGGGCTGTCCGACCGCAGTTTTTCCTCTTTGTTTTAAGATTAAAGAGCTTGCAATATCCCTATCAATCTCAATGTTACAGTAAGGACAAATATGTAACCTTTGTTTTAATAATTTTTGGCCAGTAAACAATCGGCAATTCGGACATTGTTGTGAGCTATAATCTTTATCTACTTTAAGGTAGAATTTGTTTTTTTTCCAGCAAATAAAGGGTAATATTTCATTCATAAAACTACCAATGCCAGAATCAAGAGATTGCTTTCTAAACAGACCTTTTGACCAAGATTTATAATTAATGTCTTCCACAAAGATATTGTCTGTTTGGTTGCATAAATGGTGAGCTAATTTAAACAACCAATCTCGCCTAGCGTTGCTAATTTTCTCATGAAATCTAGCTATCTTATTTTGTAGTTTAAGCCAATTATTTGAGTGTTTCGTCTTATTCTTAAGTTTTCGCTGAAGTTTTTTAAACTTCTTAAGCTTGCTCCTTAAAAACCTTGGACTCTTGATTAGCTCCTGATTGCTAGTAGCAATAAAGTTTGATATTCCTGCATCAATTCCTAATGATTTTTCCCCTGGTATGGCATCTGGGACTACCTCATGAGATTGAAAAACAATCATTAAGTAGTAGCCACTCGCTTTCTTGACAATCTGGAATTGTTTAGGTGTAAATCCTATAGGATAAGGTCTGGATTGTCTGATTGTTATCCACCCGATTGAAGGAAGTTTTACTTTTCTTTGGTCTAAACAATTCTTAAGTAGTTGGGGAAAAACAAAACTTCTAAAACGATTCTTGCTGCGAAAGCGAGGAAACCCTCTATCTGGTATTTTAAAAAAGTCAGACCAAGCTTTATCAAGTCTCTTCAAAACTTGTTGTAATGTCTGAGCATTTACAAGTTTTAAATGAGGAAATTTCTTTTTAGCTTCAGTTAACGCTTTAGCCTGATTCTTGTAACTAGGGAATGGAGCATCCGCAGCAATTATGTATTCACAAAGTATCGAGCAACAATCCATTCTTGACTTTCGGGATTCAAGCCAAGCTTTTCTTTCAGCATGAGCGAAATTATAAACGCTGCGACAAATATCTAAATATTGGTCAAACTGCCTGAAAAGTTGTTTAGTTGGCTTGATTTTATAGCGATAAGTCAAAACGATCATTGCTCGACTAATTCATGATATTACATCATATAATTTATCGCTATGTTATGTCAAGTCGGTATAATAAATGTTTTAGGTTGATATATAAACTTAACGCGCATATTATCTTTGTTACTAAGTACCGTAAAAAAGCCATCAATCAAGAAATACGTAAAAG
>JAAUYJ010220391.1_pt1 | contig 11700 bp, 15 predicted proteins | sample 7278031 | NCBI WGS metagenome assembly JAAUYJ01 (sample SAMN14350222, study PRJNA611818) | marine sediment metagenome | isolation source: surface marine sediment (1.8m) | place: French Polynesia: Moorea | collected 2018-08 | reverse complement strand
GGCACGAAAAAGGCTAGGGATGCACAAAGACTTGAAAAGTTCCTTTGCGAACCAACATAAGCTGTTTAAAATCATTGTCAAGACTTAAAAACCAAAAAGAAATTTTTGTATTCATGAAAGAATTAAAAAATATAAGCGTTTGTTTTTTGTTTCGTCTTTCAAGCTTTTTGTTTCCAAGTTCAAGTTGCCCCCATCCCTAACTTTCATTCGCCGCCAAAAAGTCCCCGGGAGAGCCCTGTCTATTTTTCTCTCTCCGGGTTTTTCCGGTTTTGTCGGTGCCTCCGGACCCTCCGGGTCGACCTTTTGCCCTCTTCCGGTACGGTGAGCCCGCGATATTGCGTATAATTCATTGTAGTGAAAGATTTGAATGTCTCGGTATATTTTTTAACCCTTTGGTTGTTGCCTGTCTCTTCTGTTTCTGTGTGGAGACGACAGAGGATATCCAGTAAGTTTCTTTGGTTTGACCCTGGATTCTTGGTCTTTCAGTGCTCCCCCGTTCTCGTCACCATGGCCAAGGTCCACGTGAACAACGTTCGCGTGCAGAACAACCCCACGGCCTTCCTGGAGAAGTTCGAGTTCGAGATCACTTTCGAGTGCCTGGAGGACCTCCCGGAGGACCTGGAGTGGAAGATCATCTACGTGGGGTCGGCAGAGTCAGAGGAGTTCGACCAGGTGAGAGACAAGACAGATTTGCAGGCGAACAAGACGTTTTTAAATGCACTTTCGGAATATTAGAACAAAACAATTACAGTCCAGTTTGATTGACTAGCAAATGCTTGAAAAACTCAGAAAAACAAGAACATTAGTTTAATTTTGCTTCTCATTATTTTGTCCTCTCCCCCCGTAGAACCTGGACACGGTGTACGTGGGCCCCGTTCCGGAGGGCAGACACAAGTTCGTCTTCTCGGCGGACCCTCCCAACCCCGCCAAGATCCCCCTCCCTGAGGTGGTGGGCGTCACCGTCATCCTCATCACCTGCTCCTACCGCGAGCAGGAGTTCATCCGCGTCGGCTACTACGTCAGCAACGAGTACGAGGACCCGGAGCTGCAGGAGAACCAGCCAGAGCAGCCGGACTTCAACAAGCTGCGCAGAAACATCCTTGCCTCAAACCCCAGGTTAGGAATTGATCGCTCAGCGAAGAGGGAATTGTAAAGAGTGCTTGTTTTCTTCCACAGAGTGACCAAGTTCAAGATCAACTGGGAGGACCCTAACGCGTACAAGAGCCCCCTTGACGACGAGAACATTCCTCCCACGCCGGCGGACGGGCTGCCGGAGCCAATGTGAGATCTCGGGGAACGGTTTCTCTCTGTGGCACAATCTTGCTGATAATGGCTTTCTCTGTTCTCCCAGGGAGCCCGGCTCGCCCACCAAGCAGAACGTGAACAAGCTGATAGCCGGCATCACCGGGAAGCCCCCCGCGCGGACCCCGGAGAAGAAGATTTCGGAAGACTCCATGGACTTCCTGGACGCATGAACAGCACCGCGCGCCAGCTCAAAAGCCGTTACGTCCTCCCGCGGAAGGAATGTGAACCCGTCTCTTTCTCCCCCGACAAGGGGGGCTCCCCAAAGCCATTTTTTCATGGTCTCACCCACTCATTTGTACTGGACCGAAAGGCCGCAGAGGGCTTATAAGTCTGAAGGTTTTTTTCTCGCGCCATCGGCACAGCATTATTTTATTACCGTAGTAAACGTGTGACTTTCCCGACTAGAAACTAAAATATAAATTTCTTGGTAGATCAAGCATCGTTGCAAATGATTTGCTGAACATTTCAGTCTCCATGAATAACATTTATTGCAAACGTATAAAAACAAACCCAACAAAAATCATCACATCACGCTTCAAATGCTCTTGCCCTTCACACCCCATCCCATGGTGCCCAGAGCGGAGGCACGCACTCGTCGGAATGCTTCTTTTTCACATGGCCAGGCTCTTTGGGTTGTTGGCCGCAATGTAGTGGTAGAGGACCACCAGCAGGAAGACGGTGACCCCGAGCATGTTGGCGAAGACGGCCAGTTGGACGTCGCTGATCATGGTGGATAAGGCGGTGGTGCTGTAGAGTTCGACGAAACCTGGAAGAAGCATAACCTTGACCATGAATTGCTGCACAAGACTCAACTAAGTGCAGATTATGGGTCACTGAAGGGAACTTTTTATTGAGTCGACGCCTTGCATGTATTATTTTCACTACAGAATTGGTTGTGAGTTTGTCTCTGTTTCACTGGCTGTATTTGTAGACCGGCCCCGGCGTCCTCCTCTTGGCGGGGGCGTTGGCCACGGCGGAGGAGGCCTCCTCCTTGCCCTCTCCGCCCGCCTGCAGCGCCTTGGTGGAGTCGGCCAGCGTAGTGGGGAAGGTCACCTCCCTCCGGCCGTCGCGGGTGAAGTAGTAGTTGCCCGAGACCTTGTGGGCCGGTCCCGGGGGAAGGTTGGCCTCTGGAGGGTCTCGCGTGGCCATCTCGTCCTTGAACCTGGGGTTGATGTTGGCCTCCCTGCCCTGCAGCAGGTTGCGGAACTTCTGCAGGAAGGGAGAGATGTCCCTGTGGCCTGCCTGGCGCGCCAGGGCCAGGGCCGTCGCCCTCATGGCGGTGTCAGGGACCTTAAATGGTCAGGTCAAGTCCGAGGTCAGGTCGAACAAGTCCCCTTGTCCACTCGCCGTCTTGCTTTCTGCACTTCTTTTCCCTTTTTCGATGGCTGCATTTGCCTGCTGACGCGTCAAAGCCAAGAAAAGAAAGCGCCAAATTCAAACACTTTTGAGCTTTGAGAAGGAAATCAAGGAATCATTCTCAAGGAAAAGTTCAGACCAGGAATTGATCTTTTTTTAGGCGTTACCGGTCGGGGCCGCCATTTTTGTGTCTCAATCTCAAGATGAAGCGGAAAGATATGTTGTTCAATTTTGATGAATTTTTGCGTAGAGAATTAATGCTAGTGGTTGGCGGGATTGCTTAAATAACTGTATTTATTGCTTCTTTTCGTGTATCCAGCGGTTTTTCCTCATCACATTCAATACTACTATCACAAATTTGATTATTTGACTCATGGACGGAGGAGACACGGGAGGTGAGATCTTCCTTGAGCGGCGGTACCGACGGCGAGTGTACTTTTAATTACTGAGTTGGTTAAACGGTGGCGGGCGGTGCGTGTGTGAGTTGTTGGTTCTTATAACTGACTCCTAATAATTTTCTGCTTGCTTGATATGTATCTGTTTCTCAAATATAGGGATAATGGTCTACGTCTACGTATTGTTCTGTGCTTTGGTTCTCTGTTCAAGTCTTGATGACATCCTCTTTCTTTTCGGGCGCGGAGGAAGGCTGGAGTAGCGGTTCCTCCTTTTGATTCTCGCCATCTGGAAAGACATTTCTTGTGCTATAATAATATATTCGCGACAAAGACATACTGCAAACTTCTTTACCCTCTCCGGGGTGTTTCTTTCCGTCGCTGCCGCGCCCGTAATAAGCCAGCAGGAATGAGGCGGCGAAGAGGACGGAGCAGACTGATGCCCCGAAGCTGATGACGTGCAGGACGACGTCGGGAGAGTCCTCGATCCAGAACGCAACTGGGATCTTGAAACACTGGGCGCCGGCGCTGGTTGCAACCAGGAAAAGGGAGGTCACCTAAGAAGAATAAGATATATAAATAGTATTACGGTTGTCCAAGTTATTTTTCCAAGAATGAGCCCAAACTACAGTTTATAGGGTACAGGGTATAGTTTCAAGAAAAACTTCTAATTGTGGTGTAACTTCCTACCTGTCCCGATAGCTGCCCAACGTATCCGATGAGCCACAGCACTCCCGAGGAGAAGAGCGTGCTGATCCCCACCCCAACCAGGGCGCACCCGAATATGAGCGATGGCTCTGGATCCGGGAATGCTGCGACGCGGGCGGGGGACACCGTGTAGTAGAGCCACCCTGAGCCGGTGGCCAGGATCAAAAGGTCGAGCACCACCAGGAGGGACGGGGAAGGAAGGCGGGCGATGAAAACGGCGGAGACCTACCAAGGGGAAAAGAAGGGTTTTTGCTGCCCCTATGATATTGAGGCTGTAGGTGCTGTTGATTTGGCAGATGGTTCTGCTGCTGCTGCTGCTATTTTTGTGCTAGTCGTTTCTCTTGCTGTTGTTGATACTGCAGCGTTGGTTAATTGTGTTGTTGTTGTTACTGTTTTTCTTGTTGTTGCTGTTGTTGTTGCTGATGCTGCTTTGGCTGCTGCTACGACCTTACTTTTACTTTTGCTATTGGTGCAAAAATGGTTGTTTGTGTTCTTTTTAGTACCGGTACAAAATTGATAATCTGACTCCACCTATGTGCAGACGGAGATGAAAATATAACGGATTTTTTGCTGAAAAAACGCACCAGCCTGGCAACGGCGGATGAGGCGAAATATACGGTGGTAGCCCTGGCGCCGGCCGACTTTGGCAGCCCGAGTCGCGGGTGGCGCATCGCCAGCGCGGTCAGGAAGTTAAAGAATCCAAAGTTGGTGCCGTTGAAGCAGAAGAAGAAGGCGGTCATGATCCCGAAGAGGAAGAGGAGGCGCCCGCGGGAGTAGCGGCCAGCCAGGCGGCGGTCGGAGGCGCTCTCCGAAGAGCAGGAGCTGTCGCTGCTTTCCAACTGTAGTTTTTTTTTTGAAAAAGCACATTTAAACAAACTTTTCCCGGAAAAGCCACTCCTACAAAGTCGTTTTTTTCCTACGCACGTCTGCGGCGTTATTGTCATCCGGTTTGACAACAGCGTAAATATCCTTCTTGGCCTTGCCTCTCCTCTTCCTGCTCTTCCTGATGGCGGAGTTGGAGACGGAGCAGGCGAAGAAGGAGGCGGTGAGGAGGAGGAGGGCCGCTCCCACCAGGAGGTGCAGCCACTGGAGGCGGCTCAGGCGGGTGGGGAGGACGCGGAGGAGGAGGCCGCCGTCGTCGTCCGGAGGGGTGCTGACGGTGGTCGAGTCCACCACGGTGGGGGGAGGGGACGTGCCGACGGGAACATCGTGGTGGTCCTGAAAGGAAGATATCTTATCGATTCTGATGCCAAACAAAATGCGCAGCAAGCTGGGAATTGCCTGTAGAATAAGTCCCGCCAGGATGGGCCCGATGATGTTTCCGATGTTGAAGAAGGAGTGCAGTGCGGTGAAGTAGGGCCCCTCGCGGTGGCCGCGCCACAGGCGGAGGCAAAGGACGTTGCAGCCTGCGTGGAGGGATGATAAAGGAAGTTCGAATTGAATTGGAAAGTAAATCTTTTCTTCTGCGTGGTAATTTTATTTGAATCCTTTTGCGACTGAGGACGAAAAGAGGAAATGGGATGTGTGGAAAGCTCTGAGCCAATAAATTTTGATCCCTCCTTCCGCCCTCTCCTTGAAAGTGGGAAGGAAAGTATAAAAAGGGCCCTCATAAATTTCTGCTCCAACCAAAGACTTTTTTAACGAGGCAATTTCGGTCTAGTTTTCCTGAAGTGCTAAGCCCTGAGATGGCGAGAGAAAAAAGGTCGAAATGATGTCTGCCACACACAACGGCGGCATTGCCAACCTACCCGTGTCGAGCATGCCCATCCCGAACTCCATGACCGTGGAGCAGGCGATGAGGGTGGCAAGGGAGGTGGTGAAGGCGATGCCGGTGTGGAAAACGAAGACGACGGCGCAGACGCCCGTCATCAGGGCCATCGGGTCGCGGCACCGGTCAACCTGCAAAAAAAGTCGGTAATTTGTCGGAAGTAAACATCGGCGAATGTCGCACCAAGTATCCGCCCGCAAAATTGCCGAGCGGGAATGAGAGCGCCCCGAAGGCGAAGACGAAGGCGAAGTCGTCGAGGTCGATCCCGGCCTGCACTTTGAGGTCCTCCAGAGTGGGGCCCTGCATGGCGCGGCTGAGGCCCTGTGGTCACGACAGGGAAAAAGCGAAAACATTTCATCGCATAAAAAAGAAAAGTGCTTCTGGCTAGTCCTCCTGGTGTAGTCCTTACCAGCAGAAGGAATCCGAGAAATACGAGTGTTGTCTGGATCCCCCTCGCCCACCCGCAGCCCGAGGACTTGGTCTCCCCCCCTCCGGTTTTTTCTTCATTTTCAAGTGCGATTTTCCCTTTTTCTCCTTTTCCGCTCCCTCCTTTTCCGCTGCCTCCGTCATCTCTGGCCTCCGCTTCCCGCCTTTTGGGATCCTCTTCCATCCAAAGCTCGGGCGGCGTGGGGAGGGGGAGTTTGTTGGCAGAAGAAGCAACGGCAACTCCCGTTTGGCGTATGGATAAAAATCTTCTTGCACACGTAGACTAACAACAGCGCTGTAAAGGTCAGAGGCCTCTCTCTCTCGGTCGGACGCGCCTCGCTTGACAACTGTGGCCTTGCTATACTTCAACTACTGCTTTTTTTAGGAGAAAGACACTCTCTCGGTCAGGTGGGGAGCAGGGGCGAAAAAGGCCGTCCGTTTGTGTTAAACCATGTACAGCAAAGAGAGCTGGCGGCGGCGGCGGTCCCAATCGATTGCCATGAACACGGCGCGCGGCTCCTCGGACGAGACCTCCCCGTCCGACGGGGCTTTTCTCTATCCTCTTCCGACTTTCCTTGTACGTACATACGTAAAGGTGCGTAGTACGGCAATGATCTTTTTTGTGTTGCCGGAAGGAGTTTGTTGCTAACAACTTCGTCGGGGCCTAATCTTTCGCCTAGGTAGAGCGTTCACTTAAGGAGGCAGCCAGAGACCACCAAATTTGGGGGAAGGAGCGGGTAATTACTTTCTGGAGTTTCAAATGTGAGTCCTGAGAGCTCTCTCTCAGGTCCGTTGGGCGTACAGGGGGGAACTGACGTAGTTTTCCCGTCTTCCGATTCATTGTTTCCGGGCTTTATTTTCGCGCCAATGGCCAGGCCTTTCCCCTAGCTCCCCCGTCCCGTCCCTCCGCGTTCGCTTGGCAATCCTCCAATGTCCACTTCATTAACGAAAAACTTTTCCCCGTCTGGGGAATCTCGTGTCCGCGGGAAAAAGAAGCCTCCTCAACAACAACAACAGCAATAGCCCGTAACTGCCAAATGTCTTGCTCGATGCAAACACCATGTCTGCGCATTGCTAAATAACTTTTCTCTCTCACTCCCATGCTGGTTCAGGGAAAGACGTAGGTAGCGTAGTACCTGCGTGGTTCGAAGAAAGAGAGCGAGAAACCGGATGTATCCAGTAATCGCGACGATATCTCTCTCGTAGTTGACAGGTAGAAAAAGCGCGCGAAAAGCGTGTTTGTTCGCGGGGCCTCGCGGAGGCTCGAGCGACCGCGGTCGGACATTTCCCTCCCGATAAAACACCTCATGTCGTTCGGAAAATTGAAGGGTCCACTCGGACCCCAAAAACTTTTTCGTCTGTGTGTGTGTTTGGCGCTGGCTAAAAAAGAAACTTAGAAGAAAGAGGCTTTCTAATTTAATGATGAAGGCGGCCGGAGAAGGCCTCCTAGCTCGGAACACGGTTTGGTCACATGAGAGGAAAATCCATTTCGAGTTATTTCCTCCTTCCTTCGCCTTAATCAGGAGGTGCTCCAAGGCAGGAACCAAGGCCCGTACTCGGAAAATATAGGAACGAGCGGGATTCGCAAAGAAAGCAGTGACCTTGAACTTTTGCTTTGGTGATCAAAAAGAGAAACTAGAATTTGTACTGTTTCAGGCGCTCAGCGCACGTCGGTGAATCCAAGTCCACAAAATCATTTCCGCAAGGTTGCAGAAACCACCTGCAAGTTATTAAATTATACTCTTGTTCATAATGGGAAAGGCCGCTAGCTTGTTCTCCCCCACAAGGCCGCCGCACCGTCTGCTCTTGTGGGAAGGAGTTGCGGCTGCTACGGCATAATATAGCTACACACCTACGTGCATATTAAGGAAAGTAAGCACAGAGGAAACGGGAAAGAGATTGCCGCCGCCACCACCGCCGCCTCACACTGCGCCCGGCACTCCTTGAGAGGAGAGCCATCGATTTCCGACGATAGAGCGGTCTAAACCGACGCCGAATCCTTCGCCACCGCTGTAGCCGCCAAAGTATACACAGATCTGATGCAAATTTTATCAAGGGCGACCGGGCGGAGACCGAGGACACGGCAGATCATCCGTCGAGCTTGAACAGTGGAAATTGTATACACCCGCTCTCTCTGCCTTCAAAAAAGTGTACAGTATATTTTTCTGCAATGCATTCGACGTTGATTTACGAACTATTGCTCGCCGTCGGAGTGTTGTTTGCATAGGCCTGAGAATGTGGGCCCCATTCCCAATCATTTCATTTCTCCCGCCTCTCAATCGATCATTCCTCCTTCTCAACCGGAGGGGAAAAATTTTTTTTCGATCGAACCAACCGCTCGCATGAAGACGGAGGCCCCACACTGCGCCAAAAGGGGCTTAATAATAAATTCCCTCCTGTCATCTCCTCCTATACCCCTTGCTGCAATGTCTGTTGTTAAGCGCTGCTACACATTGTATACAGTACGCACGCGGAAGGAGAAGAAAAAGTTTAACGCGGGCATATGCGCATAACTAATTCATATGGGCCGAGGGATAAAGGTGGGCCTTCCCTGCTGCGACGGGAAAAGAGGCGTCGGGGGAGAGGGCGCAAAAATTGTTTTCGAGGTCCGCAACGCACTGGACTCTCTTTCCTTTGTCTTTAACAAAAGGCGCAATTTTTCTCCTCGCATTTCCGCTGCAAGCAAATGCGAGTCTTTCCTCGAAGCTTCCTCCGCGGATATGTTGTTGTTGTCGGGAGAGGAGGAGGGGGCGGGGGAGGGGAGGAATGACCTCGAGAAGCATTTGTCTCCGTACGGCCCGTTTCTCCTCCCCTCCCTTTACTACAAGGCAGCTTCTAACGTAAACAACATAAATTAAGCTGCGGTTTCACTTGCTCAACAATACACAGCTTAGCAAAAAAAGGGGAAGCAGAGTGCTTTAAAAACATTTTTTTACAGGGCGGTTTTTAGGAGAATATCATTTGCGAGCAAAAAAAAATTGCCAGATTAGTTATTATTTCTTCCACAGCCACCCGGATGTAGTTTGGTAACGAGCAGCAACGCCCAATGCTTTTTCTGCTGTGCGCGAAAAATCTCATCGCGGAGGCGGCGCACATGCTGTCCAATCTCGATATTGCAGACAGAAGGGGGGAGTGGATGGAGTGGCGGACCACCCCCCAAAAAAGGAAAAGTGGGGAAAAGAAGCTTTCACGAAGCCTCTGCACCAAGACATCGAAAAAGACAGACCATGTCCGCCGCAGGAGTCACCAGGTCCAGTATTTGTCTCGCTCTTTGGCTGGGGGCCGCGGTGCTCTTGGTGTCTCCGTCGTCCTCGACGGTGGCAACAGCGGCATCGGTAACTGCGGCAACGGCAACTTCAGAGTTGCCGCCGATTGCGAATTCTCTCTTCGTCTTCTCCTCTCAACCACCGCAACCGTCTTCCAATTCTACAGGTGAGTTACGAAGGTTCTCATCATATTGAGAAACTTTTCGAGAAGATGACATTGCTCTACACTGTGGTACAGCAAAAAAAATTCAAAAGTAATTTCCCCTCCAATGCATTTTTTCCCTCCTTCGCCAAAAAAAGTCGTCTGCGGCGGATTCGCCGTCACCCGCTTCCACCTCGTGACGACTTCCGATTGCGCGGACGCCGCCTTCAAGATTCCCTCCACGGATCAACAGAGGATTGGGAGGACGACTCTGCTGAACATGAGAGACCTGGAGGAGAGAGGGGAGTGGGAGCGGAGGCATCGGATGGGATGGGATGTCATGGAGGGGGTAACAAGTTGGGTCTAAAGGGCTGTCGTTGGATTTTTTTGAGGGGGGATCTTTGTACTGCAGCCTGCAGGTTTAGGAGAATGTTTTTTGGAAGTGGGGAAAGGCGGAGAAAACATGAATCAGCGCCTGGCTTCCTCCCTCTTAGCCATTCCATCCGATGCCTCCCTCCCTCCCTTTCCACCCTTCCACCTCCTTCCCCGATCCTCCATTCCGCCTCCGAAACGAACGGCAACGACGACGCGGAACTGGCGATTCGGCTTGTCAGGTCTGTCGCCCTTGAAAGAGGAGTGGGGATCACGGAAGAGGGGCCCTAAAGAGTTGGCGCCCCAGCCCGCCTCGCGTGAAGAAGCGGCGCTGGAGGAGGGAAATGTCAGAGCCAGAGACATCAGGTAACACGGCTAGTGTACATCCCTATTCAAGGCATGTACCGTATACTGTGGTGAACTTTTTTAACGGTGGGTTTCTCCTCCTTTTTACTCGACTTCAGGTCTCTCGGCGGCGTCTCTCTGGTCACGTTGGAGGAGCCTCTGAAGGGGGTCAGGGGAGTGAGAGCGCGCCAAAAAAGCACGAGGACGGAAAGAGAGGCGGGGAGGGATATGAGGGCACGGATGAGGGGAAAGGAAACACACGTCGCAGCTCACTCATTACTTTGGCCCACTTTTCATCATGTCCAGGAAAAAAATCAAATCGGGAAAGTGCCTTTCCTCGCCTTCGTAAAATTGCTACAAAATATAAAAAAACCCTCACAAAAAGCAAGTGGGCTGGGGTTGTCCCCAATCCTCCCAGAAGGGCTTCCGATTTCCGTCACGTCTCTCCGGGGGAATAAAAGGAAAACGCTATGGCGTGGGCGAGTAGTGGCGACACATTGGCCATCCGAAACCACCTCCCACCGCTTCCCCCCTCTCTTTCCAAGTCAACACAAACGTCCACCCCCAAAAAAGGTCTCCTCTGGGTCTGATGGGAACGGGCGAAGTGGGGGAGGGGGAGGAAGGGGGAAGAAGCCATTGGTGGCGATTCCGCCTGGGAAATAGTACCGAGGCCCTGGAAGAGGAGGAGGATGAAAGATGGAACCCTAGCACCGTGGCGGCCGCGGTTGCCCCCCTTCCCCTCCGCGGCGGAGGCGGGGGAGGAAGAGCCCACTTGAGACTGATTGGGTGCCTTGGAATTCGGGACTGCAGCGACAGCGCAGCAAGTGCACTGAGGGTCGAGGGCTGGCCCGTAGTGTCTTGGAGACGGCAGGTGGGAGAATAATCAGACAAAAAAATCAGAGGCCGACATATTTACGTACGCTATTTTCCCCGCAGACTTCTCCTAGACGGAACCCGAGGAAGGAAGCAAGTTTGTCATCTTCGTCCCTCCGGCCAAAACTACTTTCTAGGCAGGGTAACAGAAACTTTCCTCCTCCTGCCTGCTTTAGACAGAATTATTCACGATTGGGAATTCGGGTTCAAGGGCATAGCAACAGTGGTAAATTAGTTGTTTTTTTTAAAAAAATATTATCTTTTTGTATCGGGCCATACGAAAAGTATTGCCGTATTTTTCCTGTGAAACGATCTGTTTGATCATTTTTTTTGTCAAATCCCTTCACTACGTGAACTGAATGGAGACACAGAGAAATGTATAAAGAAGAAAGGCGCATTCAGAGCCATCAAAAGCAGGCAATGTTGATTTCTTCCCGGAGGCGCAATAATTTGTTTGCATTTCCCTTTTCCCGCCCCGAAGGCACTTCTCTAATTGGAGTCCATTAGGGAGAAAAGAAGCGTCTGTCGGAGGCAAAAGAGGAAAAGCGTACGTAGTAGATACGCAGAGAGGCGCGATGGGATATGATGGTGAATACTACGCAGCGCCGATATTTTCTTTCCATCAGTAATGGGTATTTTTTGGGGTGAGGGAAAAGGGTCCAGGCGTGGGAGGATGGGGAGGGAAGGGGAGAATTGGCCGGAGGGCGACCGTAAAACAAGCAGCCGAGGAGGAGGAGGAGGAGGAGG
>JAAUYJ010112373.1_pt1 | contig 11705 bp, 8 predicted proteins | sample 7278031 | NCBI WGS metagenome assembly JAAUYJ01 (sample SAMN14350222, study PRJNA611818) | marine sediment metagenome | isolation source: surface marine sediment (1.8m) | place: French Polynesia: Moorea | collected 2018-08 | reverse complement strand
GTTGGACGTCTTCGGCACTTCCTCCTCCTCCTCTGGCGCCAACAACAGCAGCATCGGAGGGACGGGAGGGGGTTTCATGAAGACGTCCCCCTCCACTTCCTCCCTGTCATCGCACGCTTCCAACCTGGCCTCTTCCGGCGGAATGACGGCCTCGGCCTCTGCCTCCGTTCTCTGCAGCCCTATCGGCGGCGGCGGAGCTCCTGAGAGGGGAGCGGCAGCCGCAACAGCAGGCGGAGGAGGAGGTTGGCAGGAACTGCTATCCCCGAGCGGACCCGGTGCAAGGTACTTCTACTTCAACCGAGCCAACTTGGCCATGAAGAGCACTTTGGGCTCAGGAGGGGAAGGAGGAGGAGGAGGATCTTTAGATTCCGCCTCTGTATCGGCGGCGGCCCCAGAGCCCTCCTTTCTCCCCGCCGTGTCGGCGGAGACCTCCCGGGTGCTGATGGACATGGCGGAGGCCTTCGAGGAGCGGGACGAGGCCGACTCCCCGCTGGAGTGCTGCTGCAAGACGTACTCTGACCAGTGGGCGGCGGGCAAGCGCGGCGGCGGCGGGCGGACGTTGCTGGCGGCGGTGGCGGCCAAGTGCTCCACCCTCATGGACGCCTCGGAGGAGGTGGACAGGCTGCTGCAGCAGGACTTTAGGAACGTCTTCATGATGAACAACTAATATAATAATCTGGCAACAACAACTCAACTTACTGTGATGTCTAACATGGTTTTTTTAAAAAAAAATGAAATGAATTCGTTGTGAATTTTTAAGGCGCAAGTGATACATAATAAAATTTCTTCCTCATCCTATCTATCTGATTAAAGCGTTACAGTTTTCGCAATTGAAAAAAATATCGGTGCAGTATCGCAGGGATACAAAGAAATGAAGTCCGGTATACCTGTACGCCAATGATTTGTATATTTAACAGTGGTACAATTATTTATGCGGTTTCATCTGTAGAAATAAGCAGGGTAAATAGCATGCAACTCGCAGTTCACAGGCACCGAACATTTTCAACACAACTAGTCCCACTACCGACAAGCGGGGGATTTCTCGCTCTCGCAGTTTGCAAATTTAAATCATAAGTCAAAGAGCTGATTGTGCCTGATTGAGATGCTAAAAAATACTGAGTCGGGGTAACAATTTATATCCTTGGCGAATGTGCGTAAAGAGGAAATTTCGCTCCTCTTTAAAAAAGTGGGTGAAAAAACTAAAACCTGTTCTGCTGGAAATTCATTTGACCTTGCTGATTCATCGACCCGCCCTGTTGTTGCTGCTGCTGGCCCCTCTGGAGCTGTGCCATAAGCTGCGGGTTCTGCTGCTGTGTGACCGAAGAGGAGGCGGAGGTGGGCATCCTCATCTGCGGACCCTGCCTGAAGCCACCCCCGCCGGCGCCGAAGTTCTGCTGCTGCTGCTGCTGGACGTAGTTTTGCTGCATGCGCATCATCTGGTTTGGCATCATACCCTGTTGTTGTTGCTGCTGCTGCTGGCTGCCGAACCCCCCTCCAGAGTTCTGTCTTTGGATCTGGCCCTGTTGCATGAACTGGCCCTGCTGGTTCCTCATCTGTCCGCCGCCGCCTCCCATCTGGTTGGGGAAGTTGCCTCCTCCCCCGTACTGAGAGCCCATGTACTGCTGCTGCTGTCCCTGCTGCTGCATCTGCTGCTGCTGCATGCCCTGCTGATTCCCGTACATGTTCGCCTGTGGCATCCTCATGCTGGGCCTCATCGGGTAGCTCTGGCGAGGGGGCATGAAGTTGCCCGAGGGACCGGCGCTGTTTCCCGAAGGAGCCTGGCCTGCATTTCCTCCTCCACCACCTTGGTTGAAGAACTGACTGGGACCAGAGGACGGCGCGGTTTGTCTCGCCCTCAGCATGTTCTGGAGCGCCTGTTTGGAATTCTGGCCCGCGGGGTTGCCCCCACTCGCTCCACCGGTCATTGCTGCGTTGGCCGCGCCGCCGCCACTGGGTCCGGTGAAGCGGTGGCCGCCGCCGGAGGGAGCAGACATTTGCTGCTGTTGCTGTTGCTGCATCCCGGCACCTCCTGAGAATCCTTGTTGTTGCTGTTGTTGTTGCTGCTGTTGCTGCTGCTGCTGCTGTTGCTGTTGCCTCATATAGTTCATGGGCATGGGCTGTTGCTGCGGAGGCATGTTCCCTCCTCCATATCCCCAGTTCTGATTGGGCATCCCACCTCCTCCTCCCTGGCCTCCTGCGCCGTACATACGCTGTCCTCCTCCCATGATTTGGGAAGCCATAGGCCCTGCCATCATCCTCGGGGTGCCCCGTCCAGCCCCCATCATCCCCATCCCTCCTCTCATAATGGGCATCATGCCCCCGACGCCGCGGCCGCCTCGCATCATGGGCCCCATCCCGGCGGGCCCCTCCACTCCTCCCACCATCTGCTGCATCATGCCCGTCGGCCCTCCTCCCATGCCCATGCCCCCGTGGCCCATCGCGCCGGCCACCCCTGCCGGTCCGCCCTGCCCGATGGCGCCCGCTCCCGCCGCATCTCCCATCATCATACCGGCGGGACCCATCGGGCGGCCCATCTGACCCATCATCTGCATCGGGTGCTGACCTCCGGGTACGGGCCCTCCGCCGCCCATGCCCCCGACCGCGCCCATGCCTCCAACTTGGGCCCCTTGTATCATCCCAAGGGAGGTTCCCGTCTGCTGAGGATTGTTCTGGTGCATCATCATCTGCTGGTTCGGGTGCATCTGCTGCATCATCAGGCCGCCGCTCTTCTCGCCGTCGCCCTCCTTGCTTGCCTTACTCTGGGGCTCTAGGTCCTCTGCTGGCAACGGCGGCGCCTCCAGGTAGTAAGACTGGCTCTTCTCCAGAGTGTCCGAAGTGAACTTGAGCTCGTGGAAGCTCTCTTCATACTTTGGCGGACGCCGCTCCCACTTGACTGCCCCGAACCAGGTCCACGAGAGGGGCGCTGCGCTGCGGTGGCCCTCCAGAATGTCCCAGGGGTTGATTCGCTGCTTGTCCGACATCTGGAGGCCCTGCTTCTTGTCCACGTTGAAGCCCTTGACTTTGACGCCCTTGGCGTCGGTGACCGTGCCGAAGGGCTCGCAGACGATCGCCTCCTCCATGACTTTGGGAAACGGCAGCAGTTGCCGCACGTACTTGAGGCTGGGCGAGTGGCTCTCCCCGATCTCCTTCTTGAGCTTCTTGGCCAGGGTGATGTAGGCGTGGTGCTTCCTGTTTTCTTCTCCCCTGTCCGACTGGCTGGAGTCCCTGTCCGACACCAGGATCGAGTGGATCAGGATCGTCAGCATGTCGAGCACGGTGAGGAAAAGGTCCGAATTTTTGGTGAGGTCCACGACACCGCGCGAGATGAGCTGTACGAGAAGGGTGCTCCAAACGGTGACCGATACGTTGTCCTTGCAGATGGTCTCGAAGAGTCCGCCGACCAGGCTGAACCTCAAGCGCAGCGAGTCCTGCATCAATTTCCTGGAGAGACTGTCTTCGTAGTTGTAGATCTTCTCGTCCTTGGTGAAGCACAGGAAGATCGACAGCTGGGTGTTTAGAGACTGCAGCATGTTCTCCTTCTGCTCCTCTTTGTATTCCTTCTCTTTCTTGTCCTTGCAGTCCGCGTCCAGCTCCCTCACGCAGGTTAGGATAGTCTGGAGGAAGGACTGGTGGGAGAAGGTGTTCTCTTTCCCGGGCACGACTGAGGACTTGGCCGAGCGCGACCAGTTCCCCACGTCGACGTTGGCGCTCATCTTGAGGATCCTCCCCTGGAGGAACTTGAGGTGGCGCACCATGTAAGGGATCATGAGCGTAGGCTGGTACCGCCGCTGCTGGCGGCTGTTGGAGCGAGTGTTCTTCTGCCGCTCGTCCGGCTCCTCCTTCGGGAACCGCTCCTGCCGCTCGTCTCCCTCGACGGCGAACATCTCCACGATGGCGCTGGCGGCCATGTCGAGGAAGTTCTGCACGCCGCTGGAGGAGGCGAGCTGGTTGTTGATGAGGCGGATCTCGACGGCGGAGATGCGCAGGTTCCACTCGTCCAGTCGGCCAAGGATGCGCGTTATGACCTCCTTGTAGTGCTCGGAAGGATCCGAAGAGGGGTCGTCGTCAGAAGAGTCTTCGTCGTCTCGGCTGCCACCGCCGCTGCTGTATGCGGGAAGCGAGGCCGACGGGAGGCTGGAGTTGGGGTAACAGATGAAGCGGAGGAGCTTCTGGGCCTGCTTAGTGCTCAGCATGGAGTCCAGGAGAGTCCCGTTCTTCAGCAGGTCGTCCGGAATCTGGAGGCAACGATCGTGCACCCATTCCTGGAAAAGAAGGAAGAAAAAAGTGTGCTAAACTCACTTTTGGCTTTCTTCATCGAACAATTTCGGTTCATGCTGCAAAAGCATATGAGCTCCCTACTTACTTGGCAACAAATCTGCTTCAGCGTGTGTTTGGCGAATTCCGAGAGAGATGAGTTATCCATCCTGCCCCCTCCGATATTGAGCCCTAGCCCAAAATCCTCGTCGTCAGCCCCTCCGAGCAACTTGTTGATGTCCCTCCCCGACTTCGAGTCTCCCCCTCCGTCCTCTCCCTTTCCGCCGCCGCCGCTCCCTCCTCCCCCCTCGGCGTCTCCCAAGACCAGAATCGCCTTGAGCACGGCGATGACCGCCCCCACCGGGATGGTCCGGTGCGCGGAGGACAGGAGGTGCCTGTCGCAGCTGTGCCTGATTCCCGAGGGGTGGTTGGCGGCCGAGGTGGCGGCTGCGGCCTTGGGAGACGTCCCCGAGGAGGAGGAAGAGGAGGACGGGTAGAACGCCGGGACGAAGGCGTCCACCGTCTGGAAGAGCTTGAGCAGGAGGTGGCAGCTGAGCCTGGCGCCCACCTCGGTCTCGCGGACGGGCTGCCCGTCCTTGGCCTTCTCCCAGGCCTGAAGGAGGGACGGGATGGCCACGCTGATGACGAAAGCCTGCAGGCTGAAGCAGTTGCGGGCGATGAGGATGGCGGCGAAAGTGCCCAATCGGCTGTAAATGGACTGGTCGGCCACGGAGACCTTAAAGGAAAGCAAAAAAAGTCTCAAACGTGTTTTGAGAGAATTAAAAGTTATGCACAATATTTGCCTGGGATAGCAGGTCAGGGTATCCGTTTGCGCCACCGGCATTGGAGAGCGCCACAAACGCTCCGAGCCACTCGGTCGACAGGCTGTTGCACTGGGCGGTGAACTCGCAGCAGAGGATGGCGATGTCGTTCAGCTTCTCCATGTCGTTGCACTCCGACACTTCCATCAGGACGTTGCAGACGAGGTTGTACTGGTTCTGGGGATTCTCGATTAGGAGCTTGATGGTGAGGGGATCGATGGACTTCTTTGGATTGACGATGTAGTCGATGCCGAACTTCCGATCCGTCAGCGTCAGATTCGACAAGGATGGTACGACCTAGTTGGAAGAGGTTCGATCGTACACACATCGAATTATTGACAACACTGTGAAGATCTCTACCTGAGGACTGAAAAGTCTCTTAAGTTCCTGAAACTTGTCCCTCGACTTCAGAGAGCTGCAGTTGCAAGACAGGTCGTAGAGGTACGCGAAAATGCACCACTCGGCCGAGTTGCAATCCAACATCCCTGGACTTTTCTTTTCGGAGCCACTGGAGCCGCTCCCAGGCGTTGAGCTGCCCGGAGTCGAACCGCTCCCCTCGCTGGGTAACTTTGGCTTATAAGCAACCTGAATGAGGGAAATGCTACGTTTCAATTTAATATTTGACATTTTATGTTTTTTATTTGTAAAAGAATGTGGGGAAAGCCGTCAAAAAATGTCAAAATTCTTAAGTGTCAACAAGTAATCGTGATCATCCTCAACAAATATGGCTCCAATACGACTGCGGGAAAGACTCATATGAAAGGCCCAAAGGGCGGGAAGATCGGGAAGCAAAGGGGACACAGGAAGAACAGAAACTACAGTCATGCAAGAAGACCGAAGAGGGTCAACGCGGACAACGATCGCGGACGCGCGGGAGTGCACGGCAGGGGGAACAACTTGGCAAAACGCTGAATGATCGTATTCGTGAATCGTAAATAACTGTGAATCTGATTGACGGCCACTTTTCTTTTGGTAAAAAATATACTCTCGAGTTCTCTATCTCACCTTTGATAGCTGGTCGAAAATTAGCGTGACGTCGGCAGAGTTGAGAATGACGATGGAATGGAATTTGCGGAGAACGCCCACTATGTACAGAGCCAAGGTGGTCGTGTAGTTTCTCGTTAGACAGGAACCTCTCTCTTGCAGTTGGCTCTCGACGCCAGGCAGCTCTTTGAGGATTTGCAGGCTCCAGTCGATCGTTTCCTTCGGGGAAATAACTGTAGCGACACTAATAGTAAGGCTTTCAAAATTCGTCTTACCTGGATGTTGAGAGCGAGTCCTGCAAGGTCAAGCAGGAAGGAAACGTGCTCGGCGACCGGGAGATACTTGTCAGTCCCTGCGGCAAAGGCTGTCAGCATTTCGACCACAGCCTGGCCGCACTGATGCGTCACCGTGTGCTGATCGAAGTAAGACATCCTTTGGAAGCGCTGGACTACCCCGTCAAAGAGACTGTCGTGACGTGAGGAAGCACGCCGGTTCACCTGAAAAGAAAACATTAAAAACGGAACATTGGCATATTCTAAGCATGAAACGTACCTTGCCACCGTCCGAGACGTCTATGCTCATTTTCTTGCCGAACAGCTTCATGATGTCCTTGCAAAGTCTTTTTACTCCCCTGCCATCGACCGTAGATCCACCTCCGACTCCGCTTACTGTACCGTACAGTAACACATGACGTTGGTTGACTTCGTGGGTGTAGAATTCGTCTGCAGGCAACGGGAAGTGGTAGCAGTACTGGACATGCCGGGACAGCTTGGCAAGGTCCGGCATGGACTTCTCGTCTGATTTCGTTCCTCCCGGGGTGGGAGGGGAGAAGGGACCTGGGTGATCCCCGAGCTGGTTCCCCTCCTTGATCTGGCTCAATAGGTTCGCCAGGTCGTCGTTGATTTTGCTGTCCTCAAAGCTCCCGTCCGCATCGGTGTCCCCCCGTTCGTCGTCCTTGTGGCCCTTGGCGCCCGCGTTGCCCGCCGCGGCGAGGACGCCCCCTCCTCCGCCGACGGGGGAAACGTCCCCGCGCGCTATCAGCTGGCTGAGGTAGCTGTCGTGCGAGAAGACATCGTGGCAGATGAGCTCGTAGAAGAGCAGCACCAGGTTGGAGAACTCTCGGCGGCTGTCTAAGGTAGGCGCGTCCAGGTCCAGGTACCGAAACAGGTGCTGCTGGAAGTACGGGGGATTGACGGACGTGACCACCTCCTCCCCGTCGTCGTCCACGGCCATGCTCTCTGGTCCCGGAGGGGCCATCTCAGCCTGCCGGCGCTCCAGCAGCTTGGCCACCACGAAGGCACGGTGCTCGCCGGAGCGCTTGGACGTGGTAGCCCACTCGCAGAGGGTGCTGACCACGGTGGCCTCCAGGGTGTCTGGCGAGACGGCGGAGGCAGGGGGATGGTGGCCGCCGAACAGCTTGGAGTAAAGAGAGTCCAACGAGTTCGATGAGGAATCAATCTTTTCGAACACGTAGCTGTCCAGATCTTCCAATATAGAGAGAATAAGATTGACCCTCTTGTCACTTGACGGTAGATGATCGCCAGACCACTTCCCTAAAAAATATCAAAACATTTCAGTAGATACATATACCTACTTGCAACAAAACTATTAATTTACCTTCAGTTGCCATGGACCTTTCCTTGATGATGACCTCCACTTCCTTGATTTTGTGACGCAGATCTTGGTTGTTCTGCCTGGGCGGCATGGGAAGGCCGGACGGCGAGCAGTTGGGTAGCATGTCCAGGGGGGACCCGTTCAGGGCAGACGGCGTCTTGTTCTCTCCGAAGCTGTACCACACCAGAGCCGATGGACACTCGAGCGCGATCATCTGGACCACGGAAGAGAGGCCCAGAATGACGAACCTGGCGCCGGAATCCTCCATCAGTTCCAGGAAGGCCGACATCACCGGGTGCTGGTGCGCCGGAGGAGGGGGCGCGGAGCCGTCGCCGACCGCGCCTCCTCCCCCGCCTCCCCCTGAGGTGGTCCCGTTGATGGCGTCGGTCTCGTTCACCAGGGCGGTGATCTTCTTGGCGCAGGCGAAGGCAAGCTTCCGGGAGAGGACCTCCGACTTGACGAACTCGTTGATGTACTGCAGGGCCAGCGGGAGGACCAGCTTCATGATTGGCTCGTCCGGGTGGCGGCAGGTCTTTTCCATGGCGTCCACCACCCACTGGAGGAAGTCCTGGCGGTCGAGCAGGCCCTGGTGGTACATCAGCTCGCACAAGGAAGTGGTGTAGGTCCAGTACTTGAAGTGGCTGCTGTTCTCCGGCTTATTCTCGTCAGGAAGGCCTTGAACGATGCCAGGCAGCGAAGAAGAAGAAGGTGCATTAGCCAGATTGTTGAGCTCTACCAGCTGGTCCTTGAGGAACCTGACCAGCGCGGTTGTCCAGTCCTGGCTGGGATCCGGCGCCAGCCTACCCTTCTTCTTGTTCGTCTCCTGCATGGCCATGCCGTAAGCCGCCGTCATCTTGATGAGCCACACGGCCCGCGTCAGGGGCACCTCATGCTCACACAGGCTGGTCAGCAGCTCCTCACGCTTGTTGAATACCGGCACCCTCTTGGCCAGCCATGACAGCGGCCTGGGCCCGGCCAGGTCCTTGAGCCAGGCGTCCACGGCCTGCTTGTTGCGCCCGGTCACCAGCCAAAAGTGGTCCTTGGTGTTGAGGCTCTGTCTTCGCCGCCCGGCGTCGGGGAGCGTGTTGGCGTCCTCCTTCTTGCCCTGCACCGCCCTTAGTTCGGCCAAGACCTTGCCCAGGGTGAGGGAGGCGGAGCGGGAGGCGGCAGAGGCGTACTCGTCGCTCACGTGCGCAGAGTAGCTCTGAGTGAATCCATGCTTGACGTGCACCGCCGTCAGCTCGTCCTCCTTCTGCTCCTTCTCCTGGGGGTACATGTCCGGGGGGCCCAGGCCGCGGTTGAAGTTGTGGTGGTGCCCGCCGTGGTGGCCATGGTGCCCGTGGCCGCCGCCGTGGTGCCCGCCCGGACCGGAGAGCGAGCCACCGGGCGGGGGCAGCCCGGAGGAGCCCCCGCCTAGGGAGGAGGAGGAGGCCCCGCCGGCGCCGAAGGAGGAGCCCGGGCCGGAGGAGGAGAGGCCCGAAGATCCGGAGCCTGAGGCCCCGCCCCCGCCTCGCCCGGTGGGACGGAGGGCCCTCCGGGACTCTGCAGGCTGCTTGACGGGCATGGTGGCCGCGAAGATGGACCTGGAGGCGGGGGTCGCCGTCGACCCGCGAAGGGGATGCTCAAAGGATGGGGAGCATGTACGGTGAGGACTTTTTTCGTTCAGGTGGACGTGGAAGAGGTCAGCGAGTCCACTTTCGGCAAGTCACAAATGCACAAGATACTGTGCATATAGTTGATTGATAGAATAATAGTGAATTTACGTGATATTTTATGAGTGTTGGACGGCCGGGCAGGAGGCCAGATTGTCCCCCTTTTCTGTCTTGGCTCTTGGACTCTCCACGGACCACGGTCTCCAGTTTGGCTTTAGCCAACTTGGTTTGGCAGCAGCTGCCAAAATCCGTGCACTCGCTCCAGCTCAAAGACGTCTTTGCTCCAGCTCCTCTTTCTCTTTCTCTCTCTTCTCTCTCGCTCTCGAGTTTTCTCCTTTTCCTGTAGCGTTGCCACCTTCATTTGCGGGCCGCCTTCTGCGGCTTGGAAACAGACTGGCCAGAAAAATAGCGTCAAGAACGAATAAATTCAAGACATTTTCTTCGAAGGACAGTCGATACGACCCAAAAAGACAATTGTGCTGATAGCCAACGATTTGTAGTAGGTACAAATATAATAAATATTTCAACGCCTTCCTTTCCTTTCCAGCGCTTTGGCCGCCATTGCCGCCTTCCCCGCTGAAGCCGCGCGCAGACGCTACAACTGTAGCACGACAAAGAAAGAGAAATATCGTAATAGACGCTTTCAACGTAGTAAACCGAAAAAAAGATTTTTGAAAACATAGCTTCATTAATTTGTCCTGAAGCTTTTTGTCAATGTCCAAAAATATTGTTGTAAGTTTGTTTTTACGTAGGTCCTTTCCTTTTGAAATGAGGAACAATTTTGGTGTTTTATTTCTCAAAAACTGATCTTTTGTTGATGAACAAAAAGGTCACACCGTGCAATAACAAAAAGCTGCCACTACAAAGTGGAAGAAAGAGGAGTCGGTCGGTCTGGGCCTCTGGGCGGCGAGAGCGGGGAAGAAGAAAAAACAATTTGGCAAATTAATTGCTGAAATCCGCTCCGGGATCCCGCCGCGCCGGGACCCGGACTAGACCCCGAGAGAGCCCGGGTTGCCCACCAGACTCTCCCAAGGAACATACAGAGTTCGAGACCATGAGTTCTGAGGCTGGTCCCTCGTCCGACGTGCCCCCCGTGGACCCCGCGCCGCCCGCCTCCACCGCCGGCCCGGCCACCAAGCCGGGCCCCGGGGAGGCCTGGTACAACCGGGAGACCCGGCGGGTGTCTGACCCTGCCCGGGCGCAGCAGCTGTGGGACGCCATCGTGGCCGTGCGACAGCAGAAGCAGATCCCGGCCATCGTGCGCATGTCGAGATACATGAACAGGTTCTACCAGGTCAAGAAAGGTGAGTCCGGACGAATACATGACACCATAGCAGACACATATGCTCATGCTCTGTCCTTGTGCCTTTCAGATGCTACCCAGCGCCTTTTGGACTCCGCCGTGGAGGACAACCTCATCAAGCTGGAGAAGAAGGTGGGCACCAAGGGGCACAAGTCCGGCATCGAGGAGCGCGCCTACCGACTGCCCACCAGCGACATGCTGCCTAGGGAGCGCCACGACTGGTACTGCTTCCACTGTCACGCCGGCGGGGAGGTGCTCCTCTGCGAGGGGTGCCAGCGGGTCTACCACGAAAGCTGCCTCAAGGCGGAGGTGGCGGCCGCGGCGGGGCTCAGGGAGGGCGACGAGGAAGAGGAAGAGGAGGAGGCGCATGAGGAGGACGAGAGGGACCGCACAGAGTGGTTCTGCCTGTACTGCAAGGCGTCGCAGAGGGCGGCGCTCGAGGCGGCCAACGCCACCGGGCCAGGCTCAAGCAAAAAGGCCCGCAAGGACCTCAACCACCTCCTGAGGATCCTCTGCAACAAGCTGAGGAACCGCCTGCCGGAGCGCATCCTGCACCGGGAGCCCCCGCAGATCGTCGACAAGCAGAAGAAGGTGGTGGACCCTGGCGGCGGCGTTGGCGGTGGCTCTGACGCCGCTGCCACCAAGACGGAGGACGAAGGGGGAAACAGCGGCGGGGACGGTCAGGACGGGGACGAGGCTACGATTCTGAAGAGGCAGGAAAAGGACGACGCCTGGAGAGCAAGCTTCCTCCTCAAAAGTCAGGTACACGGCAATAAATTAGCTATAGTCATTCCATTTCTTGAAGACCGAACATTCCCGCTGTATGTATGTGTAAAGGTATTTTTTTGGCATTTTGCCCGAACGGCTAGTGGTTTAACAATTTGTTTTAGTAACATTTGGCTTATTTTTTATTTAAAAAAGTATTCGTTTTTATGGGAGGCATTGGGTGTCGTAATATCGTGAAAGTGAAAAAACTGAAAAATTAGCGTATTCCATGGCTGCTGCGAAAAAAGGCAAAAACGAAGCAAAGAGGGGCACAGTTCGACCATGGTGGCACAAGAAAAAGGCGAAAAAGCC
>JAAUYJ010135417.1_pt1 | contig 11708 bp, 16 predicted proteins | sample 7278031 | NCBI WGS metagenome assembly JAAUYJ01 (sample SAMN14350222, study PRJNA611818) | marine sediment metagenome | isolation source: surface marine sediment (1.8m) | place: French Polynesia: Moorea | collected 2018-08 | reverse complement strand
TTAAGCAAAGGTCGAGAGGATTTCGTATCTGACAGTTGAAACCCCGGTTGTTATTTTGGCGATAATTTTCCTTCTGAAATATAGTGTTTGTAACTCTGTTTCTTCGGCCCCGGCCGGCGTGGTCTTTCTCTCCCGACGGTGGCGACATCTGGTGACAGCTTTTACATTTCAGGAGGGGGGGGGGAAGAAGAGGGGGATAATGTTTTTCCGCCGATTTTTGCTGATAGGCATATGTTTTCTTTAAGCTTCTGAAAAATCGCTGGTCATAAAAAAATTGGTTGCTGTGAGTTACTTTGTCTTTGAAGCCTCAGCGCCACACATGGGCAAGGGTCGACCCTTATTTAATAACGTACGAACCCTTATTTACTGTATCCCCCCCCCTGGCACCTCCAAAAAAACCGTTGCTCGCCCATGTGTGCTCAGCGCCCTTCACGAGTGAATCGGGAATAAGAAAACTCAACGTAAGACTTATACTTCGCAAGATCTGGAGCTGCAACAATGGTAAGAATTGCTTGCCAACTCAAACAATATGAGGAATTCGTTGGGGTAGAGGGAGAACCGTTTCGGAGTTTTTTTCCTATGTACATCCACAATGTATTGTTACAACAGTGGCAAAGAAATGTGTCTGTCTCTTGATTAAATTTAAATAGAGCTGATTGCCTGAAAAAAAAACTTTTTAGCGTCCTGTTCTCGTCCCGTTGTAGGACTATAGGAGGGGACACGAACCTCGTTTTCGTTTCAAGGCGAATCCCTTGCTTGGGTCTGAAGGATCCGATTTCGAAATCGGGAAACAATAAAAACAGCTGCGTGATTCGGTAAATATTTAGTACCTTTAAACAGTCCGAAAGAACAAAGTAGGGTCGACACAAATGTTAATTAAATATAATTGTTCCGTGTTTTCCTTAAAAAACGCTAGGGTATTATTTTTTTGAGAATTGTTTTTTCCTATTTTTAGAGTGTTTTTATGCTACTCAGAATGGTACATTTCCCTTCTTACACTACTCACAGCGTTATAGGGGGGAAATTTTCTCTCGTTTCTCACCTGTTCTTCAGCCTCTGCTTGAAGTCGCTGATGGCGCCGGACTTGCGCCCGGAAAGCCTGGAAATTATTCAGTTTTGTTAGAACAAACAGTTTCACACATTTATGGAAAATAACTTCACCTGCTGTTGACATTAGCGGATCCTCCGGTGACGACCTGCACGGATCCAACGCCGGAGGAAGAAGAAGACGGGGTTCGCCTGAAGTCGGACTCGCCGTCGTCGCCGTACACCTGAGAGGTTAAAAAAATAATCCTTGTGTTTCGTGGTGTGGGAAAGTGTAGTTCGCAAGAAATTTCATTTGCGATCGTTTGAAAAAACCTATTACCTTTTCTAGTGTTTTTTGGGAGGAAAAATTACGTTTTCTTTTATTTTCCAACAACATTGCCAAATATACTTTTTCGGAAGCTTCATTTTCTACTTTTCTGAAAAACATCTTCACCTCGTTCTCCCCCGCCACCCCGACTGCGAAGGACGGCCTCTCGGTGACCGCCACCGCCACCCCTGCGCGGCCTCCGTTGCCAGAGGCCGCAGTGGGGCGGACCTTGTCCTCGAAGACCTCCTCCTTGAGTTCAACCACCTTTAGAATGGAAAAATGTCCGAAATATTTATTTCAACTGAACATAATTTGACAAATACGCGCACGTCACCTGCAAACTAATAAAAAGTTAAAATACTGTTTTGCTTTCCCTCACTAAGCAAAAGTTGAAAGTTCTTACTGGGAATGACAGGTCTCGCAAAATTTTGTGGAATTGCAAGTAGTCTTTTTTGCGCTTCAAGCAATATCTTTAATTTACTACATATACAAAACAAGTAGACTTTTTTCCCTCACTCACCTGCGCGTATCCGACGTTTGGGATCCTTGTCCCGATGACCCTGGTGGCGTGTACCGTGGTGGTCCCGTGCGCGATGAGGGTCCCCCCCGTGGCGGTCACCACACCGAGGCGGAGGTCGCCGTTGATGAAGTCCGAGTAGAGGGTCTGGTAGTGCACCTGTTTTTAAAAAGCGAAACATGATGGAAAATCGTTGTGTTTTTTCTTTAAAAAAGTGCAACCTGCATTTTTTTTGTAAATTTATCCTCAGAATCATTTAATGTTTCTTGAATTCATTTGTGTGTGTCAAAAAGAAATTTGTCAAGAAATTTAAATAAAGTGTCTTTGCTTTTTTTACCTGCGTGGTGGTCGGATCTGGATCGTAGGTCTTGGTGGACACCACCCTGAAGCCGTCATCCACCTGCATCTGTGGCTCCCTAGATATGGAGAGATCGAAATTAGCAAAAAAACCGATTAATCGATTAATCGTTCGAGCCCTACCTGGACGCCCTGTCGAAGTAGGGATGGTCGGAGGCCCCGTCGACCTCGAGGAGGCCGTTGCCGAGGTCGGTGACGCGGTCGGGGTGGACGAGGGGGTCGTCGTCCCTAGGGAAAGAATTGTGGGAAATGCAATAGGAGGAGGTCCGAGAAAAACCTTTTTACGCAGAGTAGCTTCGAAGGTAATCATCGAAAGACTGGACGGAAAAAAAAAAGAACTGAACAAAGGCGTTTTATGCATTTTTTTCTCGGAAAACATGGTGCTAGAGGTAACAATACAGACAATATTTTTAAAGATTTTTTTGCATTTTCCACAAGTGGCAAAGATTTACAATTTTCCATGGCAACTCATATTTTTATATCATACCTGACAACTGAGCTGGGCCTGATCTCTACGACCTCCTCTATTTCTATCTTCGGCTCATCCGTCCTGATTGGACTCTTCTCCCTCTTCTCCTCTTTGAACACGGGGCGCTGGAAGTCATCGAAGAGACCCTCAAGGTCAAGCTTCGAATCGTCAGACTGGGGTGCCTTCTCGTAGAACTTCTTGGTAGAAGGAGAGGACGTCTGGAATATATACGTACATTTTTTAAAATAAATATCTCAAAAATTGTGGAATTTAAAACTTTTGTAAGTCCACGGGATGGTTGGGATATCGTCAAAAGTTTCAAAAATTTGTACGCTATTGTCGTGCAATTTTTTTCTGAAAATATTTCCCCCTTTATTGGGAATTGATTTGGGAATAAATACAAACTATTGACAAACGTATTTTATTCTCCCTAAAAACATTTCAAAATCGAGTTTTCTTTTTCTTACGTGGTAGATCCTCGTCGGGGTCACCGTGAGAGTGGACTCAGAGGCTGGAAAACACGTATAAAGTATTAAAATTGAATAATTGAAGTGTTGTGTAGTGCTTTGGACGGATTGGGTGTGAAGTGTTATGGTGCTGGTTTGAGGTGTTCAAACTCTTTTAAAAGCTTTTTTTAAAGCTGTGAAAGCGTGGTGGTGATGTTAATATTTCCTTCATCCCAAAAAATAAATATTCGTTTTTCTTCTCGTCTAGTCTTTTTTCGTGTTTTGCTCCAATGATGCCAAAAGATTCGTTATTTTCGTTCTCTCGTCATTTTGTCGCTTTAGTGTACGAACATCCGTTTCCCTCGAGAAGTTTCGGCATTTTAAAAATCTTTTTTCTCACGCGATCCATCCCAGATAAAAGGGGGAAATGCACTTCTATCCTTTTTTCCTGGCATCATCAATGGCTGACTTCTTGCTCTCTTACGGAAATTGGCAACAGGAACATGTTTTCCCACGAAATAAAAAAATAAATAAAACAGAATGTGTCAATTCGTTTGTCGGTTTGCTGTACCTCCTGCCTGTGGCGTGAACACCATGACGGTGTTGCCCACCGTGGTCACAAAGTCGAGGAACCCGGCCATGGTCTGGGTCACGTAGCTGGCGTAATACTGTGGGTGCTTTCCTTGGCCCCCGCTCTGGTCACTCCAGGGATCCGCCGTAGATGATGTAACTGTTGGATTTTTAAGTGAGTTTGTGCGAAAGCGGAGTGTGTGAAATCTCAATTATTTTGTGTGTAAAAAGTGCATGCAAGGGGGTGCGCTCAGTGAATTACTTTCAAACATGCCAAAAAGATAGTTCGTTAGTACGCATAACCAAAACATTTTCCCACATTAAATTTATTTGAATTATTCCTTATCATGCAAAAATATGTGGGAGCAGGATATGGTTTGGCATAGGACAAGGAAGGCACTGGAATAATCGGGATTCTGTAAAAGGAAGGAGGGGGAGGGAAAACATCTGGGAAAAGTCGTTTCGTCGTCCGTTTTATTTTGTATCTCGTCGTTTTTCGTCGTCATCGTCTCCGATATTCGGAAATTGAAATTGATTCCTTTTTTGCTCGAAAAAAAAGAGTGGGAAATGTAAAGGAGGCGGCAAAACCGCACGAAAAAAGGAGACGAATTGCTGCCAGACAGAAAAGAGAGTGCGGAAGGCTATAGGAAAAAAACGGTTGAAAAGGTCATACTATCATCATGAAATAGGTGTGAGTGTTTTTCCATCGTTCCTTCAAATCCGTAGCGGCAAGGGTTATTTGTCGGGCATGAAGAATTTGCGAAAAGATGCTCTAGCAAGTCTCAAGGAAAAGTCTAAAATTCGATTTAGAATGCACAGAATATGCAATTTGCCATTTCCTAAAAATACGATGAGAAGAAGGAATAAACTCGAGGCTATTTAAAACTTGGACAGCAGCTACCTGTCAAGAAGGAGATAATCTTACAAACTTCAATTCTAATTCTGACGATGCCAAGATGCCCAAAAATATTTCTATTTTTTTTTGCCGCCACTCACGGATTCCCTTTTTTGCGGACGTACCGTCATCACTGTCTTGCTCCCCTCTCTCCTCTGCTGAGGAAGAGGAGGAGGGCGACAGCAGCCCGCCTCCGACAGTGTAGGTCTGGATCGAGGGGTGCTTGAAGTAGGAGGAGGAGGAGGAGGAGGACTGGGCGGTCTGGGCCGTCTGTGCGTTCGGGTCCTCCTTGGAGGCGTAGACGACGACGACCTCGGCTGTGCTGCTGTCGACCGACTCGAGCACGCTGAAGCCGTCGTTCCCGTCAAGGGAGGGGATCTGGTGAGGGGGGTCTTGGGGGTCGTCGTTGGGCGTCGGGGCGTCTTGGGAGGAGGAGATCAGGAGGGAGTCGGCGCTGGCCGTACCTGAAAATTGACGCAAAAAAATAATTGAGTAAATGTTGTAAAGAAAACAATAATAATAATAATTTGGAAAACATGCTAGGAAATACTAATGTGTGTACAGATCGAGACATTGTTGTATATTCTCATATTTTCTTTTTTCACCTCCTTTCTTCTTCCTCTTTCTGCCCTTCTTCCTCTTCCACCCTTTTGGCAACTGCCACGGGCCGCCGAACCCTCCTCCGCCGGTCGCCACCGTCCCCACAAACACCCCTCCAGTGGGGACAGTCGGTCCAGCCACCTCCAAAACTTCCCCTCCGCTCTCCACTTTCTTGATTCCCCTGTCGACTCTTATCTCGCTGATCTTGTGGATATTGCCCTGGAAGTCCAGGTAGAGGTCCTCCTCCACCACCGCCGGGATCTGGTCCACAGACCCGGTGGACCCGGAGACCGGGTGGTCGTCCGGGCCGTATCGCGCCCGGAGGCCGAACCGGTTGTGGTAGAGCCAGGCCCCGACGGCGCCAGTAGTCAACAGCATCAAGGACAGATAGATAAGTGCCTTGAAACCGGAGCCGATCCTGCACAGGCATCCTTTTTCTTTGACATTGCTGCTGCTGTTGCTGCTGTTGTTGTTCCCCCGCTTGCTGCTGCTGCTGAGGTGCCTCCGCAGGTTGACGGCGAAGCTCCTGCTCAAGACAGATTTTGACTTTTTGATCGTTACAGCCTTTTTGCCACTCTCGGCGTCCTCTTCTTCCGTCTTGTCCTTGTTCCTCCTGATTCCCTCCCTGACCGTGGCGGACTTCTTCTTCCTCTCCTTCTCCGCCAGGGTGACCCTCTTCCCCGCGCTCTTGGGGACGGTGCTGGACAGTCTCGCCATGTTTGGGTATCATTCACATACCTTGTTCACAAAAATAACCCCACGACAGTATGTACGCACTCGTGTGACTTTGACGCAAAAGCGCCGATGGACTGAGACTGACTGACGCCTTTTTTCGCGTCACTTCTACAACACCACCAACCAACACCATGAGAAAGACGAAGAAAATTTCGCACGGCGGCGGGCGAGACAGAAAAGTTTTTCGACGGAAAGTTCCCAGAAATTCTTTTCTTTTCCCTTACATATCTAGGCAAAAAAGTGGCTCCATTTTTAGTGCGCAGCATCATCCTTCTTTTTCCCACACACGCCCGTGAGAAAAAAAAGGTTTTCGGAGGAGGAGGGAACCAACGAGGAAGATGGAAAGAAAGATGGAATTTGATGCATTCGACTTTGATGGGCCTATTCCGGTATAGTTCCATTAATTTAAAACATAGACCAATTGTTTTCTTTTTGCCAAATGGGAGGTGTCAATATGCAGATATTTTCGAATTAATTAACACATTCCATGTAGATTTCCCCTGTAGGGGCGGCGTCGGCCTCCTCGTCCTCTTTAGAACTCAACATGTCATGGATCTGTGGGAAAAGAAACAAAAAAAACTTTTCAAAAAAGGTAAAAGTTTTTCATGTCCCAACCTTGTCCCAGAGAGCACATCTGTCTCCAAAGGCATTGTCAATCGGAAATGTTTCTCCGGCTTTTAAATTCATGACTTTGAAGTCGGAACTGGAGTTGAACCCGGGCCACTCAGGCAGTCCGGGAGAGTTCGGGTTCCTTGGCATACATATAAAACACTTTTTTGAAAAAAAGAACGTATGTATCTCCTTTGATATACCCATTTTTGACAAAGTTGGTCCAGTATTCCATGATGTCTTTTGAGAACTCGACCTCCTCCGGCTCGAACTCGGGCTCCCCTCCCTCGACCGCGGGCATCCCGAACACGAAGGGGAGCTCCATGGCGTGGAGGGTGCCCATGTAGGAGGGGAACGGAGAGCGGGAGGAGCGGTGCGAGTAGTGGTACCTTCGTATCGCATTATGGTGAAGCACTCTATTTTACGTCCAACTTTGAACAGGAGAATAGAATCTTTGATTCACAATTAGAGAAACAATAAGTTAAAGCAAATCAAACGCCCCCCTCAAGTAACCAAAAAATATTGTGCTTTTTAAAAAAACAAAATTGTAATTACTTTGCTCCTGATCAAGCACTTCCCCGCAAAAATCGCAATAATAATACTCGTTTTTTAAAATGTCTCAAGTTTGAGAAAAAGACGTGATGCGTCAGTTTCACCTGAAAACGTCATTCTTCGCTTCTCCCCCCACCTCCCTGGGCAGACGAAGGCGCCGTCGGCATACAACTGCTCCAGAGCGTAGAAAAGACCGGTCGGGTCATCACGGTTCAGTCGACTCAAATAGAAGTCGGCGACCATTTCGCGGGACTTTTTTAATAAAAAGATTCCTTTTTAAGAAACTATTTTGGGAATTTCGGTTCAGTCTACCTCCTGCGGGTATTGCCGCAAAACTATCGCCAATTTCCTCTGGAATTGCCCAAAGGTGATGACTTTTTCATCCTCTGTCACCTCCCTGCAAAACACCTTTTAGATACACATCTTTTCCACATTCTGTTTTCTTATAAAAAACCTTCTTGGGTATATTTGCAGGAACATGTTCATGGGGAGCAAGAACATGAAACCCTCGTTGGCGTTAGAACCTAGCAAGAGAGGCTTCTTGGAGTACAGGGATTTCCTGAACAATCTGTAAAATATCCAAATAACAAGCCGTATTTCCCAAAGAAAAATAGTTAAAAATTACTGTCTGGGCGACATTGGCATGAAGACCTCGTCCCTGACTGGATAAGGCGTGTACATCTGCGACTTTGCCGCCGTCAGCTTCTTCGGATCAAGGTTCCGGAGACATTTGATGGTGTCCTCTGGCTTCTCTGGATCAGCCGGGCAGCCGGCAACCCTCGAATATTGCTCTGGAACAAGATTTTCTAAAAAATCTTTTTTGTAGACTTTTCGAAATCAGACTTGCCAGACTGTGCCTTTGCCTCCTCCTGCTCCTGGTAACCCCAGGGTTGGTACAGGCCTCCAGATTGCAGTATTGCCTTGTCAAACAGGCTGTATAACCAGTCTTCAGATTAATATAGAGACTCAATTTTGATCAAACTTTCCTGCAAGACACAGGCGACGCCAGGTGGTATGATGCGCTGGCCGCCCCGGCGCTTTCACCCATGATGGTGACTTTGTCTGGATCCCCACCAAAGTTGGCAATGTTGTCTTGGACCCATTGGAGAGCCATAACCTTTATAAAAACACATTAAGATAATGTTTTTTTATGAAAGTGTTTTGGGAAATTTGCCTGGTCCATCAGTCCGGCGTTCCCCGGCGCCCCAGTGCCCTCCCCCAGGTAGAGGAAGCCGAAAACGTTCACCCTACGGTAGTGTATGTACCCAAAAAGCCTTTGAACTGTGCCCTTGTCTAAAAGATTGACTCCTTTCCTCGCCTGTACTGTATTCCAACGAAAACGACCCCCCTCTCGACGAGTTGGTGCGGGTCTCTCCACAGCGCCGCGGTGGCGCTCCCCATCTGGAAGCCGCCGCCGTGGATCCAAAGCAACACGGGGAGGAGCTGGCGGATAAAGTGTGGAACTATTTGCTATTTGCTATCTGCTCTCTTCCAAAGTATTACTATTTATTACTGTCATCCTTTTTTGAGTTTTGGTCAATGCAATGTGAAAAAATTATTTAAGTCTTTGGACCCAGGGCCTGGATTTCGACAGAATGAAAATGTTTTAGCCACTGCAGTGAGTATGCAATACGTGCACATGACACAATGTGAAATGTCATTACAAGTTCCATTCCCCCCAAATTTAATTTATACTTTTACGTGGGAAAAACGAGAGCACCTCTTCGCTGTCGACCCTTTCCGGCGGAGCGTACACGTTCAAGTACAGGCAGTCCTCGCTGACGCCCGTGGTCACCCTGAACATTTCGAAGAGGACCCTGGTGCTCTGCTCGCAGGCGTCAGGGTTGGAGGAGGCGTCAAGGACGACGGTCCCTGCTTCGCTCCAAGGTTCGGGCTTCTCAGGGTGGGCGAAGCGGAGGTCCCCTACAAACGCTTACTTTTCAAAGCAAATTCTGTTTGTGAATGCTTCTTTTGTACCTATTGGCTTTTTGGCGAACGGAATGCCCAGCCAGGCCCTTTGCTTTCCTTCCGCCCCTGCTCTGATTCCCCGAACGCACCCTCCCTCCGTTGACACCAACAAATCGGGGTCGCCCGATTCTTCGTTCGGGCAACTGAGGAATCTACTTCAAAAAGCGATTTTTAGTTTACGGGAAAAGTTTTAAGACCATACCTTCCTCCTGCTGATGCCAAAGAGATGGCGAGGAGATACCATGCGATTATTCGGCAAACCATTTCGTTGGTTCGGCTCTCCTCCTACCTCGCGGTGGTATAGTACAGCGAATGGCAAACAAACAAACACTGACTGAAAATCGCGTGCCCTGCTCAGTCGCTTTGTGTGTTTTTTGTCGACACAAAAAAGTAGCCTTAGAGTGAATCCGTAGCGGGCATTTATTGCTTTTCACTATGCTTTGATATCACTATTGTTGTCTTTAGGACTTGTTCCTGGCCCTATTACCTTTTGGTTTGGTAGTTCCAATTCAATTTTGCGGTACGCTCGAATGACCTAACCTTCGTCATAAAACGACAAAAGACATCTGAGAAATGGCATGACGACGAGAGAAACCTTTCCCGTGCTTTTTCATGCTTTTTCAAAAGTCAAAAACAGGTTATTTATTCATCGCATTTTTGTGCCGCTCGTAATGCTAGAATCTTGATTCCAAATTAATGTTCTTCTAATTTGAGCATGATATTGCCCTATAAACTTCAATGTTGTTTTACAAGCACTTGCTCTTTTGTGGGGGACGAAATTCGATTGTTTGTCCGATGCCGCGCGCGCGAATTAGTTTATTGCCGGTATTCGCCTTCTCTTTTTTTGCCAAATAGGGGGGTGCGCCGAAGAAGAGAAACCCGGCGATGCGATTCATCTCTTGGGTGAGCGGTAAGGTGTATGTACAGTAGGCGAAAAAAATTACGATTTGCAAGCCAAAGTCAAGGGCAAAAAATGTCATAAGGTCACAGGGTGTTGTCAAATGAAATAAGTTCACTCTCCAAATAATATGTTAGTAGCGGTTTTTGATACAGTTCATGACACAAACGTGCATCTTTGCAAATTTTGAAACACCCGGTGTCATGGTAAATCAAGGGCAATAATTGCAACAACACAAAGCTATCTTGAACGATGGCCAAGTTTGACCCCTTGTTCAGCAGCAATAAAATCGCACTCAGAGTACAGTAATAGTCCAGACTTCATGCAGGTTAATCACCATGGACCCTCCTCCTCCTCGTCCCCATCGAGTCCGCAGCCTGAGACACTCCATGACCAAGGAGGACGGAAAGTGCGGCATCTTCTGGAGCTTGGCCCTGGACGTCACCTTCGTCTTCTGCCTGGTCGTCACCATCGTGCTGGCCGTGTACAGCTTCATGACCCTCCACGACTCGGAGACAGGGACCAAGATGGAACTGTGGCCAGCCGGGAAGGTGCAGGTGCCGCCGCTGGCGGTATGCAGGTGTGTATCTTTTAAACCTTGGGGATGCATTGAAGGCAATGAGTTGATTATCACTTTCAGACACCCACAGAACATCATTGGTCCAAAGAGTGACTCCTGGGACCTGGAGGAGGACTTTGGCCTCACCATCACAGACATAGAGTCGCTGGGATTTTACCAGGCCATTGAGGCAGCTGGCCAGTCTTTTGACGCCATCCTGGGCAGCCACCTGCTCTCTGGCTGGGAGGGGCTGGTGAAGAGGGCAGAGGTGTTTGGGGGATCGGTGGCATACGACGAAGAAGACGAGAAGCCACAGAAAGACAGCAGGAGTTTTGTGTCAACTGTAAGTGCTAAATGTCTTTGTTTTGGAAAATATATGCAATTACAAAGTTGTGCAACAGCCAGAGGATGACCCTGAGTCCTGGGAGGAGTTCTACCACCCGCTGCGGGGCAACTGCATCACTTTCAAGCCGGACCAGAGCAGATTGGCTGCCATGGGAGGAGTGCGCAGCATACTCCTGGCTTTGGTCACTGAAGAGGGTGTGGTCGTTCCTCCGGAAGAGGACAAGGATGATAATGCTCTAGCCACACAGGGATTTCGTGGCCAGAATCCAAAGAATCAAAAACACATGATTGAAAAGCACAGGACTTTGTACTCTTACCAGGATGGCTCATTCTTGAGAGCAAGGCAAGACTCATCCTTCTGTTAACATTTCATTAAACTTAGATGGATTCTTCTATCCTCTTCCAGGACTGGGGTGAAGGTGAGGGCCCGTCCGGGCAAATGCCACTACTTTGTGCACCAACAGGAGATTGTGGACAAGACGGAGACAAAAAAAGTTGCCGGCTGCAACGAAACTTCAGTTGAGGGGGAAAGAATAAAGAATATTGGAGACAAGGAAGATGATTTCTTAACAACCACAAGCCATGAAGATGACTGTATTTACATGAAGCTTGTGGAACAGTTCGTCAAGGAATTTAATTGTCTTCATGCCAGGTAAAACATGTTAACAGCCAAAAATATTTTTGCAATTTCCGTTTTTCAGGCTGAAGGAGCTACCAATCAAGTTTTGGAATAAGTACTCAAACATACCAACTTGCAAGTAAGTGGACTAAAAATGTAACATTACTTGATGTCAACCTTTGAACAATTTTGCAGGCTGAAGGATGTGAAGCCCT
>JAAUYJ010068097.1_pt1 | contig 11708 bp, 10 predicted proteins | sample 7278031 | NCBI WGS metagenome assembly JAAUYJ01 (sample SAMN14350222, study PRJNA611818) | marine sediment metagenome | isolation source: surface marine sediment (1.8m) | place: French Polynesia: Moorea | collected 2018-08 | reverse complement strand
GGATCACCGTGGATACCACCGTGCAGACCAAGGCGGTGGCGCATCCGACCGACAGCCATCTTCTCCTGCGCGCGGCCGAGTGGCTGGTGCGTCTGGCGAAGCGCCATGGGGTGAAGCTGCGCCAGTCTTTTGCCCGCGTGATGGTGCAGGCGCGGCGCGAAGCGGCCCGTCTCATGCATACCGGCGGCCACAAGCAGGGCCTGCGCTGGCTCAGGAAAATGCGCACTTGGCTCGGGCGTCTCATTCGCGACATCCGCCGCAAGATCGCCAGCAACCCCGGTCTGGAGGCGGCGTTCGAGACCGCCCTGGAGCGCGCCGAGCAGGTCCTGACCCAGGTGCCGACGGACAAGGGAAAGCTCTACGCCTGGCACGCGCCGGAGGTCGAATGCATAGGAAAGGGCAAGACCTGAGCCCGCTACGAGTTTGGCGTGAAGGCGTCTTTCGCCACCACCAACGAGTGCTGCAAGGGCGGCCAGTTCGTGCTTGGCGCTCGTGCTCTGCCGGGCAATCCCTACGACGGCCACACGCTGGCGGAGCAGATCGACCAAGTCGCTCGCCTCACCGACCGAAAGGTCCGGCGCGCCTATGTCGATCGCGGATATCGCGGCCACGGTGTTGAACGCGACGGTCTCGACATCACCCTCAGCCACACCCGTGGCATCACTTCACCGACGATCCGCCGCGAGATGCGGCGACGAAGGTTGGTTACTGCGAACGATTGCCGGGGTTGGCGGTGGCGTGCTTTCGTTGACTCTAGCGGTTATCCTAGCAGGCTTTCTGTTCGTACCAGGCAAGAACATTGCGGGTGCAATCAACAGGCTATCAACGCGCCTTGCCGGCGACCGTGGTGAAGTCTTTGTCATGATGGCTGGAGCGACGGTCCGCAACGTCTCACGTGGTGTAGCCGGGTCGCAGTACTTCAGACCCTTCTGGCGGGCATCGGTTTCGTGCTTGCTGGCTTGCCTGCGGTTGGTGTCGCATGCGTGGCTCTACTGATCCTATGCATTGTGCAAATTGGGCCTTTGCTGATCATCATTCCGGTGCTCATCTGGGGCTGGAGCACAATGGCGACCATTCCGGCGTTGCTACTGACCGCATATTTGGTCCCCGTCGCGCTTTTGGACAATGTGCTGAAGCCAATAATGATGTCCCGCGGTCTCCAAACACCGACTCTCGTCATTCTGCTCGGCGTGATCGGTGGGACGATCGGGTATGGTTTAATCGGATTGTTTGTGGGACCGGTCTTGCTCGGTATTCTTTATGACATCGTGGTTGTTTGGGTCGCCGGCAATGACGCGTTGAACGAACCGGATCGCTCAGACCCGACTTGATCGAACTGACCTCGGTTTCAAACAGAGCCAGTTCTCAGGAGCCTCCAAGATAACCGACAACCTACAAGAACTTCTCGCCCACATTCTCGGACGCCTCTCTCTGGCGTTCGTAAATGCCACACTGCTTCTTGTCGTTTGCGTGCTGTTCCTGTGTGGCGTGCTTCGGGAACTGTTGAACGGGTCACAGAGACTGCCGTCTTCGCCGCCTCATCCGAAATGGCGCGCTTGTCTCCAATCAAGGAAGAACTCGCCGCCCTGCAAGAACAGCTTTCAGATGCGAGACCAGAGATTTTCGACATCAGTTCGGGAGAAGAAATTTCGATTTTGAAGGCACAAGAATGCGTACTGATGAAGCTTGACGCTATGGAGATGCTATCTCCGAAGCAGACACCCGGCTCGGCCCGCTGGTCGAAACGGTCTCGACCGATCCGTACGCTATTATTGACTTCGCAGTCGCGACTGATACGGCGGAGTTGGGGATCTGGTTCGCCTCGCTCTGGGGCTGCAACCTACCGCAGAAGAGCTGGTCCGTCGCCGACACCCACCAGGGCTAAGGTCTAGAGGCGACACAATGCTCGCTATGCATTCTTGATCACTCGAAACAGGCAATTCCCGTAGCCTAGCAGAATCCCGCTTTGTCCTCGACCCGGTCATAGCCAAGATTCTGCCTGACGTCCGCTCTTGTTACAAACAGCAGTTGAGGTTGGAACGGTCAATCGGTCTTGACCCTGTGGACAGGTCGAAAAATACCTCCTCGATCGTATCACCAGGAAATCTGACCAAGTGCTTCAGAGTAGTTGTGCTCCCATCTCAGGTTCACAGGTCAGTCCGGAGCAGTTTCAGCGAGATTTCGGATGGGTTGGCAGCAATGGCCGCGTTGACGGTGGCAAGTGCAGCCTCGCGGTTCCCAAAGGCGCTGTGTATGCGCACCATCATGGTCCAGGCCTCGATCAACTGTGGGTCCATACGGACGGCCGCTTCAAAGGCACGCAAAGCCGCGCCGAACTGGCGCGTCGTTAGTCCCATCCCCCCGATCACCAACTGGCTCTCGGGGAAGTCCGCCTTGGCCATGACGGCGTCTTGCCATTCCCGCATGGCTTGTCCGAGGCTCTGGTTTGCATCCTGCGGCAGGCTAGGCACCTGAAGTCCGAGGAACTCCCGTGCGGCCGCCATTCTCACCGTGCGGCGGGGATCGCTGAGAAGGGCCGCCAGGCGCGAGATGGCCGTGGAGGCATCCGAAGACCGTTGTGGCGGGACGGCGGCGGCGCGCACGGTTGGATCGGGGTCGGAGAGAAAGGTTTCGGTCTGGTCTGCGATCTCAGCCGTTCCGACCTGAGCCAATAGATCGAGCGCGCTGGCCCGAACAATGCCTGGCAGGTTCGCATGGGCCGCGATCTCAAGCAGATCCTCGACCTGCGCCTCCGGGTTCTGCCGCGCCGGGGCAAGGGTTTGCGCGAAGTGCGGCTCGGTGTGGCGGCCGTTCGGGTACCAGGTCGCTACGGCCTCTGCAGCCCAGGCCGCCGTCTGGTCGGCATGGCAATCTGAACAAGCATTCGGCGTGCGCAGGGTCACTGAAAGGTCCGGTCGCGGAACACGAAATGAGTGATCGCGGCGGCCATCTATGCCCATGTAGTCGCGCTCAATCATGTGGCAGCTCTTGCACTGTGCACCCGCGCTGCCCTCGGGGTGGAAGTGATGGCTAGGATTGTCGTAGTCGGCCAGCCTCAGTGACGAAAATCCCGGGTTTCCGGCCTCCGAGTGGCACTGGGTGCAGATCGAGTTGCCATCGGTCTTCAGTTCCGCGGAATGCGGGGTGTGGCAGTCCATGCAGCTGACGCCCTCTGCGTACATCTTCGATTGCAGGAAGGAGCCGTAGACATAGACTTCGTCCAGAATCTGCCCGTCCGGATGGTAGAGACCATCCCGCAACGTCGAAAGCCGGTAGGCATCGTGGAATGGCGTGCCGGGCAGCGGATTGCCGCCCTCATGCGGCTCCCGCCGAGCATGGCAGGACGCGCATTGCTGTATCGTCGCCTCGATTCCTGCGGCGAAATCCATCGTGAGCCCCGTTTCACCGACGCCCTGCCAAGCGCTGGCGTTGTAGGTGAGGTCTGGATTGGCCCAGACGGAGTGCGCCTCACCAGGGCCATGACACGCTTCGCAACCGACGCCGATCTCAGCTTGCGTGCTGGCATAGGTGCGTTCGATCGGAGAGTAGTTCTTTTCGAACCCGGTGGCATGGCACTCGGCGCAGCGCGCGTTCCAGTTTTTGTAGGGACCGGTCCAATGGAACGCGTCGTCCGGCGGCAAGTCCTGTTCCGGATAGAGGTGATACCAGCGCTCTTCGTTTACGTCCCAGACCACATCGAAGCTTTGCACGCGGCCGGGCTCGGTTTCGATCAGGTATTGCTGTAGCGGTACGATCCCGGCCACCGAGTGGATTTGATGATCGGTCGTCACCCCGTCCTTTTCGGTGACGGTCGCATAATAAAGGCCGTCCTCGATGCGAAAGTCGACATGCATCCCATTCTGCGAAAAGGTCGTGCCGTCGAAATCCGCGAGGATGTTCTCGGGGGTCGGTTCGGTCCATGCCAGTGCGTGATGCGATCCCCGCCACGCCTCAGTCTCGTCGGTGTGGCAATCGGCGCAGGCGGCCGAACCAACATAAGCGGGCACGCGGCTCGTTGCGTCGGCCGCGACCGCACCTACTGGAAAATTTGCCAAAACCAAGACGGCTGCGGCCTTTGGCAGAGCCAACTCTGAGTTACGAAAAAGGACGCCGATCGGACGCAACACCCGCGCCAGACCATCGAGTGTGTGGGATATCAAAACGCAGGCACCATCCATTTAAAGCCTCACCAGCAGTCTGCGAAAGGCCATGCCGAAGTCAACGCACCTTCTCGTACCGCATATACTCTCATTAGGCATTGTCACGATAGGACTGAGGGCTTTGGCCCGTCCAACGCCCGAAGGCCCTCGTGAAGTGTGCGGGGCTTGAATAACCTAGGTCTTCGGACACGTCCTTTATCGAGGTTTGCTGCGATTTGAGGGCTAAAAGCGCCTTGCTCTTCGTTGTTCGCTCTACCAGCTCGAAAAACGATGTGCCCTCGTTGGCGAGTTTGCATTGGATTGTCCTCATGGGTACACCAACGCAGTCAGCGATATACTCCAACGTGGGCCGTTTGCCGGGTTCGAGCGCATCAAACAGCGCGCGCCGCATTCTTGGCGCGCGTTTCCGTGCGGAAGGTCCGCGGGTGGGCTCGGAAGGCGCGCGCGACGTTACCTTGGGGGCCGTATTTCCTGGCCCGTTTCGACAGCTCGCCTTGTATCTTGGCAATGCAAAGCCCAAAAAAAGAGGCGACCAATTGAGCCGGTTTCTGATTAAGATCAAAAAGACCAGCCAGGGGGGACCGAATGACTGAGCATCGCAAATTGCGCGCGAGACGGCTGGTTTTAGGCCTATCTTTGATCAGACGGGTCTCCCTCTTAATGCTTGGTTTGGTCCTGGTTTTTTGGTCTACTGTGCCCTCCAGCGCGCAGGTGTCTATGATGCCCGGCGGGGAGGCAGAGGCCGGAGCGACGATTGATGCAACGACGCTCACACCAGGGGCCGTCGATGCCATGGTCTCCAGGCTCACGGATGAACAAGTCCGTACGATCCTTCTGGAACGGCTGAACGCAGAGGCCACGACAGCGTCTGTCGAGCCTGATGGAGCGGATTTCGGGGATCTCTTCTACCACGTGACCATTGGCGCGTTCGGACAGCTTCTCGGCTCCTTCGCCGCCGCACCCTCCGTCATGCAGACCCAAGGTGATGTCTTTGCCGCGCTCGGGGACAACTTTGGTGACGCAGATTTGACGCAGCTATTAACCGCACTGGCGATCGCGATCGTCATCGGGCTTGTGGTCGAATGGCTGGTGAACCGTGCAGTCCTGCGCTGGCTTCCGCGCCCGGATGCGGTCGAAAACCCCAGTCTTTCGGACTCGGTCACTTTCCTTGCTCGCCGATTGGCGCGTGAGGTTCTTGGCGTCGTTGTCTTCTACATTGTTGCGCGGGTTGCGTTGCACCAAGCATACGGCGGCGACGATTTGTTGGCCCTTGGCGATACGGTGCTCTTTGCCCTTATCACGTTCCCTCGGCTGACTTACTCGGTTTCGCGCTTTGCGCTGTCACCAAAGTTCCCCGAGTACCGGATGGTCCATGCCGACGACACGACGGCGCGTTTTCTGTCCGGGCACTTTGTGGGCCTCGCCGTCATTGGCGGATTGGCCGCCACCGTCGGGGCGTTGAACATACTTAGTGGCGTCGACACGGACGGCGCGGGCTTGGGTTTCTGGCTCGACCTGATCTTCCGGCTCTATCTCATCTGGATTATCTGGCGGTCCTGGAACGGGCTTGTATTAATGATGCGTGGGTCTGACACGGAGGTCAGCAGCTGGGAAGACAGGGTTGCGCGGGCCTATCCGGCCTTTGCCATCACGCTGGTCATTGCCATGTGGTGGCTGCTGGCCACTATCGTCAGCTATGATGCGCTGCATCTGCTCGATGGTCGGGGTGATCTGATCACGATCGTTTTGCTGCTGTTGGCCCCTGCTTTGGACACGCTTATCCGGGGTATCGTTCACCACTTCGTCCCGCCGATTTCCGGTGAGGGCGGGGTTGCCGAGCGTGCTTATGCGGCGACCAAGGCTTCCTATAAGCGCATTGGCCGGGTGATCGTCTTTGGGCTCATTCTGGTGGCCATTGCCGATGCCTGGGGCATCACCACGGAGATGTTGGCGAGCGCCGGTGCCGCTGGCCGCGTGATTGAGGCGTTCTTCGGTGTCTTCTTCGTCTTGGCGCTGGGCTATGTGACTTGGGAAGTCTCCACGCTTTTGATCAACCGCAAGCTTGCTGCAGAAATCGGCGCGTCTGGAGTTGACCCAGAGGCGGCCGAAGCTGGTGAAATCGGCGGGGCGGGCGCCACGCGTTTGTCGACGGTTCTGCCTCTCTTCCGTGTGATCCTCCAGACTGCAATCATTATTGTGTTCGGCCTGATCACGCTGAGCGAGCTTGGCATCGACACCACGCCTCTTCTGGCCGGGGCCGGGATCGCGGGTCTGGCGATCGGCTTTGGCGCGCAGAAACTGGTGACGGATGTCGTATCCGGCGCGTTCTTCCTGATCGATGACGCGTTCCGCATGGGCGAATATATCGAGACGGGCTCTGCCAAGGGCACCGTCGAGAAAATCTCCATTCGGTCCATGCAACTGCGCCACCACAACGGGCCGGTCTATACCCTGCCGTACGGCGAGGTGTCGTCGCTGAAGAATATGTCGCGCGATTGGGGCATCATGAAGCTGCCGTTCATCTTCCCCTTCGACGCCGATCCCGAGCGCATTCGAAAGATCTTCAAGAAGGTCGGCCAGGATCTTCTGGAGCACCCCGAGTATGGCGAATACTTCATCCAGCCCTTCAAGTCGCAGGGCGTTCTGTCCATCGACGATGTCGGTATGACGATCCGCGGCAAGTTCATGGCCAAGCCGGGCAAGCAGTTCGAGATCCGTAAGGAGATCTTCAACCGCGTGCGCGCCGCAGTGGACGAAGCTGGAATCCCATTCGCGCGTCGCGAAGTCCGCGTCGCTCTGCCCGACATGCCCAAAGATGGCGACGAGGCTTCCGAGCAAGCCGCCAAGGCCGCCGCCAGTGCTGCCGCAGCCGCGGCCGTGCAGGCCAGCGAGACTCACGCGAAATAGCAAACGCGCGGGTTCTCCCCAGGTCACATTACGGTCAAATATCACGTCCGCTTCGCATCGAGAGAGATGCGTATTGTCGGCGAAGTCGCTGATCGGCAAGTGAACTCTAGCGCTCTAGAACGCCTGACCCAGAAACACGTAGGTGTACTGGTCGTTGTTCGAATTCACCGTGTAGTCGACGCTGAAATCCAGCGGAAACTTCTTAGACAACCGATAGCGCACCCCCAAACCGCCTGCATAAAGCGGGCCAGAACCACCAATATCGTCAAACGATGACCCGATGATCGACGCGCCACCAAAAATCGAAGCTCCCCAGCGATCCGATATTCGATGCCGATATTCCGCTTGCACGGTAAGCAAGCTGTTTTCAAAGTACTCGCCCGCGCCGAAGCCACGCAGGCTATCGGTGACGCCGACAGCACAGAGATTGAAAAAGGGCGTTCTGTTCGATGCATCGCAGGCCGTAACATCGAGCGCCAGAACTCCTACATCGCTGGTGGGAATATAAGCACTCCCGGACAACACGTGCTTTGTGAAGCGATTGTCAAAGCTACCGATCCCGTAGCCGCGCTGCAATTTCCAGGACCCATAGAGCCCCTCGGTCGGATAGAAGTTGTCATCACGCGTGTCCCAAATGATCTGCGGTGTGACCAACACCTGTTCGATCCCACCCCCCCGGAAGCTTGGCAATGCGGGCAGTGTGAACCCGGGTTCGTTCAAGCGGATCGTGGTCTCCAAATGCGCGAGGTCTAAACCGAGCCGGAACTTCTCTGTGACGCCATAGCTGACCTTGGCGGTCGCGAAAGAGCCCTTCTGGGAAATCGGAATCGGACCGAACCGAAAACGACCGACACCTGAGACCGAGTAATTGACCGTGGCCTGTCCGTAGGCGGCACGGAGTTGCCAGCGTCCCTCGCCTAAGAACACGTTCGCGGCGATGCCTGTCCCTTGGCTACCATTGTCGGTCTTCATCCTGGCGACGCCGACGAAGGACGTGTCCGACTGATCATCCAGTTTGAACAAGAACCCGCCGACAGCTATAACGCCGTTGCCCAGGGCCGGATTAGAAAGCGGAATGGGCGCAACGATGATCGACCCTCTGGCAAATCCAACTTCAGCTTCGCCGGTCGTCTCAATCGCACTGGTTGTGACGGTGGTCAGAGTGTCTTCAGCCAGCGCGTCACTCGGCAGACCAGACAGACCGATCCCGAAGGCAGCCGCCGATATCGAGCTTCGAAGCATAGTCGAGTGGCTGCCGGTTATCATTTGCAACTAAATTGCGGCGACAGAGCTTTGTGTGCTGCATCGAACACAGTTATCGACCGCTGACCGGGATGCTCCTTAATCCAATCGACCACGATCGGAATGACATCGGCTGGCGTAAGATCCTCGTCGAGGCAGAGTCGGCCATTGGGATTGGCCATTCTGTCGTCAGAGCCGAGAAACATCATGATGTCTCGGAAATATGCTTCACAGAGCCTCGGAGCAAGCGAGTGAGGGAAGTTCTCACAGCCTTTGAGCGCCTCTTCAGCCGTCGCGGCATAGGATGGACTGCCGGTCGACGCCCATAAGAACGTGGCCGCCATTAGTCCAACCACTTGACTTTTATACCGCACGTCCCGTCCTCCTTTGAGAAACTGGTTCACTCGTCTACCGCTCGGCACCTGATCGAAACGCCTGCCAGGCCTCGAACGCGTTGGACAGCTTCGTCCTTGTATCTGATTCTAAAGAGCAAAGCGGATTGAGTCCATTGCTGGGCGAGCTCAGCATGAGTTCACTAGCGTGGCGGGACTAGAGTGTGATCAAATTGGCAAACGCGGGCCATTTGGCTAGGTTCACAACCGTCAAGTTCACAAAAACCGTACGCTGGCTTGGGGGCGGAATGAATGGATCATGGGAACGGCAGCACTCCCGGCGCAGCCAACGGCGGTTTGGCGGCTTCCGCGGTACCTAACAGTAGTTTGGGCCTCATCCAAATGGCCTATTTCCAACCGTTGCTTCAGCAACTCTCTCAGTCCGGCGTCCCGGTGGAGAGATACCTGCGCAAGGCCGGTCTCTCGGATTTCGCGATGGACCAACCCGAGAACTACCTTCCAGCGCATTCCGTCATCGCCTTTCTAGAACGGCTCGCTGCTCGTGAGTTGTCTGACGACCCCATTGGCGACCTGGAACTCGGCTACCGGCTCGGAAACACCGCGCATTACGGCCAGACCGTCTTGTCCGCGTCCAGCTTATTGGCGGCCACTGCCCAGGCGGCCGAACCAGGAAACGCCGTGATTACGTACAACACACTGGATATGCAGATTGACGGCCCGACGGCGACGATCTTCGACCGATACCGCAACGAACGCGTCTTGGGGGAGACCATTCTTGAAGGGCTTTCGTTGATCTTGTTGCTGGACGCAATGGTATTGTTCGGTGGCCGAAACTGCCGGCCGATCAAGCTCGGCTTCACGGGCGACACGCTGCCACGTCATTCGGTCCCAATCGACCTTAGCCAAACCGCGATCCGCTTCGAACAGGCTGCAAACTCCGTCACCTTTCCGTCCGTGTGGCTGTCAAGTCCTCCCCGATTGCAGGTTCCGCAACCAAAGCTCGGACAGTGGGCGCCCGTGGACTCCGTCTCGGCGCGGCTCCGTGAGCTTTTCCAAAGTCTGCATCCAGAAGTCCGACCAGCGCTCCGGCGGATCGCGGAGGCAAGCGGAATTGCGCCCCGTACTTTGCAGCGCAGGTTGGCGGAGGAGGGGACGAGCTATTTTGAACTTCTTGACACCTGGCGCTTTGAAACCGCGCTGCTCCTTTTGGAGCTGCCGCGAAAGAGTATCGGCGAGATTGCAGAAGAAACCGGATATCGCGATCCGGCCCATTTCATCCGGGCCTTCCGACGCTGGACCGGTCAGAGCCCGAACAAATATCGTGAAAACCTCACAAAAATTTAGAGCTGGCGCCAAATGGCAACTGCGTTAGCGCACCGCCGCGCTAGGGTCGGGCGAAGTCTATTTGGGAGGCCCGAATGCGAGCCCTCATCTTTGCTGCCGCAACGGCCGTTGCCACCAATGCATACGCGCAGGACATCAGCCGCCCCAATGTCGTCGTTTTGATGACCGACAACCAGGGCTATGGCGACCTCGGTGTTTACGGCGGCGCCGATGTGCCCACCGATCGGCCCATTGACGGGTTCGACCAGACAGCCCCCCAATGAGGAGTAGACCCATGCGGCTGAGTTTTCGAGCAGCGGCCCTAGCTGCGATCGTTATGGGCGTTCAGCCTGCGACCGCCGGTGAGGGCGCATTCTCGAACTACTTCCCTGGTGCATATGGCTCTTTGCTTCCCGGGGTTGCGCCGGAACCGGGCCTCGCATTCTCCAGCATGAACCTGTTCTACAGTGCTGATGCAACCCGCTCGGTACTGCAAGGCCGGGTGAATCTGGGTGTCGAGGTTGAAGCGGCCTATTCTTTGGAGACGTTCCTTTATACCTGGGACGCTCCTGCTCTCGGGGGACGTTTTGCGGTAGGCGGCTACCTTCCCCTGGGCTATTCCAACCTCGACGCGACGGCCACGGTAGCCGGGTTTCCCACAGCGGTTTCGGAGGACCGATTTGATCTGGGCGATATCGGGATCATTCCGGCGTCCTTTTATTGGACGTCAGGGAATCTCAGCTTCAATCTCTACGAATTGGTGGTAGCCCCGACGGGCCAATACGACAGCGCCAATTTCGTCAATATTGGGCGAAATTACTGGAGCTTCGACACCAACCTTGCGGTCACCTGGTTTCGACCAGAAACGGGAACGGAGTTCTCGACCGTGCTCGGCGTTATGGTCAACACCGAAAACCCCGATACCGACTACAAGACGGGGACGGAATTCCACGCCGATTTCATGTTCAATCAGTTCTTGTCGGAGAGCTTCGCGCTGGGCCTGCACGGCTACTACTACAAGCAATTGAGCGGCGACAGCGGGACCGGCGCTGTGTTGGGTAGTTTTAAAGGTGAATCCTACGGTTTAGGGCCAGCGATCTCCTGGGTTCCCGTCTCCAAGGGCGGCAAATTCGCGCTCAGCGCCAAGTATCTGCGGGATCTCGATGCGACGAACCGGCTTGAAGCGGACTACGGTGTGGTATCGTTGAGCTGGGTGTTTTGACACAAACCGATTTTTGGGCGCGCGTGCGGAGGTGGCCAGTTGATCTGTGAACTTAAGGGAACCATTAAACTGGCGACAGGATGGGCCCTAGGTATCGCTATGGCCGGCAATGCAGCCGCGCAGGAGACCAAAGATCTTGCGCAGCAATTGGCCAATCCGATCGCCGCAATTATCTCTGTGCCGTTCCAGTTGAACTTCGATGAAAACCTCGGGGTCGCGGACACGGGCCGCCGCACCACGCTCAACTTCCAACCGGTCGTTCCGTTCTCCCTCGACAATGGCGCGAATATCGTGACCCGGACGATCGTTCCCTACGTCTGGCAAGAGGACGTGGTGCCTGGAACCTCGCAAAGCGGGGTCGCCGACATTCTTTTCAACGCATGGTACTCGGAGACGACGGAAGGCGGATTAACCTGGGGTCTGGGACCGATCGTCCGAATCCCTACCTACACGGACGTGTCAACCGACACCTGGGCCGCGGGCGTAACCGGGATCGTGCTG
>JAAUYJ010219922.1_pt1 | contig 11709 bp, 20 predicted proteins | sample 7278031 | NCBI WGS metagenome assembly JAAUYJ01 (sample SAMN14350222, study PRJNA611818) | marine sediment metagenome | isolation source: surface marine sediment (1.8m) | place: French Polynesia: Moorea | collected 2018-08 | reverse complement strand
TCCCTGAGGCTGTCCTTGTCGACGACGTTGCCCGTGACCACGTTGTAGAGGAGGCTGTGGGCGCCACTGGGAGAGGACAGAGGAGCTTCTCTTCTTCCGCGAGCGAGGGGCTGCGGCGGACTCTTCTTTCTTTCCCTTTCTGTTTGAGTGGCGCGCAGAGAAGAGAAGAGAAGAGCGCAAAGAGAAAGGGAAAGAGGAGAGGGGGAAAGGGCGACATCTAGGGAGGAGAACAAAAGGGGGAAACAAGGCCAAAAACGGACACACAAACTTAACTTACTGCGGGGAAACCATTTCACATGGACTACATCACTAGCATCCTCCTTGTAACATTATTCATGTATGTCATCTCTTCGTTTTGTAAGTCTTGTTGGACGCTCCCGCACCTCGACAGCAGCAGCTCCCTCCCTCCCGTGTCCGTCTGCCCCGTCTCCGTCTCCGTCTCCGTCTGGGCAGGGGGAGAGGGGAGAGGGGTCGGGGGCGTCTGGCAGTGGACGGCAGCACAGTCAGCACCAAGGGGGAAGAGTACAGAGGGGCAGGGGGCATAATGGGGCACCAACAACGGAGGAGAGGAGAGAGAGGAGACCACCTTTTTTACGGACAAAGAAAGGGAAAAGGGGGGGACGCCGTTCGTTCGTTCCCCCATCGTACACGGTGGACTTCTCTTGCGCGGAAGAGAGGAGGGGAGGGCCCGGAGCGGAGTCGAACCTACGGACGGACCACGGACGGGCGGGGCAACGAACGAACGAACGATGATGATGCGTAGAAAAAAACAGAGTTACGTATGTGGGAAAAGAGAGGGGAGAGGTGCATAAGTCGTTGACTCCTGGTACCATCACACTGATCGGACACGTTGCGGCGTGGGATATAAATTATTTAATGCTTCGCTTTGAAATGCTACCAGTGTTCCTTATCACCAGCTGTCTTTTCACAAGTTTTGAGGAGAGCTAAAAGTTGACGTCGTCGATGGTCCTCCTCGTGATGGTGGACAGGCCACGGCTATTTCGACTCACTCTGAAATTAACGAAGAAATAAATAAAATAATTGTATCATAAATACGCATAAATGGTCTACCAAAAAGCAATACAATAGAGCTCCATCAAGCCTACCTGTAGTAGTGCCTCTGGTCGTCGACCTGCCTCCCCAGCCTGTCAATGAGGTCCTCGTCGTGTGTGATGACCACCAGCTGGAGGCCACCTCCTCCTTTTCCAGCCCCCTTGTCCCTCTTGTCCCTGACCAGTGCCGCCAGCGCCTCCGCCAACGACTCGATGTTGTCCCTGTCCAGGTTGGTGGTGGGCTCGTCCAGGGCGATGATGCCGCAGTCGGCGCTGAAGGTCTCGGCCAGCGCTAGCCGGATGATGAGCGAGGCCAGCACCTTCTGCCCGGCGGAGCAGCGCCCGCGCATCTCCAGCTCGGTGTTGTTGCCCTTGCGCATTACAACGCGGTAGTTGCAGGCGCGCCGCTTGTCGATGGCGGCGTTGGGGTCGGCCTCGTCAGTCTTGATCTCGATGTAGTCGATGTCGTTGCCCTTGTACGTCTGGCGCCACAGCTCGCGGATGATGCGGTTGATCACGTCCATGCGCTCCTGGACAAAGAAAAATCATGAATAATGAAAATGTGAAATATTTGCAGTTTGCACTGTCGAAATGTGAAGAAAGGATTAAAGATATCCGGTATTGCATGTTTTACGATGATTGCATACCGTTATTCGTTTTCGCAACTTTGCGGGTTACTATAAGAAAAGGGATTTCTTTTATAAAGCTGTCAATTTTTGCCTTCAGACCAAAAAAAAACTTTCCAACCTTGTGGAACTGTGTAATGGAGTAGCTGAGTGCCTTGTAGCACTTTTCCAGATCGTCGATGACGTGTTGCTCGCACCGGAAGGAGAGGAAGGCCTCCTTGTACCTCTTCGGTGCAAGGCGAAGCTTGTCTTGGTCCAGCTCTCTCCGGGTCGACTCAGCCGTGGACTCCATCTCCTTCAGCCTACCAAAAATATATAGAAATGATCGTTGCATTTGCGTATTCGCGCAGACACAAAAAAATTCTTCACCTCCCAGTGTTTCCGCTCCTGCGGTCGCTGATGTCGTTGAACCTGATTTCCAGCTCCCTCTTCTTCTTCTCGGTGGCTGCATGGTCCAGCAGCCTGAGCTGCTCATCCAGCCTCTTAACCTGCCCGGCCAGTTCATTGGCGGACTTGTCGCACTCGCGCAGCTTGAAGTTGACCTCAATGTCCCTCAGGCGAGACTTGTGCTCCACCAGGCGCTTCTCCTCCTCCTCCTTCCCCTCCTCGTTCCTTTTCGGAACACGGGGCAAATGGAAAGTAAGAAAGCATGCATTTAATATATATACTAGTCCTTACTTTTTAATGTCGGCCTCCCTCTTTCTCTTGGTGTCCTGCAGTTCCCTGAGGTTCTTGATCTCGTTTGAAAGGCGGCTCTCGTTGTCGCCCTCCTCGTACTCACGGACCTCGTCAGACAGCTTCTGGAGATCTCCCTGCATCTTCTTCACTTCGTCGGATTTCTTGCGGGCTTTCTGTGAAGAAATCACATTGAAGCAATGCTCTGAAATACTTGAAAGATCTTTCCCCCGTACCTCCATCTTCTTCTCTTTTTCCGCCATCAGTTTGTTCTTGGACTTTTTGATATCTTCCTCTTGGTCTCTCAGCGGCGGTAGGGAGCGGTCCTTAAGCTCCCGCTGCTGTTCGTTCAGAACGTCGACCTCTGACTCCAGTTCTTTTTTCCTGAGGGAGTTTCATTCTGTTGTCTACTCTGATGAAGAGATATTTTATTGTACTCATACTTTTTCTCAAAGGCTGTTGTCTCCTGCTGCCTCTTCTCCACCTTTAATCTCTCCTCCCTGAACTGGTTGATCTCCTTCTCCAGCCTGTTGACCTCTCTCTCCGTCTTCAGCTCCTTGTCCTGCGCGGCCTCCGCCTCCTTTCTGAGCACCTGCAGCTCCTGCGCCGTTCTCTCCGCGTCCTCCCTCGCCTCCTCCAGAGACCTTCCGCTGAAGTCTTCGTCGAACTCGCACTTTGACCTGATCTCTCCCAGCTTTTCCTCCAACGCCTCCACCTGCTGATGGAGGCCGTCCATGTTGAGGACGTGTGCGTGTGCGTCCAGGCAGGAGGCCGCCCTCGTCTCCAGGGCCTCGAGCGCGTCCGTCTTGGACGAGAGGTCGCGCTCCTTGGCCCTGTGCTCCTGCTCCTGGCGCGACACTTCGCCCTTGGTCTTATCGATCTCCCTCCGCAGCTCGTCAAAGTGTTGCCCCTGGCTCGACAGCTCGATCAGCTTCTCCTGCCTCTCGGCGCAACTGAGTCAGAACAAAAGTAAATCAATATTTCATATCATAAAATATTTGCTACAAAATTGCCTTACGTTGTGATTTTGGTCTTGATGGCCCTGACCCGATCAGGGATCTTCTTGATCTTCTCACGGAGGTCCTTCTGCAGGTCCTGCGCCTCGCTGCTTTCGTGGAAGGCTCGGTTGCAGGTCGGGCAAGAGGTCTGGCCCTTGGCTTTAAGCATCCTGTCCAACTGGCAAATAATTTCCTGAAACAAATGAAACAGGTTCATTGTGTTTGTTCTGCAAGGATGTTCATTTGCTGGTAGCACCTCGAAAGCGTATTTGTTGGCCTCCTTCCTGGACAGCTCCTCCCTGGCCGACTCGATCTCCTCCTTCACCGAGTCCAGAGCTTTCTGGAGCGTGAGCTCGCTGCTGTCTCCGTCCTTGACTGCCTCGCCGATGGCTTCTGAGACCTGGAAGAAATGGGCAGTTAGAAGAACTGACGTGACTCCCCCCCTTTTCAGACCTTTTCGTCGAAGTCCTGAACCTCGAGCGCCTTCATCGCAACTCTCTTTTTCCCGTCCTTTTTCCCGTCCACCAGCGACTTAACTACGTGCTGCAGCTCCGAGATCTCCTCCTTGAGCGCCTCCTTCTCACTGGCAACTCCCTCGTGCACCCGGTTGAACTCGTCCTTGAGTCGCCCCAGCGCGGGGACACCGCCCTCAGCCTCTTCGAACACCACTTCAAGGTCCCTTCGCGCCTTACTCGACAGCCTATCCAGCTGCTGACGCTTGGACTTTAGGTCCTCCTCCTTGAAGTTGATGTCGGCCAGCTCGCTCTGCCTGGCGTCCAGGATCTTGCGCTCCTCGCGCAAGTTTGTTTCTCTGAAAAAGACAAAAGAAGAACACTGTCGATTTGATATCTAGGGTTCATAAGCCATGTCGCTACTATACCTGGTCTCCAAGTCGCGTATCTCCGCCTTTTTCTCCACGACAGTCTTGCGCAGGTTGCCAATGTCCACGGAATCCCTCAGGCTCCTCAAATCGTTCTCTTTCTTGTCTTGCAGTTCTTGCAAATCCTTGATCTTGTCTGCCGACGCTTGCGCCACACGCAGTTCCTGTGCGTACCAAAGTGTACCGCTTCGTAACTCAGAAGGATTAATTTTACAGCAACAGCATACCTTTTTGATCTCAGCAATTTCTCTCTTCTTGTCCATGAGATCTTTCTGAGTTTTCTTCAGTTTGTCCTCGCTGACCGCGATGCTCTTCTCCACCTCGCCTAACTCGCGGTTCTTGTCGTCGATCTTTGCGTCCATGTCCTGAGGAACAACTCATCCATAGTTTGAAATGCCACCCGAATGGGGCGAAATATACAGGGAACAAACCTGGTTGATCTTCTTGGCAGTTTGGTCTGCGTCTCGCACGGACGAGTCAATCTTCTGGAGCATCCTCTCCATGGCGGAAACGTCGTCGCTGACAGGGTCTCGGTCAGATTCGCTCCAGTCCAACTTCTCTCCGACGTAACTAACCTTCTCGTTCAGAGCCTGTTCGACAAACAGACCAAGGTCAGTGTTTTGGCACATTCACAAACCCGAAAATAGCCACCTTCTTCTGCTTGCCGTGCATGTCCTGCGTTGCCTTGCACTCAGCGATCCGCGACATGGAGGCCGTGATTTCGTTCTGGTCTCGGCCTAGTCTCTTCTTGAGTTCCTCTAGATCGGACCTCCTCGTCTGCAGCATTTTCTCGTCGACCTGTTATGGAAGGAAGGTAAGGTCCTATCTTCACCGAAGAGCGAGGAAAAACGTAAAAAATACCTTGGCCTGCCTTTCAATCTGAGAGCGCATCTGTCCAAGCTCCTCGTCCTCCACTTCCTTGTCAAACGTGTACTCCAAGCCCTCCGCCAAGTCTTCCTTGTGCTTCTTAGTCTCCTGGAGGCGCGTTCTGAAAAGAAAAAAGATAAACGAAAGTAAAATGCTGGGCTTTTATTCTTCTCGTCAAAAGGGCATGGCATCAGGTGCTCTGGGTTTGAGGCCTTCTGCTTGATCCGGACTTCTTCCGAGAGCTGTACGACGGGGGTGGGGAGATGTCAGGGCGGGTTCGCGGCCAGAAGTAGTACACCGACAGAAGGCAAACCGTGACAAAGACGAAGATTGCCAGATAGAAGTAGTGATTGTCCGGTTCGTCCTTTCTCAAGGCATACTTGTCCATCTTGTCCGCCTTGGGGATGGGTATTGTGACAGGCAGGTCGGGAGTGTAGGGCGGCCAGGAGCGAGCTCTCTTGTCCAACTTCTGAGCTAACTGGGTGACCCCTTGCCAGAATTCCTCCATCACAATGTTTCCAGAGATGACGCGACCCTTTTCATCTACTTTGGTTCGGTTGAAGGAAGAGAAGGCCCCCAAGGTGCAGACAAAGAAAAGCACTCCCAGAACCACCAGATATAGCTTGTCTTCCTGTTCTTCTGAGGCTAGCTCTATCTGCCGTGACTTGTGATCTCGTATTGCCCAACCCAGTGCACAGGAGAGAATGAAAAGTGCCACCAAGAATGCCATGTTGGATTGAAATGAGAATTTTAGGTTGAAGCTGGGAACTTCTTCCTGCGACAGCTCCAACATAATTTTTCGATTAAGATCAAAAGTTGGCCGCTTCAATTTTTCCGAAAATTTTAAAGTAGTTTGCTTTAACGTAAACGTGGACAAAAATAAGATTTTTTTAAAAAAAAGAGGTAACGCTGGTATTGTTTCTAGGAACCAACAAAAACCAACAAACAGGCAGATTTCGAAGCTATTCAGTCGTTCAAAGTACTAACTGTACTAAACTCGAACCATCCCAAGAATTAATCTTATCATTCAACAACTAATCCACTTACATTGCCTTTTCCCTCTTCTGAATGATTCCGGTGTAGTTCATCTCGACCTCCCTCACCTCTCTGAGCTCTTGTTTGATGGGTTCCAGATCATGGTCGTCCTTGGCGATCTGGACGATATTCTTGTTTTACTAAATACCACGTTGGTCAAACACTGAAATCTTGCCTTATCTTGGAGCCTATTTATCTCCGCCATCTTTTGTTGTAGCTCCCGCTGCTTGTCGGCGGCCATCTTCTTGTCGCTTTTGAGGTACTCGAGGTCCTTTTTCAAGTCTCTCAGGTTGGTCATGTGTGCTGTCCGCACGCCCTTTATTTCCTTGAGGCAGTTCTGGAATGGTGCGCCTGTTAGTGCGAGTCCATTGATCTTTCGTTCCGCGCCACAATACCTGATACTTGTCAGAGGCGAAAATCTCGTCGAACTTTGCCTTGACCTTGGACCCCTCCTCCAGCGGCCAGTTTGAGTCCTCCTGGTGGCAGAAGATGACGTAGTTGAGGATGGGTTTGGAGACGCCCAGATGGTTGAGGACCATGGCGTTGATGTCGGCGCACTTGGAGCCTAGGTTCTTGTTGCCGTCGGCGTCCTTGCGGGTGAAGGTGCCGTCAAGGGTCCTGGAATATGATCACCATAAAAATAATCCACAAAATCTGAAAAACTCAACTTACTTGACCGTGACCTGCTTGGTCTTCTGCGTGGCCTCCATGGCCCTGGTCACCATGTAGGACTTGCCGTCCGTGCCCCTGAAGAGGAGCTTGACCGAGGCCCGCACGGTGTGCTCGTTGGCCACCTTGGGGTCGTGAACGAAGGACTTCCCCGAGTAGGATCCCGGCGGAGTATCGCCAGTGGTCAGGTACCGCAGGCACTCGATGATGGTGGTCTTCCCGCACCCGTTCTGGCCCAGGATCAGTGTGAGCGGAGCCGCCAGGGCCCCTCCGGAGGCCTCGGGGTCCTTGAGCTCGAAGTCCATGACCTGCCCGTCCTGGTCGTCGGGGCCGAACGAGCGGAAGCCCTGGATCTTGAGCTTCTTCAGCTGAGACATGGCTGGAGGAGGATGACAGCACTGGGACCCGGCGGGGGAACAAAGTTCAGAGTCTGCCCAGCCTCTCTCTGGGCCAGGTCAAGGTCAAGGTCACTCTCTGACCCTGACAGACGGACTTGTTCTTTTCCCAGCCTGCAGGAAATTTGTGAAACGTTTTTGTTTTGTTTTTCTCCCTCTCTTTTTCTCTTGCTTCTCTCTGGTGTCGGTTAAGAAGGGGGGAGAGTCGCGAAACCTTTCGTGGGGGGAAAAGGGGCCTTTCGGGAAAGGATAGAAAGCCGGAAGTACTACCGTAGTGATCCCTACTAAGGAAATAATCTTAGGGTTCTGTGCGAACCAAGCATGTGATGGATATTTTCGCACGAGATAGATACGTTCGCCTTTTCTGTCCGCCAACTAGCCTCTTACTTTCCCAACCATTTTCGTTCTTTCTCACGATCTCAAGCGAAAGGCTACAAGGACGTAAACGCCCTTTCCGCTTTCGCCTCGCGGCGAGATAAAGGAACATTGTCAGAACAATAGAAGCGAACGCAATGAATTGGAGCTCCCTATAATGGGTGTGTGTTACGCACGGCATGATACTGATGAAGTACTAAGGCTCTGGAAAACCTCAGCATAGACATCCGCCTTCGGTCCCCTTTCTTCCTTCTCCTTTTCCGTCTATTCATTCCGCTTCCTGACCGAAGCCTCCGCCTCCCATTCATTGACACCGATCTCCCGCCGAGCATTAGGCACAACTGAACGGAGCTTGTCCTCAAAGGCCTTTTCCGTCTGGCCTTCGTATCTCCTGTTGCCAAGGGTGTCAATCACTGGCAGGTGATAGACTTTCATCACAGCTGCGGAGAAGAAACTTGAGGCATAAATGTACCAGCAGGGGTGTCGTTTTCCTCACCTTTGTTCATATCCAGCTCCACCCCTTTAGATTCGCCCTGTGTAGTTGGGCCATCCCGTCCAGGTGGTCGTAGCCTCGCGGCAACACCACGACGGAGGCGCCGTTTTTGCTGGCGTCGTTGCTCCCGCCGTTGTAGCCGCCGTTTTGAGAGCCCGACAGCAACGCACCCCACATCCCGAAGGTGCCGTAGGTCAAAATGAAGTTGCGGCAATGGGTAAGAGTGGCCTTTAAAAAAATCAATTGCGATTAATAAGAAAATTTTTTATCGATGCGTACCAGGTCCACCCCAGTCTCTTTGTTGAGCTGGTACTTGGGGAAGTACCCCTGGAGCTCTGCGCTCTCCGCCTCCTCCGGCCCGAAGAAGGAGCAGGACCGGGGGCGCCTGGAGCAGTGGGAAGACGTTCTGTTGTCACCGAGGACATATTCTCGAGCCGTTTGAGGGTCGTTGCTGAGGAAGACAAAGACCGGGTTGGTGACCTGAAGAATAAAAATCGTGTGTGAAATGCAAAGGGAAAACCGCGTAAAGTGTCGCACTTTTAGGTTGAATACGAAGTGGTCCATGGCCCTCCTGAAGTAGGTGGCGTTGGCGAATCCCGATCCAGACCCGCCTTTGATGCTGATGTGCCTCCCGTAGTCGCCAAGTCTGACGTGGCCGCACACCAATGTCACGTTGTCGTCGTATCCGCCGCTTTCCCGAATCACTTTTGAGATCCTTTCTTTGGCTTCTGTGACAAACTCTTCTCTCAGGCGGAAGATCTTTAATATCTTGGCCAGATGCTGGGGCTTGGTGAAATCTTGGACCTGAAAAAGTTTGTGGGGTGCACAACATGCAAAAAACACAAAATACTTTTCGAATCTCCTACCGCGTTTCTGTAGGGCCCAAGGGCCAGTTTGTGCCCCTTCAACAGGACGTTTTGGTTTCTTTGCGCTGTCAAACTGAGCCGGCCGCGCGACCGGGAAAAAGAAACGGTTGTTTGAAGGAAAATATATGCATATCCCAGTGGAGTCCAGTTGCAATACTTTGTAAGATGGTAAAGCAGCAGCAGCAGTAGCAGCAACAGCAACAAAAACAACAGCACCAGCAACAAAAGCAGCAGCAGCAGCAGCAGCAGCAGCAACTTCAGAAACAACAGCAACAACAGCAGCAAAAGCAAAAGCAACTGCAACAGCAATAAGAATTGTGTCAAGGGCAGCAACAGCAACAACCACTAAATTTAGCTTTTTAAAACCATTCTCACTTCCTCGCCCTCACTTCCGTCCACCTGTGGTAGTAGACCGAGCCCGGGAAGGGGTCCCTCAGCACCCGGAGCCCGGAGGAAGAAGCGACGGCGGATTCCAGTTGGAAGTACCTGCTGATGATGGCCTCCTGCCTGGCCGTCAGCACCGGAACCAGGTCGAGGTCGGAGGAGAGCGCGAGGAGGGTGGCCAGGGAGGAGAGCTGGTTCCCGAGACGACCGTTGTTGGAGGGACTGCCAAGCCAGCTCCTCTCATCGGGGTCCAGATCCATCTAAGAAAGAAACAATGGATCGAATTTCGCGGAATTTATGGTTTTTTTGTGTCATTTTACTTGCCTCCACCTGTCTGGCACCGAGGAGTAACAGCACCCCGCTGAGTGACAAGGAGGAGCAGGCCAGCCAGGCCAAGGTGGTTTTCCTGTTGGATTCGGGACGAAATTAATTCATAAGATCGCACCTTTCGGTTTTACGTTACGTTGGAAACAGACTCACTTTGCCACAGTGCGGAGGACCAATTTCTTGCAAGTTGCAACAGCACGGAAGTCCAGGGGAACTTTCATCGGCCTCGCTCCTCTGACCATTATACAGCATTATACTTCTTCACTCCAACTGACGAAAATGCTTTTCTGACTTGATAATTTGCGGGGAGGTCTGCCGCTGGGGAAAGGAAGGGAAGAAGAGCATTCGAGCGGGCCTGGCTGGCCTGCGGTCTGTCATTGCGCCAGCCGAACATAATATTGATTTCATTTCCTCCTGGCCTGCCTCCTTTTTTGCCTTTTTCACGAAGGACCGCTTTCACGTATTCAATAATCGGACAGCAGGCAGGGAACGCTTAATAGTTTGTTCTATTGTATAGTTCTATTGTATGCATGTACAGTACCAAGTATGTTTCTTCTCGCACCTAACCAGCACTTTCGTCTATCTTCTGTAGTCCATTTGCTATCATTGTACGGGGCTTTTTATTTATTGTTAATTTTCTTAAAAACATATTATATTTCTTTTGCTTCTAACTTCAATGAGTTATTTGGTGGTGTTGGTGGCTGGGGCGGCGGGCGGCGGGGTGTAGACGTAGTCTGGCAGGGGAGCCTGGTTTAAGAAAAGAAAGAGGCGGGTTAGATTCTCCCCCAAAGCCTTTCGTACACGGGCGAAAAAAAAAGAAATTGAATCAGAGAGACTTAACTTTTCCGTATTGCGCCAAAGATGGAATAAAATTACTTTTGTTCTCCGTCTCTCAAAACTGCTCTTCAAAGGAGAAAAAGTTGTAAAACAAATTGACTTGGTATTCATGATCGAGAATTCTTCTTCTCGCGAAAGTTATTCCCGTCACCTGCTTGTCGAAGTACGTGAACTTGAACGCGCTGGTGGCGGTCTCCCCTGCCTTTGACGGCGGCACCATGTGGCACTGCCGGGGAAACACGGTGGTGTCCACGTAGAACGCCTGGCACTTGGCCTCCGAGAACGCCTCGCCGCGGAGGGAGCAGTAGCCAGCGCACTCGTGGTGGAGGAGGCCGGAGCCGAGGTCCACAACAGAGTGCCAGGTCGTCTGGGGGTAGAAAAAGCACGTTCTACACGTACACGTCTGTACATCAGCACAGCAGTAGAAGTAGTGGTAACCGCAGCTGCATTAGCAGCTGCAGAGGGAACAACAACAACAACAACAACAACAACAACAACAACAACAACAACAACTGTAACGACCCAGCAGCAACTCCATCGGAAGAGGAAGCACTCGATGTTTCAGCCGCAACAACGATTGGAACTCTTAAACCGATATATTTTTCACTAATCATGTCTACAGCCTCACGTCCGGCTGCCAGGTGTTGTAGGAGGCCTTGTAGCTGTCCACGACGGTGGTGGCCTCAACCGTCGTGAGAAGGAGGACCGCAAAGGCAGTCAGCAAGACAGAGGAGGAAGGCATTTTCGGCTGTAAGAATCGCTGGCTTTTGATACGGCCAAATAGGACTGTTCGAGGCCGAGCGCGACCACTGAGCTAATAATTGACGGAGGATGGCGACAGGTTGTGGCGGTCGCCAAGGAAAAGGCTTGACAACAAGATGCAATGAGTGAAAAAACTGATTTAAAACAAACTTTTCTGGAAAATGCTGACATGCCACGACAGTTTTGACCCTTTGTTAGCGTAATTGGGAAAAGAAAAATCTGCAATAGCAACAACATGAGGAATCGTTCCAAGTTTAGACCGCGCTTGGTCGCAGCAAAAAAAAATGACCCTTTCTTCCCCTTGTTCTTGAAAGCTAGGAGTCGAAAGGAAAGGCCGCTGAAGATCGATAAAATTTCGCAACAATATTTCCTCAAGCCGCGCACAGTGAAGAAAGCACAAGGAGCTGACAAACAATACCGAGATGAACTAGCTCGCATTGTTCCCCGAAAAAAAAATAGGTTCGGTTT
>JAAUYJ010212521.1_pt1 | contig 11711 bp, 8 predicted proteins | sample 7278031 | NCBI WGS metagenome assembly JAAUYJ01 (sample SAMN14350222, study PRJNA611818) | marine sediment metagenome | isolation source: surface marine sediment (1.8m) | place: French Polynesia: Moorea | collected 2018-08 | reverse complement strand
GTTTATGAGTACATGGCAGCAGGATTGCCAGTTGTCGCTAGTAAAATAGGTCAACTTACAGAAATTATTGATGATGGGGTAAATGGTTTATTACTTCCTCCTGGGGACGGGACAGCATTAGCGGATGCTTTAGAGCAATTATGCCTAAATCCCTCACTCCGTCGCACTTTGGGGGATTCAGCCCGTGAAAAAATCTTACATAATCATACTTGGGGGCGAGTAGTAGAAAAAATCTTGTTTCTTGCCAATCAGGAGCAGCGACGGATTACAGGGGTAACTCGATGAACTAAGCCTTACCAATTCTGGCAGAAGTATTACGTCGTTTCTATCCCTATCTTCTTGAATAAAAATTGTTGCTAATTTTAGCAAGTTTGGCACTAGTGGCAGATGTAGGTTTACGCATCCTCGAACCATTACCGCTTAAATTAGTTTTTGATTATGTTTTAAGCGACAATAGGCTTCCTTATACCAAATTGCTAAATATTTGCTACAAATAACGTATCTAATACCAATCCCCCATTTCCCCATTTCCCCCCGGGAGGAGACTTAATATATCTAGGTATTGAAGCCAAAACAGATCGACTTTGTAATGAAGTCTCCTTCGGTGCCCCACTTCCCCCATCTGTAGCTTGCCTTAAACAAAAACGGTATTACCAGGCTTTAGACCAACTTGACCCCCTTTGATTATCAAATGCAATCAAATCAAAGTAAACCTAATGAACAAGAGATGATTTATCCTGGTTAGCTTTGTAACTTTTTATCCAAAGGACAAAGGACAAATGACAAATATGAATTGTGTAGTTACGAATCGATTTGAGATCGCGAAAGATAGCCAAATGCCTTTTTTAAAAGATGTTATTTGTCCGATTCAAGTTAAAAATATATTTCAACAACATCTTTCTTTTATCACTGACAAATTACAACTCGTTCAAATTAAAGTAATTCGTTATAAACCCCAAAAACGCTGTCTAATTGAATATACTTTCCAGGGAGAAAATCCACTTATTTTAATTGGCAAAATTCGAGCTAAAGGAACAGATATCAAAAGTTATAATTTACAAAAAAAACTTTGGCATAGTGGATTTGATAGTAATAGTCATGACGGAATTTCCGTTCCTGAACCGATAGGAATTATTCCCCAATGGCAAATGTGGCTACAAAAAAAAGTGCCTGGTCAAGTAGTAACTTTCTGGTTAACAACAGAAAGAGGAGTTACTATCAGCCAAAAAGTTGCCCATGTTGCCCATAAACTTCATCAAGCAAATATTCCCTGTCATCGTCGTCATACAATGGCAAATGAATTGGCAATATTACAGCAAAAGTTACCCCAAATTCTGGAAGATTATCCCCACTGGCAACCTCGGATTAAATCTATTTTAGAAAAATGTAATATTTTAGGAGAAAATACACCAGAACATCCCGTCTGTGGTATCCATCGAGATTTTTATTTTGATCAGATTATAGTAGATCGCGATCGTTTTTATCTGCTAGACCTCGATTTATATTGTGAAGGCAATCCTAGTCTAGATATCGGTAACTTTATCGGACATATTACTGAATATAGTCTGCGGACTTTAGGTAATGTCAATGCTCTCCAAGATCGAGAAATTGCTTTACAAAAAGAATTTATTAAACTCACAAAAGAAAAAGACAGTAGAGCTATTACGGCATATACGACTTTAACTTTAGTACGTCATATTTACCTTAGTAATCAATTTCCCGACCGTCGCTCATATACTGAAGCTTTACTTAATTTGTGCGAGGGACGATTAGAGTCAATAAAAATTTAACTAAACCTCGTTCAGTTTGAAAACTGGAGTTTTGAGCGAGAATGAAATATGCTCAATGGCTGCATCGCTACAATCAAGAACAGCAGCTTTAATTTTCGGAATTGGTATAAATCGGCGATCTGATTTTATGACAATCCCATTTCTGGCATCTAGATAAATTTTAGACTGTAAGAGTGTTGTTTAATAATTGGTATCTAGAAATAGCTGTTTTTGTTATGATTTCTGATAAGTTTAGATATCAACTCCGAAAAGAAGCTCAGAAATGGCAAAATGAGGGCTTAATTGAACAAGAACTATATCAACAATTAGCAACTCGCTATCACTTTGAAAATTTAGATGCCATCTCTAACAATCGCTTTCTAGCGGTGATAATTACTCTGGGTTTTATTCTCCTTGGTTTAGCTATTATTACTTTTGTAGCTGCTAATTGGCAAGTATGGTCAAAGTCGGTTAAAGTTTTTATTCTGCTTAGTTCTTTTATCGGGATAAACACTACAGGATTCTATTTATATCGAGAACAATCTGAAAACTGGAAATCGAGACTAGGACAAGGATTATTATTACTGGGAGGATTAAGTTTAGGGGCAAATATTGGTTTAATGTCTCAAATGTTTCATCAAACAGGAGCACCATATAAATTGTTCTTATTTTGGGGCTTTGGTGTATTAGTTATGGCTTACGGATTAAGGCTAACATCTCTTAGTATTTTGTCAATAATTCTCGTAACTATTGGCTATTTTTCTGCCTTGGGTTCATCATTTAATTCCTATCTTAGTCTGGAAATACAACAAATGCCCTTGCTAGTTGGAATATTATTTATTCCTCTGGCTTACTGGTGTAGTTCTCGCTGGCTATTTAGACTTACTGTGATTTTATTTGTTGTGACTTTTGATAGTAACTTAATTAGATTACTAGATTTGAGTCAGACATTTTTTCCTGGTTTAGTAGCTGCTTGTGCTTCTGGATTACCTCCTGCTTTTTTATGGGCTTATCAAGATAATTTAGGTTTTTTTGCCAATAATCTATCCTTAAAATTTCAATCTATCAGTCGTAAATTTGCTGTTTTTTATCTAGGATTACTGTTTTATATTTTGTCATTTAACTTTTGGTGGGGTTCTAGTTTTAAAGCTAGAGATTACAGCAATTTAGAATCAGTAATCGAGCAAAACTGGACAGCTTTAATAATTCCAATTATTGTCCTGATGGTATCAGTTTGGTGGTGGTGGAAGCTAGGTAGAAGTCAAAGAAATAATCATTTGTGGCGCATCGAGCGCAACAGTGCTTCTATTGGCATCATGATTTTAACCACAAGTTTATTAGTATGGTGGCATTACAGTATTCATACTTTAGCTGGGTTAGCTACTTTTATGTTTAATTTGCTGTTATTACTATTAGCTATTGGCTTAATTCATCAAGCCCTTAAATTTGGCAAACGGTTAGGATATTGGTGGGGAATTAGTCTATTATCCTTACAATTATTTTCTCGTATGCTGGAATATAACACAGGTTTATTGTTTAAGGCTATTGTGTTATTTATTTGTGGAATTGGTGTAATTCTTGCAGGAATAGGGTTTGAAAATTACCTGAAACAATTTAATAATTCTCATCGGGAGTTGAGCGAAAATGGATAATTCTCCAAAGAAAAATAAAATCTCTTGGGGGCAGTTTTTATTACCTTTTACTGTGCAACTATTAATTATTTTGGCAATTCCTAGCCAAAGTTTATATACTTATGCTTTTGGGAAAACTGTTACTATCCAAACAATACCAGTAGATCCCTACGATTTACTAAGGGGCTATTCTCAAACTTTGCGCTACGATATTATTTCTAATTGGAATCAACTTAAAGAGCTTCCTGGTGGTCAAGATTTGGATAAAGCAAAAACTTTTTATGTAACTTTACAAGCTCCCGAACTCTTAGACGAACAACCACCTATTCCTTGGACTCCCATCGCTGTAAGTAATGAAAAACCCGATAATTTAACTGACAATCAAATTGCGATCGCAGGAACTATTAAAAGCTACAGTAGGGCTGTTTATGGCTTAGAAACTTACTATATGCCAGAAGACCAAAGAGAGAAAATTAATCGAGAAATTAGAGATTTACAACGACAGCCTAATGGCAAAATTCCCTTTGTAGTGGAAGTAAGAATCGACTCTAGAGGTAAAGCTGTTCCTGTTAGTTTGTGGTTAGGCGAAAGTGAATACCAGTTTTAAAGGAATGAGGATAGGAATAAGTAGTTATGCGTTCATTAAGAGGGATAGTTTAGATAAGCAATAGGCAATAGGCAATAGGGATTGATTGTTATTACTTATTACTTATTACTTATTACTTATTATTATTTACCCATACCTAATTGTTGTGCTTTTTGATAAACTTTACCCTCAGTCAGCAGAGAAGGTGCAATAACTACCTCTACCTGCTGCATTTCCTTGAGGTTTTTCGCGCCCAAAGTACCCATACTAGTTTTGATTGCACCCAACAGATTGTGAGTACCATCATCTAGTTTGGCAGGTCCAACCATAATTTCTTTGATTGTTCCTATTGTTCCTACTTTAATACGAGTTCCACGGGGTAATACTGGGCTTGGGGTTGCCATTCCCCAATGGTAATCTCCCCCAGGAGCTTCCGCAGCACGAGCTATAGGAGAGCCAATCATCACAGCATCAGCACCACAAGCGAGACATTTGCAGATATCGCCTCCTGTAACAATACCTCCATCAGATATAACAGGAACATAGCGACCAGTCTGTTGATAATAATCATCCCGAGCAGCAGCACAATCAGCCGTAGCGGTAGCTTGGGGAACACCAACCCCCAAAACACCACGAGAAGTGCAAGCAGCACCAGGACCAATACCCACCAACACAGCAGCAGCACCAGCTTTCATCAAGTCCATCGCTACTTCGTAGGTAACACAATTACCTAAAACCACTGGCATAGGCATTTCTTGGCAAAAACTTGCTAAATCCAAAGGGGCTATAGATTGAGGGGACAAGTGAGCCGTAGAAACTACTGTTGCTTGTACAAACAACATATCCGCACCTGCTTCAGCTACAGCTTGACCATACTTACTAGCTCCTGCTGGAGTCAAACTTACCGCAGCAATACCACCTTGGTCTTTAATTTCTTTAATTCGCCGTTTAATTAATTCTGGTTTGATTGGCTCTGCATATAGTTTCTGCATCAAGCCCACAAACTCATCTTTACCTACTTCCTCAATACGCTCCAGTATGGGGTTAGGGTCTTCATAACGAGTTTGGATTCCTTCGAGATTCAGGACTCCCATTGATCCTAATTCTGATAGCAAGGTTGCCATCTTCACATCTACTACCCCATCCATGGCACTAGCAATAATGGGTATTTCTCGCTTAATACCACCAATTTCCCAGGTAGTATCTGCTAGACTGGGGTCTAGAGTACGTCCTCCAGGACAGAGGGCGATTTCGTCAAATCCGTAGGCTCTACGAGCCTTTTTACCACGACCAATTGATATATCCACGGTAATCTTCTGTTCCCAAAGCTATTAGCCTAGGGTATCAAATTTTTCAGTTCTTGTGATGATAGCAAAATGTAACCCCCTTCTCAAATTCCTGTCAGCTAAGGGATTCATCCTTAATTCTTGAGGAAGGTCACAATATCTCGTTTCCAGTTAGTTTCCTGAGCCACGGTAAAATAGGAGATCGTAACTATGACAAAAACACAATTAAATCTAAGATATTATGTCAGTATTGGCAGCGATCGCAGTATTAATAGTACTCATTGTAGTACATGAATTAGGTCACTTCGCAGCAGCCCGACTTCAAGGAATTCATGTCAACCGCTTTTCTATTGGGTTTGGTCCCACCTTACTCCAATATCAAGGTTCAGAAACCAAATATACTATCTGTGCTTTTCCTCTTGGTGGTTATGTCGCATTTCCCGATGATGACCCTGAAAGCCCTATCCCTCCTGATGACCCCAACTTACTTAGTAATCGTCCTATACTAGATCGTGCGATCGTAATTAGTGCAGGAGTTATTGCCAATCTTATTTTTGCCTACTTCCTTTTGGTGGGTCAATCCCTCACCATCGGATTTCAAGAGATTAATTACGATTCTGGAGTTTTAGTCCCTGAAATTATAGAAGATAGTGACTCTGCTGCAACTAAAGCAGGAATTAAACCAGGAGATATTATTCTCAAAGTAGATGAGCTTGACTTGGGAGATTCCCCTAAATCCCTAGAACTTCTGAGAGATATTATTCAAGACTCACCAGATCAATCTTTAAAGTTGACAGTCAAAAGAGATGAAAAAATTATTTCTTTGTTAGTTACTCCTCAACCTGATGCTGAAAACCAAGGGAAAATAGGAGTTATGCTTGCTCCTAATGGGGAGTTAACTCGCCGTCATACTTCCAACATCATTGAAGCTTTTAATTCTGGTGCTGCGGAATATCAAAGAATATCAGGACTGATGTTTCAAGGTTTTTGGCAACTCATCAGTAACTTCCAAGATAATGCAGATCAAGTAGGAAGTCCTGTAGCAATTGTTGCTGTGGGTGCAAAATTAGCTCGCAATGATTTGGGAAATATGTTTCAATTTGGAGCTTTAATTAGTATTAACTTGGCAATCATTAATATTCTGCCTTTACCTGCTCTTGATGGTGGTCAACTCGCATTTTTGGTTATTGAAGGAGTATTAGGTAAACCTTTACCCAGCAGGTTGCAAGATGGCATTATGCAGACTGGTTTTGTTCTGCTTTTAAGTTTGGGAGTCTTTTTAATTGTTAGAGATACAGTGAATTTGGCTTTATTTCAATAGTTATTTCAATAGTTTAAGTGAGGGATAGTTTACTAATTATCCCTGCTGTTTATTCCTAAGTATCATAAACATAGAACGACTAATCTGGATACAGAAATTTAATTCGGGAAGTTAATTGTTTCTTGAAATTTTATGTGCTGGATTTCCTTGTCAGCCTTTTAGTTCTATTGGCAGAAATGAGTAAAATTAAACTCAGCAAAAAACAAAGAGCCTTAGCAATATTATTAGAATTAAAAAAACTTTATCCTGATGCTACTTGTAGCCTCAATTACGATACTCCTGTGCAGCTTTTAGTAGCAACTATTCTTTCTGCTCAATGCACTGATGACAGAGTAAATAAAGTTACTCCTAAATTATTCAAACAATTTCCTGATGCTCCAGCTTTAGCCAGCGCAGATAGAGAAGAATTAGAAAACTTAGTTCGCTCTACAGGTTTTTATCGCAATAAAGCCAAAAATATTCAGGGTGCTTGCCACAAAATCGTTACTCAATTTGATGGTCAAATCCCCCAAACTATGGAAGAGTTATTACAGTTACCAGGAGTAGCACGTAAAACAGCCAATGTTGTCTTAGCTCACGGTTTCCGCATCATCGAAGGAGTAACAGTAGATACCCACGTTAAACGTATCAGTAACAGACTTGGGCTAACTAAAAACACTGATCCAGTAAAAATTGAACAAGACCTAATGAAAATCTTACCCCAACCAGATTGGGAAAACTATTCAATTAGGATAATTTACCACGGTAGAGCGGTTTGTAAAGCTCGTAAACCAAATTGCGATCAGTGTCAGCTAGCCCAGCTTTGTCCTGCTATCCTCTAATATCTAATTATCATCCCAGTTAAATTTTCTTCCGAGCAACTCTTCTAATCTCTGGTTATGAGGTCTAAAAAAGTTAGATAAACGGGAGAGTAACTTAGAATCAAGTTGAGGATAAGACCCCACATTTCTGGGGTGGTATTCAATAGAATTACATTCAGGTAGTCCCAGAAAATCAAAAGCTTGGTTCATGGTTTCCTCTGGGTATTGAGCTAATTCTTCATTGGTCAAAATCAAAAATTGTTCTCTGGGAAATAAGTTCATCCATCTTTCCAAGGGATATACATATAAACTCATTGCTATATGTTCTTTCCAACCTCTCCTCATCAACTTCTTGATCGCTGTTTTACCTATATTGGTTGATGCTTCTAGTTGATCCAGTTGCGAGTTTATTATTTCTTCTAAAGTTCCCTTTTGATTTCCAAGTTTTAAAAGTTCTTCGTAATGGGAGATAGTGCGCCTAACTGGTTCTCTCAGGATCACAATCAGTTTAATGTTGGGAAACCAACTGGACATAATTTTGTCGCATCCTGGTAAAACGTTAGTTGTACTAGCTTCCCCTGTGATAAAATGACCTCCTTCAGGTCTTGGGGCGAAATGAGCTAGATAAAAGTCCTTTTCGGCACTGGGCAAAGACCAATCTCTGGTTTCAAAATCTTTTGATTTAACTAGCCAATGATAGAGATACATGGGTTCTTTTTCCACTGCTGGCAAGACTTGGGGATGTTGACATAAGTAATCGTAAAAAGCAGTTGTGCCACATTTTGCTAATCCGATAACTGAAAAGTCTGGTGCTTGAAGTTTGCCCTCTTCCCAATGATTCTCAACAAATTCTGGCTTGGATTTTTGTAGTAAGAAACACAAGGACTTTTGATAAAAATCCATGGCTTCATCTAGCTTATTTTGATTTCGTAGTATTTTTGCTATATTTCTATATACAGCTAGTTTTAGCTTTGGTTTTTTAACACTGGAGGCTTCTATTTGTTCAATAGTTTTTTGCAGAGCTTCTTGGGATTGTTTATTATCAGATTGGATTGAGAGCAACTTGATCAGGTTGTAATTTAGCTCTATGTTTTTAAAACGACCCTGATACTCAAGAATTTTCAGACCACATTGGAAAGCTTGATCGAGATAGCCTTTTTTCAGAACCAGTGTTCCCAGTAGTAGAAGCCCTAGAGAAAATTTGGGTCTAATTTCCACTGCTTTCTCACAACAAGCAATTGCTTCGTCCAATTTATCTTGTTGAGCTAAAATATTCCCTAGATGGTAGTAACTCCATACCTTATAGGGGAATTTTTCAATAGCTTCTTGGAAAAAGGTAGTTGCAGGACTAAATTCCCCTTGTCTGATACTCAATTGGTGGATTGATTCTCCCAAAGTTTGGCAAATTCTGTCTATTTTATCTAGGTTGCCATTTTTAGGTAGTTTTTGATTGAGAAATTCTTGGTAAGCTGCGATCGCTCGATTGAGGTCATTTTTCTTGAGTAAAAGTTTGCCATAATCTATTGATACTCTCACCAGACTCTGAAAAAAACTTGGCTTTTTCGGTCGCAATGACACCAGCTTCAGATAATAAGTAAAAGCTCCATCGTATTGCTTCTGTTCTCGATAAATTTTGGCTAACTCAGATAAAGCTGGAACCGAATTGGGATTAAGCTCAAGAGCTTTTTGATAGCTCTCAACAGATTTAGCCATGTTTCCCTCCTGTTGAGGCTTGTTTCCTTGACCCAAATCTTCACTGACTTTAGCTTGTTTTGTATCAGTTGACATCATTATTTCCTTGTTGCTTTGTCCAAATTATTTCCTTGTTGCTTTGTCCAATCTAACCATTTTGTAGCCGATGAAGACTTAAAAGTCAAAAACTTCCTTAAAAATCGCCAATTATCTAAAAGTATAAGTGATGCTGGTTGGTAGAGTTTCCCCAACCAGATTGAGTATTTTAGCCTGATTTGTCCTCTAGTTCTGCTCTTTAAGGGGCTATCTGGCGACCCAGATATCGCCAGCTTTTAAGCCCCGTGCAATCTTGTCGAGTTACAGCTAACCAAGAACTGACCCTTAGTCTTAAGGCTGGTAGGAATTACCAGTCCAAGGTACTAAGCAAATGATAGGCGGAAGCAGGCTTGGACTTGGTCAAGGATTGGGGGAGGATGTCAAACAATTAATGATCCTCCCAGTTCAATTTTTTCCCGAGCAACTCTTCTAATCTCTGGTTATGAGGTCTAAAAAAGTCAGATAAACGGGAGAGTAACTTAGGATCGACTTCAGGATAAGACCCCACATTTCTGGGGTGGTATTCAATGGAGTTACACTCAGGTAGTCCCAGAAACTCAAAAGCTTGCTTCATTGTTGCCTCTGGATATTGAGCTAATTGTTCATTGGTCAAAATCAAAAATTGTTCTCTGGGAAATAAGTTCATCCATCTTTCTAAGGGATAAACGTATAAACTCATTGCTATATGTTCCTTCCAACCTCTCCTAAATTTCCTGATAACTGTTTGAGCTATATCGGTTGATGCTTCTAGTTCATCCAGTTCCGAGTTGATTACTTCTTCTAAAGTTCCCTTTTGACTTCCAACTTTTAAAAGCTGTTCGTAATGAGATATAGTACGCCTGACTGGTTCTCTGACAATAGCAATTAGTTTAATGTTGGGAAACCAACTGGACATAATTGTGTCGCATCCTGGGAAGACATTAGTCGTACTAGCTTCCCCTGTGATAAAGTGACTCCCTTCAGGTCTTGGGGCAAAATGAGCCAGATATAAGTCCTTTTCGGGACTAGGCAAAGACCAATCTTTGGTTTCAACATCTTTTTTCGACTTAACTAACCCATGATAGAAATACATCGGTTCTTTCTCCACTGCTGGTAAGACTTGGGGATGTTGACATAAGTAGTCGTAAAAAGCACTTGTGCCACATTTTCCAAATCCGATAACTGAAAAATCTGGTGCTTGAAGTTTGCCCTCTTCCCAATGATTTTCCACAAACTCTGGCTTGGATTTTTGTAGTGAGAGATATAGGGACTTTTGATAAAACTCAATCGCTTCATCTAGCTTATTTTGATTTCGTAGTATTTTTGCTATATTTCTATATACAGCTAGCTTTACCTTTGGTTTAAAACTGGAGGTTTCTATTTGTTCAATAGTTTTTTGCAGAGCTTCTGGGGATTGTTTATTCTTAGATTGCATTGAGAGCAACTTAAGTAGATTTTGATTTAGCCCTACGTTTTTAAAACGACCCTGATACTCCAGAATTTTCAGACCACATTGAAAAGCTTTATTACGATGACCTTTTTTCAGAAGCAGTCTTCCCAATGATAGAAGACCTAGAGAAAATTTGGGTCGAATTTCCACTGCTTTCTCATAACAAGCAATTGCTTCGTTCAACTTATCTTGTTTAGCTAAAATATTCCCTAAATGATAGTAACTCCATACCTTATAGGGGTATTTTTCAATAGCTTCTTGGAAAAAGGTAGTAGGGGAACTAAATGCCCCTTGTCTGACACTGAGTTTGACAATTAAATCTCCCAAAATCTTACAAATTCTGTCTATTTTATCTAGGTTGTCTTTAGGTAGTTTTTGATTGAGAAATTCTTGGTAAGCTGCGATCGCCCGATTGAGGTCATTTTTCTTGAGTAAAACTTTGGCATAATCTGTTGATACTCTCACCAGACTCTGAAGAAAACTTGGCTTTTTCGGTCGCAATGACACCAGCTTCAGATAATAAGTAAAAGCTGGTTCATATTGCTTCTGCTCTTTATAAATTTGGGCTAACTCAGATAAAGCTGGAACCGAATTGGGATTAAGCTCAAGAGCTTTTTGATAGCTCTCAATAGATACCATGTTTCCCTGCTGTTGAGGCTTATTTACTTGACCCAAATTTTCACTGACTTTAGCTTGTTCTATATCAGTTGACATAATTATCTCCTGGTTGCGTTGTCCGATCTAACGATTTTGTAGCCTATGAACACTTAAAAGTCAAAAACTTGCTTAAAAATCGCCAATTATCTAAGAGTCTTAGTGATAGTGAATTGAGTATTTTGGGGTGATTTGTCTCCTAGTTCCGCTCTTTAAGGGTTTGTCTTGGCTTACAAGCTCGCGAGGCTAATTAAAGAGCGCAATCTTGTCGGGTTACGGCGAGCCGAAGGTACTCTAACATCACGACGCTGAAGTCTGCTTCGATCTTAAGGCTGATAGGAATCACCCCTCAAGGATTGGGCGAGGATGTCAAGCAATTAATTATCGTCCCAGTTCAATTTTTTCCCGAGCAACTCTTCTAATCTCTGGTTATGAGGTCTAAAAAAG
>JAAUYJ010022386.1_pt1 | contig 11713 bp, 6 predicted proteins | sample 7278031 | NCBI WGS metagenome assembly JAAUYJ01 (sample SAMN14350222, study PRJNA611818) | marine sediment metagenome | isolation source: surface marine sediment (1.8m) | place: French Polynesia: Moorea | collected 2018-08 | reverse complement strand
GTATTAACCAGTGCAGTACAAGATGTGGGAGGAGCGATCGCCTATGTTGCTAATTTAGTTAAAAATAATCAAGTTAAAGGAGAAAAATATGTTTTAGGAATTGAAAATCCAGACATTACTAAGTTGGGTCGTTTTAATGATGTTTTGCCAGAAAAAGTTAAGCAAAAAGTAGAAGCAACTCAACAGGAAATGTTGGCTGGAAAATTGAAATTTGCAGATTGTTCAGAAGGTAGTCAAGAGAAAGTTTGTATTAAGTAAAGGGAGAAGGAAAAATATAGACAGAACTTACGCAAGACCGCTATATCTAGTAGGGGCGAACGGCCGTTCGCCCCTACAGATGGCGTATAATTTGATATTTTGCGTAAGTCCTGATAGAATCCGGATAATTGCCACAGCTAAGTCATTGCGACTGTAACGGAGTGGAAGGAAGCAATCTCATCGTCGCAATGACTACTTTTCAGCCCGATATAACTTCTGACTTCAAACTTCTGACTTCCCGCCGCCAACATCATCACACAAACGCTTATCGCTTTCACTGACATTAGGGTTATTTTCTAGGTAGTCGCGCATCCAGTCGCAAGCCCACTCATGGAGGCGATCGAACTTCTGACCATTCCACAACTTCACTGTATTGTCAGCACTTGCAGTGGCAATAGTCTCTCCATCGGGACTAAATGCGACACCTATGACCCAATACTCATGGCCGGTGAGAGTCTGCAATAATTTCCCCTGAAGGTTCCACAACTTCACTGTATTGTCAGCACTTGCAGTTGCTATAGTCTCTCCATCAGGACTAAATGCTACACCATTGACTGAAGATATATGGCCGGTGAGAGTCTGCAATAATTGACCCTGACGGTTCCACAACTTCACTGTTCGGTCACGACTTGCAGTTGCTATAGTCTCTCCATCGGGACTAAATGCTACACTATTGACCCCAGACTCATGGCTTTTGAGAGTCTGCAATAATTTGCCCTGACGGTTCCACAACTTCACTGTATTGTCATCACTTGCAGTTGCTATAGTCTCTCCATCAGGACTAAATGCTACACTATTGACCCCAGACTCATGGCCGGTGAGAGTCTGCAATAATTGACCCTGACGGTTCCACAACTTTACTGTTTGGTCACTACTTGCAGTTGCAATAGTCTCTCCATCGGGACTAAATGCTACACTATGGACCCAATCCCTACTGGTGAGAGTCTGTAATAATTTCCCCTGACGGTTCCACAACTTCACTGTTCCGTCACTACTTGCATAAGCAATGGTCTCTCCATCAGGACCAAATGCTACATCATTGAAATAATGCTTATGGGAATAATGCTCATGGTCGGTGAGAGTCTGCAGTAAATTACCTTGACGGTTCCACAACTTTACTGTTTGGTCACCACTTGCATAAGCAATAGTCTCTCCATCAGGACTAAATGCTACAGCATTGCTCAAATGGTAATTCATGCGTAAAACATTCAATACATCCTTCCAACGCTTCCACAAAATCCATTTTTTATTTAAACTTGCAATGTCAATGTCAATAATCTCTCTATCCGGATCAAATGCTACACCATTACCCGAGGTAAGAGTCTGCAATAATTTTCCCTGACGGTTCCACAATTTCACTGTATTGTCACTACTTGTAGTGGCAATAGTCTCTCCATCAGGACTAAATGTTAGACCATTGACCGAGGTTAAAGTCTGCAATAATTGCCCCTGACGGTTCCACAATTTCACTGTATTGTCACTACTTGTAGTGGCAATAGTCTCTCCATCAGGACTAAATGTTAGACCATTAACCGAGGTGAGAGTCTCTAATAATTTCCCCTGACGGTTCCACAATTTCACTGTATTGTCACGACTACCAGTGGCAATAGTCTTTCCATCGGGACTAAATGCTACATCATAGACAGAATCCTCATGGCTGATGAGAGTCTGCAATAATTTCCCCTGACGGTTCCACAACTTCACTGTTTTGTCACCACTTGCACTTGCGATAGTCTCTCCATCGGGACTAAATGCTACACCATTGACCCAACCCTCATGGCCAGTGAGAGTCTGCAATAATTGCCCCTGAAGGTTCCACAACTTCACTGTTTCGTCGCGACTAGCAGAAGCAATAGTTTCTCCATCGGGACTAAATGCTACACCTCTGACCCAATCCTCATGGCTTTCCAAACGGTTATGCTCTAGATATAGTTGTTCATTTATTTGATAAATAGTTTGCCTGAGAATAATTGTTATGTTCATCCTTTGAGCGGGCTGAACTTGGAACATCAGGTTAGAGCGTGGTAGTTGTTTAAATGCTCTTAAAGCTTCCAGCAACGCCTCAAAATTTTTACCGGAGTTAGCAAATTTTTCAGAAGTTACACTTTTGTGCAATGCCTCTGTTTTAGCCAACTTGAGACTTGCTTGCAAAAATGTCACTCCAGCAATAACTGCCCCCAGAAACGATAGTGCTAATACTGTAAAAGTGATGCCCAGCAACTTTTGTGCTTTCCGTTTAGCCTCTTCTAATATCTGCTTCCCTTTTCTCTCCGCTTCCAATTCTCTTTTTATCGCCTGTTTATCCAACTCCTGAGAAGCAGCCAAAAAGCGATGGTCGCGATCGCTCAAACTTCTATCGTTTGCCCACACTAAAGCATCAGCCAAAGTTTCACCCCGCAACAGTCGCGACTCATCTTGATATCCCGACTTTTGCCAAGCAGTAAACGCCTCAGAGTAGGGGCGTAACTTAGCTAACTCCTGTTCTACCCACTGGAGATTAAACACTTGTTGATAGATATAATTAGTAACCTGCAACTGATATTGACGTTTGACAACTAAACCTGTGAGGCAGAGTTCGATTTGTTCGGGGGTGTTATTTGCTGTTATCCCCCCCTGGGTGTGAGTGTGGGGAGTGTGGGGAGTATCGCTTCTGACTTCTGTAGGGGCGATTCGCGAATCGCCCCTACGACTTCTGACTTCTAAAGTGTGGGGGATAGAATTTAAAACCTGTTGATACAACCCCAACAACCGACTTGCCCGTTTTTCATTTACTAAGAGGCGATCGCGAATTGTCCGTAAATGTTCTGGGTTATCGTGAGATTCCCAATTATTAATAATATAAGTGCGAACCAACTCTGCTACATCGGGAGTACGAGTATCATTATTTTTAACAATTATTTGACACAACTTTTGAGTTAAAAAAGGTTGGCCACCAGTCCATTCTAAAACTTCAGCTAATACTTTTTCTGGATTTTCTACCTGACTTGCTAAACCAGGAGTGAGGAAATCTTTTGCTTCAGCAAAACTAAAACCTGTTAACTCTATCGCCTTACCAATATTAAAAGGAGTCCGAGTTTTATCAGCAATTAAATTAGAAGGAGTTGCCACCCCAAATAAAGCAAAAGATAATCGTTTATATTCAGGATTTTCTGCCCGTTTATTATGGCAAGCGCGAATCAGAGCAAAAAAATCATCGGTGGGAAAATCAAGACTAATTAAACTATCTATCTCATCCACAAAAATGACAATATTTTCCCCAACTTCGCCAAGCAAAACTTCCCTTAAAAAATCCCTAAATTGTTGAACAGGAGATAAATCTTCTCTTTCTTTTAACCACGCTCGTCGATTAATACTCAAATCAAAATTGCTGACTAATTCTTGAATAATACCCCGATACCATTGCTTGGCATTAATTTCTTGACTACCCACATCAGTTAAGTCAATTGCAGCACAGGCAAACCCTTCTTTTTCTAATCTCGCCTTAGTGCGTAACATTAAACTTGACTTTCCCATTTGTCGGCAGTTCAACACATAACAAAACTCTCCTAATTTGAGGGCATCATAAAGCAGATTATCTGCTTCTCGCTTCACATAACTAGGAGCATCAGCAGGTAAACTTCCTCCTACTTGATATTGGTAATTTTGGTTTTGTTTTGTGTTCATCGAGGACGGGAAAAATTAATTCTTATGATTAAGTCATTTTAAATAGAAAATTGTCATTGCGAGGGGTGTTTGAGCAACAGTAAATTTTGTAGCCAAGCTTACTCATCCCCCGAAGCAATCTCAGTAATTGTCATTGCGAGGGGGGTTTGCAAGAGTAACTTTTGTAGCCAAGCCTACTCATCCCCCGAAGCAATCTCAGCTTAAATTTTATTATAGCTAACCCTCTATCCTCCTTTTGTCATTTTGATGGGATTGCTTCGTTCCTCGCAATGACAAACTAAGAGAAAATTGTCATTGCGAGGGGGGTTTGCAAGAGTAACTTTTGTAGTCAAGTCAACTAATCCCCCGAAGCAATCTCAGCTTAAATGTTATTATAGCTAATCCTCTATCCTGCTTTTGTCATTTTGATGGGATTGCTTCGTCCCTCGCAATGACAAACTTGAAATTAAAATAGTCATCAAAATCTGGGATTGCTTTCCTACGGAATGCTCCGCAAACGTCCCTCGCAATGACAAACTCTAAATTAAAATTTATTATAAGCGATCGCTAAAAAATTGCCGATATAATTCACATCTTGGAACAACATCATTACCATCTAATTTTACTAATCCTAAACTATATAATTTATAAGTTAAGAGGGAATCTATATTTACAGGTTTTGTTGCCATAATAACTTCTTTAAAAGCTGCTTTTAGTTCGGAATAACTTTCTGAAATTGACAACAATTCTTGCAGATGGCTGCGATAAATTCCTGCATTAGTCGGTGCTTCTTCTAGTAGCCACGATAAGATTAAATCCTGATGATTTATTAAATAAGACAAAGCCTGATCTAATAAAAAAGGATGCCCTCCTACTAAATCAGTTAACTGCTTCACTTCTCCATCTTCCCATTTTAATTCGTAAATTTCAGTAAGTCTAGATACTTGCTCTAAATTAAATTCTGGTAACTCGATAGATACACCCACATTAAAAGGAGATTTATTAATATCTAAAGGAATATAAATTTCTGTTGAATGAACTACTACTAACCGTAACTTTTTCCATAGATTTGTTCGCTTGCCTTTCTCATGCCAGGAACGTAATAATCCCAAAAAATCCTCAGCAATTGGATGTGGAAAAATTAAGTCTATATTATCTATACATAAAACTAATGCTTCTCTTACTTTTGGAAATAAACATTCTTCAAAATAAATCTTGCAATTAGTCTTACTACTATCTTCTTCATCCCAAGATTCATGTAAACTTTCTTTTGGCACCTTTAATTCACGACTTACACCACGACAAAACCACCGCAAAAATTTATCTAAATCTTGAAAATCAGTAGTATCAACATCTAATAAATTAATAGATGCCGTTTGGTAATTATGTTTTTTTACTTGCTCTAAAATTCTATTAGTTAGGAAAGTTTTTCCCATTTTTTGAGGAGCTTTAATTCTGATTAAAGAGCCTGGTTGTAAGATAGTTTCATCACAAATAGATTCAATGGGCGATCGTTCAATATAAATAGTCTTTTCTAATTCTGTTTCTTTCTTCCGTATGGGAGAATTAACTGGAAAATTATTTTGTATGGTTGATAATTCTTGTTCCTCCCATTTCCGCTTAAAAGCCTGACAAAAATTCGTCTTAGACACTCTTTCCCCTAATGCTTCTGAAAGTTTATCCCATAACTTTTTGCCATAATCTCCTCTCAGAGTATCTGCGCTATAATTATATTCTTTTGCTATTTCTTCATAAGTCTTGCCATCCCAAGCACCTTGAAGAATTATTTTTTCCACATCACTGAGGTATTTTCCTGTCTTTTCAAATACATACTTATCTGCAACTTTTTCTACTATATCCCAAGTAAATTTAGCTTGTAAGTTCATGGATAGTTTAGATATCTAGACTTATTACCGATTTGATCATATAAATTTATTTACCATCCAAAAAAGATAAATCCATACTTTTCCATACTTTCCCATACATTTTTATGAAACTGCTTCAGTTTTCCGGATTTTATATGTCAATTATTTCCTGACATTTTCCCATTGTTAGTCTAATTATCAAATGTCAATATAGGAGACAACAAAGTAATCAAGGATTTTCAACTATGACTATATTTAATAAGAATCAAAACCCCAACCCTAAAACAATGGAACAACTTGTCATTAAAGAACGTTTGCGTCAAGCGCGATTAAGCTTTAATATTGCTCTAAGCTTAATTATAATTAGTACCATTATTAGTGTAACAGGTGTAGGACTTTTACTATCAGGAAAAACTTCTGAAGGAACAGCTACAACTGCAGGTGGACTTGCTGCAAAAATCGTTAGTGTAGGATTACTAAAAATGACTAAAGATACTAATGAAAGACTTGATAAAATAGCCACCGAATTTATAGATGAAGATTAAAATAAACAAAGTCTTTGCATTTTGCCAGAATCCATAGTTAACTGTAACATAGCTTTTTTATCGTTTAATTTGGTAATTTTCCAGCCAGCTTGAGCAAAATTATTTCTGACAAAGTGTTCAAAAAGTTGTTGGGCAATTTTTACTAAAAAAAAGGTCTCATCGCGGGCATTTTGCCCGCACTATAAGATTTTCACCATTTACCCTGTACATAATTTGCCCGAAATATGCTGTAACTAATAACTGATAACTGAAATGACATATTTACGCCTAGAAAATATCACAAAAAGCTTTGGAAAATTTATCGCCAACGATAATATTAATATTTCTATTACTGCTGGTTCCATTCATGCCATTCTTGGAGAAAATGGTGCTGGAAAAACCACTTTAATGAATATATTATCGGGATTTTATCAACCAGATTCAGGTCAAATTTATCTAGAAGATAAACCGATAAACATTTCTTCCCCCAGTAGAGCAATTAATTATGGTATTGGTATGATTCATCAACATTTTATGTTAGTACCACAATTAACAGCAACAGAAAATATTATCTTGGGAACTGGTGGAAATTTTCATCTGAATTTATCGGCAAAATCTGTAGAAATTAACGCTATGGCAAAAGCCTATAATTTAGAAATTCCAGCTAATATTAAAATTGCAGATTTACCAATAGGTATTCAGCAACGGGTAGAAATTCTCAAAGTAATTTATCGCCAAGCCAGAATTTTAATTTTAGATGAACCAACCGCAGTATTAACTCCAGTAGAGGTAAATTCTTTACTCAATATTTTGCGACAATTAGCAGCAAATAATCATACAATTATTTTTATTAGTCATAAATTAGAAGAGGTAATTAATGTCTGTGATACTGTCACAGTTTTACGCCGAGGTAAAGTTATAGATACTCTCAAAATTGGAGAAACTAATACTCATAAATTAGCCGAAATGATGGTAGGGCGAGAAGTAAATTTAATGCACAAAAAAATCCCTGCTGAAAAAGGTAATATTGTTCTGGAAGTCAAAAATATAGAAGTGAAAAATGACCAAGGTTTATCTGCTGTGAATAATTTATCTTTTCAACTTCATAGTGGAGAAATTTTGGGAGTTGCTGGAGTCGATGGTAATGGTCAAAGAGAATTAGGAGATGCAATTAATGGTTTACGTTCTCTAGAAAAAGGAGAGATAAATTTTGCCGATAATTTAACAGATAAATTAAAAGTAGGATATATTCCCGAAGACCGCCAGAAAATGGGTTTAATTCTTAATTTTAGTATTGCTCGGAATTTGATTTTGAAATTGTTTAAATTTTTGCCTTTTTGCCGTTATGGTTTTTTGCAGTCTAAAGTGATAAATAATCAGGGAAAAAACGCCATAGAAAAATTTGATATTCGTGCTAGTCATCCACAGTTAAAAGCAAGTCAACTTTCTGGAGGAAACCAACAAAAAATTATTTTGGCGCGGGAACTTTCTGGGGAACCAAAATTAATTGTGGCGATGCAACCTACCCGTGGTTTAGATATCGGTGCAACCGAATATGTACAACAAGCTTTACTTGCTCAAAAACAACAGGGAGCAGCTATTTTATATATTTCCACAGAATTAGAAGAAATAATGGCAATGAGCGATCGCATTGCCATAATATACGAAGGTCAGTTTGTGGATATTCTGGATGCAGGAACTACTACAGTGGAACAAGTGGGGTTATTAATGACTTCCGGTGCCAAATCATTGATGCCATAGGTTGGGCTGAAAACGCCATATCCAATCGACGAAGAGAAGAAAAAATTCCTGATTCTTTCTTTAGTCAATTATTGCCATAATATCGATATAATCTCACATTTTGAATTGTGGTTTCTAGAAAGTAATTTGCTTCTAAATATTGATTCAGAGCATTTCTATATTCAGGACTAATATTATCTTTTTCTGCTAGTAAAATATAACTGGGATTTTTCGCCATAATTTTATCTAATTCTGGCAAAGGATTAATAGGCAAAATCTGATACATGGCTGTTAAATGACTGGGAAAAGCATATTTTGTGGGAATTTTTGTTGGCACCAAGTAATAAATTATCGGTTCATAGTTGACTACATATATATAATCGGTCGATTTAATTCTCTGTCTCAAATATTTAGCAATCAAAGCTTCACGGTCATCCCATGTATCTATTTTTTGGATATATCTATAATAGATAAATTCCCAATTTTTAGTTAACTTATTATAGCCAGCTTGAGCAAAAGGATATATTAAAATTAAGAACAGAATTATGTTGGGAAGGGAAGGCAATACAGGAATTTTTGACAGATATGCACGGATAATTTTATGGAATTTTTGGGAGTTGATAAAAGTAGGTATTTGAGTTTTACCACTTGTTTTTTTCAGTTCCCTTGCTTCCCCATAGTTATTTTCCTCTAGGGATTTTTTTTCCAGCAAATAAACAGACTTAATAATCACATATCCACTAATCAAACATAAAGGAGGTAATAACTGTAAAAAGTAATGATTATAAAATCGCTTAGATAATAAAACTGCCAAAAAAGTACAGCAAAACCACAGAAATAAATAGATAAAATTTCGTTCTTCTTTCAACTTACCTCTAGCAAATACAAATAAATAAATCGGACTCCAGAACAAATATAACCACAATAAAATATTTCCCAATACCTGTTTTCTGAGTCTACTCAAAAGGTCAGACCAGGAAAAATTCAACATCCCCACATACTTACTATTAGCTATGAGAGTCCCATAAATATATTCATCCAAATATCCAGAAAATTGATAAATTACTCCGATAATAACTGCGGGTAAAATTAAGCCTGCACCTAAAATCAGAAAAAACCTAAATAAGGAAAAAGTAAGATGATTGAAAATCAATGAAAATTTTTCCTTTCTTAATCCCTGAAAATTATTTACAGGTTTTTCATTTTCTTTCCTCTTTCCTTCTTCCTCCTGACTCCTAACTCCTGACTCCTTCCTTCCTTCTTCCTCCTGACTCTTTCCTTTTTCCTTCCTGAACAAACTCCCCAATAAAACTAATCCCAAAACATCCATAATTACCAAATATTTTATTTGCATCCCAATCCCCAAAATCAGACCTATGAGAAATACTTTAATATTTGATAATTTCCTATCCTGAAACAATAATAAAAATGCGCCAGTAACGAAAGGAGCAAATAAAATTTCTGCATTGGCAGCCGCACCATCATTATGTAGAGAAAAAATAGCATATAAACTTCCTGCTAATAATCCAATTTTCTCTCCATGTTTTGCGTCGATATTGGCACCAATTCTATATAAAAAATAACTCGTAAAAGTTGTAGCAATAATAGATAGGATTCTGATAGATACTATAGAATTTCCTAAAATTAACATTGTCAGAGAAAACAAAATAAAAATCCCTGGAGGTTTGTTATCCCAAATTTCTATATAAGGGAGGTTGCTATTTAATAGACTATCTGCTCCTAAAATATAGATGCTTTCATCTTTGTCTAATACAGATACAAATAAAGTCCAAAATCTTAGGAAGAATGATAATAGTAAAAATGCCAGAAAAATTATTAGTTTTTGATTGATTTGTTTGGTCATCTTGAGAAAAATTTAATCCTTTCTTTTAATAGACAGAGACTTCTCAGAATATTTATTATTTTAGAATAGAAGTAAAAAATATCTAACTTATAAATTTTTGTAAAAATTGCTTAATAGTCAGGAATATTTTTGTGTGTTAAGTTTTAACAGGACTTACGCAAAAAATCAAATTACACACCATCTGTAGGGGGGAGCAAGGGAATCGCCCCTACTAAATATGGCGGTTATGCGTAAGTCCTGTTTAAATACAAATACGAATTTATAGCAACCACCAAGGAGATTAGGACAATTAGTGCGAGCATCTTGCTCGCGTCATAAATCATCATAATTACCCGATTTCCTAACTATAGTGGCGAATGCTATATGTACCAAGGTATAAAGCTTCTCCATTCATGGAGAAAAAGCGGTCGTTTTGCTAGCACACAATGCGCGTTAACGCTGCGCGACATCAAAAGCGGAGCTTTCCGTAGGATGGGATAGATGGGAAAATATTGATGGTACTGGAAACTCTCGAAATAATTAGATTGCAGCTAGTAATGGTGACAATAAAATAGTAGGAAGTCGAGGTAGGGATACCCTTTTAGGAGCGGGTGGAACAGATACAATTATTCGAGGTCGAGGTAACGATGTTTTACAAGGGCGGTTAGGTCGCGATCGCTTGAATGGTGGTGCTGGTAACGATACTCTGATTGGAGGTGGCGTTCATTAATTGATAATTGATAATGGATAACTGATAATTACCTCTGGTTAAAACCGAGAGGATTGAATATAAGGAAATATTATCAGGACTTACGCAAAAGTTCAAATTATACACCATATGTAGGGGCGATTCGCGAATCGCCCCTACTTCTTCAGTCCTTCGGTCTTCCTTCTTCCTTACCTTCTCACTTGCAATACCGATGCTACCGGACATGATATAACCCGGTTTTTGCGTAAGTCCTGATCATGGTAAAAACCCCACTTCCACTACTACCCATCTCCCCTATTTCTTCACTACCCTACTACCCATCTCCCCTTATATCAGTTCCCAAAAATGATGGTATAGTTTGCCAGGAACTTAGTTATTAAGTAATATCAATTTGATAAATATTTGTTATAAAAAATTGGATCGTAAAGAAGGATTTAGTCATATAGGAGATAAGTAGCATTATTTTTTAAAAGTGGTCTCATAAGTAATAGCTAAAGTTCAGTAATATTTTTAACGATTCGTGGCTCAGAAAAAAATATATGTTATACCTTGTTTCCCTACTCCTTACTCCCTATTCTTAATAAGCTCTAGCAAAACTTTTGAGGGTTTATCTTAATACTAAATACAACAAAAGTCTACTTTGATCTGACATGAAATTTAAGTTCAAAACTTTCCTGATTTAATCAGAGTCAAGTTGTATTTATATTTGTGAAAAAAATCCCAAAATCCAAGATAATTAGGAGAGCTAAAAATGTTATATCCTGATAGTAAAATTCAGCCTCAATCTACATCTAAGTTAGTTTTCATAGATGCTCATCTAGATAACTATCAATTTCTAGCTACAGGAATAGTAAATGATGCAGAAGTAATTATCCTAGACCCTACAAAAAATGGCGTAGATAAAATTACTGAGACATTACAACAAAAAATAACTGCCCAAACTAAAATAGACGCAATTCATATATTTTCTCATGGCAGTCCGGGAAGCTTACAATTAGGTAATACTTTTCTTAATCTAGAGAGTTTAATATCTGCAAAACCTCAAATACAACAATGGAAAAAAGCCCTAAGTCAAACAGCTAATATTTTACTTTATGGCTGTAATTTAGCAGCTAATATTGGTAGAGAATTT
>JAAUYJ010003200.1_pt1 | contig 11713 bp, 12 predicted proteins | sample 7278031 | NCBI WGS metagenome assembly JAAUYJ01 (sample SAMN14350222, study PRJNA611818) | marine sediment metagenome | isolation source: surface marine sediment (1.8m) | place: French Polynesia: Moorea | collected 2018-08 | reverse complement strand
CTGGGCGGCTTCGGCGGCAGGAATTGAGGGGGCGGAGGAGTAGGTCAAGTAAGTCACTTTTTGAATTGCCCATAATGCTTTTGGCTTAAAAGCTGATACGTTTTTGGACAAAGTTTTTCTCAAGCGCTTTTAAAAAACTAAGAACAAAGCAATTTGTTTTAGTTTCACAATGATTACAAGTGGCTATTTATATATCTTCCTTACTCTCTTCGACAGCTCGTGCAGATGACTAACAATGCAAGACAAAAACCAATTAAGTGCCTTTTTGAGCACATTGCACATATCCGCCGTTTTTCTTACCCTCGATGCCATTTTGCGCCTCCCTTCCTCGCGGCTCTCTCCGGCCTCAAACACCGCGGGAAATTGATATATCTGTTTTCTCTGGTCCCCCTCTTGTCTGACTTCACACGTCAAGGGATTCCAGACGAATGGCTGGGAGATTTGGGGAAGATGGGAGCGGCGATCGACGTCAACAACAACCCTTCACCCCCATCCGCCCGCCCCCTTTCCATCCCTTCCGGGGATCTCTTTCCCTCCTCCTCCTTTTCCCATGCAGGAAGATCGGTCGTTCTGCGCACCGATTAGGGACGATGTTCAAATATGTGCTCTTTCCACACGAAGTTACATTTTTGCAGGTGAAATTTGGCCCAAAAATATAATAAAAACCCAACTGCTACTGCGAACATTCGAATTTCGTTCAGTACATTATTGCTTTTTTTTCGAACCCCACTTATATGGGTTAATGGACATCTCAGTCGGGAGTTCATTGACATTAAGTGAAGGAGGGCGGCGAAGAAAGACGGACAGGGTGGGTAGGTGGGAGCCTTGTAGCAGGAAAGGGGCGAATTTTCCACCCCTTCACTTCTCCCTCACGTAATCGCCTCCTTCTCTCCGTTACCCCGAGCCCTCCTTAAGGAGGAAATGATCGCGCTTTTCGTCGTACCTGCCTCCCTCCCCCGACCCTTTCACTTTGCCACCCACGAAACCGCAACAGGCTTGCACAACACTGAACTGCGCTGCATTCGTCGTTGCATCCATCTGCACGTTTCTTGAGTCCGATCCATCAGTCAGAATCCCCCCCCCTCCTACTTCTCTACTTCTACTACCTCGGGAGAGCTGAGAGCTTTTCCACTTAGGATATGTATCCCCCCGTTTTCCTGTACCTTACGACGGCATTTTGATATGTGAAGGACAAAAGCATATTTTTCGTTTTTTCGCGTTGCATTATTTGTTCCAAGACTTAATTGCTGTGCGGCGAAAAGGGCAAAAAAATCTTACTATATACTTGGATTTACCATGTCGGTACATTATAACAGCGTGTTTCTTCCATTTTACATTACAATCTTTTATAGACTGGACTTCTATCCGCAGCATCCCCATAGCAAAGCTTGATTGGCGAATTCCATGTCATTTTCCGGACTGGCGGATTCTGTCATTGATCACTCTATGCCGGACAGCGACCGAGGATGGACGCCAGGAAAAAGTCCGCTCTTTCACCTCGCCAACCATGACGGCGTCTTCATCAACTTCTTCCTATCTTGATGGCAGTTTTGTGTGTATAAATGGAGAGCAATCAAAATGTAGGCGCAAAAAGTTGGAAATTAAGAATAATCAGTGTAGCGGATCCTCCCCTCTAACCGGAGCCTCGATCGATCTTCCCTCTCCGCCTGGTATAAAAGCTCGGGTTTCTCACGAGCGTGATCGCAATATATCTACAGCAATCCGATCGACCCTAGCAGCACCTGATAGAACCGATCGACCATTATGGGCCGCGCGTGGTTCATGTCCAGCGACCCCGACGCGGACCAGAGGGACGAGCAGCACCAAAGCCCGCCAAAGTTCGTCTCACTCGACGAAGTGGCCAGGAAGACGGGCTTGGAAGTTGTCAAGGTGTGCCTGGCAAAGTTTCCGCTCTTGTTTAATAATGTTTTGAGAGCAACAACATTTTTTTTCTCAGACCAATCCCAAGACGTTCGTGAAGGACGGCTCGTACGCCAAGCTCCTCCGCGACCGCGGCTACCACTACCAGGACGAAGCGGAGATCAGCCCGGACCTCACGCCGGAATACGAAAGGGTCTTGAAGAACTTCTACGTCGAGCACATCCATACCGACGACGAAATAAGGTGCTGTGATACTCCTCCGTCCTAAAGTTTTTTGGTAGCACGTTAGAAAAAGTCTAAGAGAAATTCAAATGATCTTGTGAATCAAATAATTAATTACGGACGAAACAATAAGAGCTTTCGGAATGATATTTTTAATTTACTCTCTTCAGGTACATCGAGGCTGGCCGCGGCTTCTTCGACGTCCGCGACGCCGAGGACCGGTGGATCCGCGTTGAGGCCGTTGCCGGCAACCTGGTGGTCGTGCCCGCCGGGATCTACCACCGCTTCACCCCGGACAGGGGAGACTACATCAAGGGAAGGAAGATCTTCAACGGCGATGGGGACGACCCCGTTTGGACCGCGCACGACCGACCCTGCGACCACATGAGGGAGAGGAGGGGGTACCTGCGCTGGAGGGAGAACGGATTCAGGGGGAAGAACGTGCCCATTTAAAAAGGGAAAAACGAAGATCTGTACAATTTTTTTCGTACACATTTGCTGCTTTTGCTAGTAAAGCAACAAATCTACTAACCACATAATCAGTGTCGATCAATTGGAAAAAAACACAAAACGAAATAACATTTTTTGCTGACAAAAACACAAAAACAGCGGCGACTTTTCTACAGTACACACCGACTGCAAAAGGTAATCCATGAAATAATTGACCTTCCGAACTCACACACACACACACCCAACCCAATCGTGATCAGCAAATTCCAGCTGGGCAAACAGTTACGTTTCGAGGAGACGGACGTAGATACATGCTACAATTTCAGTCTAGCTGTTATCTCTTCCTATTAAGCAGTTTCCCTTTGTCGTACAGTTGTTGTCCCGATGGAGTACACTGGTCAGTCACTCGGGTATTATATCGTGCACCTGTTGCTGCGTGTCCTAGAGAAAAAAATCAGCGCGGAAAAGACCACCATCAGTGATGCCTCCCAACGCTAAAGACATGTTGGCTGCTTCGATGGTTGGCGACGGCCTCACCCGGACGGAGAAGGAGACGTATCGGCCGCTGATGGAGGAGCCCGTAAGGAGGCTCAGCGTCTATCAATGGCTAAAGGGGAAAGTCAAAGACGACAACATTGGGTAAATAGAGAGAGAAAATAAAGTTTGCGAATAAATGGGATTTCCGTCCTTGTACAACCTGCAGCAATATTCTACTTTCTTGTCTTGTGCAAACTTTTTCCCCAGCCCCAACCTCTGGCGTGTGGGCGACAACCTGTACGACCTTTCTGGCTACCTGGACTCCCATCCAGGCGGGAGGCAGTGGCTGGAGTTGACCAGGGGCACGGACATCACCGAGGCCTTTCACGTGGCCCACGTCTTCCTCGGGAGGGCGGAGGCGGCGCTGGAGAAGTACAAGGTGGGCCCGTGCCCGAAGGACGTTCCCAGGAGGTCGTGGTTCACCTTTGAGAAAGACGGTTTCTACCTCAAGTTCAAGGCAAGGGCGGCAAAAGTAAGTACACTTACTTGCTGATTTTTTTTGTCCAATTTCGTAGTGAAAACACTACTTGTTTCACCCCAATATCCAGATACTGAAGGAGGTAGGCACTGGTCCAACGTGGCAAATGCGCTTGATGCAGGACGGCCTCCTGCTCTCCTTCCACTTCCTCTTTGTCATCGCTGCCGTGCAAGGGTCGCTCCCGTTGCTGCTGGCGGCCGGACTAGTCCTGGGCATGAGCTCTGCTTCGTCGCACAACTTCATCCACCAAAGGGACAACTTCAGACGGTGAGGAGGAAATTGGGAACAGGGAGGAGAAAAAGCAGCACCAACTTGTGCAAAATCGATGGCAGCAGCAACAGTAGAGGCAAAAAGTACTTAGTATCAACAACAACAGGAGAAAAAGCAACAACAGAAAGAGCACGGGCAGCAGCAAAAAAAATAATTTCTGAAAGCAGCAGGAAAACCTACAATAGCAAGAGCAACAACAGCAAGAAGAGAAGCAACAGCCATTGCAGCTCTTTCCCTCTTTTTCTCCAGGTATTACTTGGACTTTTCCGTGTTTTCTTCCACCGACTGGCGGATCCTCCACTTCCTCTCCCACCACCTCTTCTCCAACACCTACAACGACTTCGAGACCCAGTCCTTCTTCCCCCTCCTCAACTGGAACTCTGAAGAGGAGAAGCACTTCGTGCACAAGTACCTCGGGCAGGTCTACTACCAGGTGATGCAGAGAAAAAAGGTTTTTTGCGGATACATTAAAAAATTTATCGTTTCTCTCCAGCTCATTTTCGTAGTGGCTGCGCCGCTATCCTACGTTAACAAGGTGACATGCGATGCATATTTGGATTTATTATTTTCGTTTTATATTTTCATAATATTTCGCGACTACTCCTTCGACTAACTCAGGTCGCCCAGATCGTGACTGGCGACTGCTCCCCCGCCTGGCTGGACCTGATGCCCGTGGCGCAGTACCTCTCCCTCCTGCTCCTCTCCCCCGCCTGGCTTGGCCCCTGGACCTGCCTGTGGTACAGCGCCGCCCTGCACTCCGCCTGCGGATACTGGGTGGCCTTCACCACCCTGTCCGCCACCCACAACCACCCTTCCTGCTACCACGCCGGGGACCACCCGCACCCGAGCAGGGACTGGGGGGTGCAGCAGGTAGACTCGCTCAGGGACGTGGAGAAGAGCCACGTGAGAAAATGAGAAACTGTCTTTTGAGCGAGACATTATTGATTTCTTTCCTTCCTACTATCATTCGCGTCTCAGAGTCTTTTCTTGGTGGCGACCACCTTCGGCGACCACCTCCTGCACCACCTCGCCCCCACCGTGGACCACTCGAAGCTGCACCTTCTGTACCCCGCCCTCGAGGTGAGAGGCTACTTCGGAACAAAAACTATGTTTCGCCACATCTATTATTTTGTGTTCTGCAGGAGACCCTATCTGAGTTCGGGATGGAGTATGCCTTCGAGGGCTTCTGGGAGATGATGAAGGGGATGCACTGGCAGATCAGGAAGGACTACTCACTCACCTACGAGCAGAGGATGAGGCTCAGGGCGGGAAATAAAAAGGATGAATAAATTCGGCAAAGTGCGCTATGTCACCATTTACGAGTTTGAAGTGTTTGAATTTCGCGCCGAAAAAGCCCTTTCCCTGAGAGGAGGAGAGACGGGGAGACGGGGAGAGACTCGCTCGCTGCGGAGGAATCTCAGCTGTCGCCATATCGGAGTACAAGGGGAAAAAAGAGACGCACTGTAAAATAAGAATGGAGTCAGAATTAATTTATTTATACAAAACAAGCCAAAGAAAATACCCCTATGAAAATGCAAAAAGCATTAAAAATTGACACTTTTTAAACAGCAAAAAATGTATTTCGAGAATTGTTCTACAGAATTCCGAAAGAAATATTCAATGACCGTGAGCTCAAGCTTTGCTGGGGCATATCACTACACTTTCAAGAGAAAGCGATCGATCGAGGCCACCGGGATTTCTTTGCCGTCCCGGACCCCTCCCGGACGACCCGGACACCCGTTAGAGGCTCTATCGGACTTCCAGGCCCCTCCCGTGCCCCGCCAGCATGTCCGCCTCCGACCAGATGCGAGCCATGCTCGACCAGCTGATGGGCACCTCCAGAAACGGTGAGTGAACAGAACGTCGCTGCGCAGTACAAACTCGCCCGGGTCCTCGGGGTTCTCCCATCAATCAATGCCAGAGATCTCCCCACCTCCAGGTAGCTTCAACGAATTTGCAGCGTAAATGGGAGGGCATTCATGGACTAGCATTTTTTCCTCCTTACCCCGCAATGTCATCGGCTCCTTTGACTCCCCCTTCAGTGTCTAATTACACCCTCTCCCCCCACGTATGCGATCCTCCTTGTCCCCCTGATGTGTGTTTTAACCCCGTTCTTTCTAGGGTCAGTACATAGCAGAGAGCGGCGCCCGCTCCTGCCTCTCTCGATCACTCCTCGCTCGCTCCATTGAACGATCGAGCCTCTCTCGGCCTCGATCGAGATCCTCCTCCTCCTCGAATCGCGCGAGAAGAACTCACGTATGAGACCCCCCAGTTTTTCCTTACTAAGCTGTACCTTCTACGTACTACTCATTTCTTTTAAATCCCCGCTAACAAAAGAAATACGGTGGTTGCTGGGGAGTCCTCTTGCTGTCTCGCCCTAGCTTATTTTTTGCTTGTCAACAAGTAATGTGATAAAGTCTCTCCTCCCGAGACATAAGAGCACTCCCCAAGCTATCCACCTAGCGGGTCTGGCCTCCTGCTTCTCCTTCTCCACCTGCAGCGATCCGTCGTCGGTAAATGAGAGAACCAAGTGTTCCAAAGAGCCCCGTCAAGTTAGTCGTTGTTGGTACGTATTTGCCGTGGGGTACGTATCCGAGATGATTTCTTCTTCTGTGTACTACGGAAAAGTTGGCTAAAGGGGGCCTCTCAGGTCGTGGAGCTTGTTTAAGTTTACCTTTAGTTTCCCTATCTGTTATTGGAAAACATTGCAAATGACGCTTTTAACGTTTTACCGACCTGGGAGGCCCACTAAAGTCGGAGCAGGCAGGTCCTCTGTGAGTAGGCCTGTCCGCTGTCAGTGATCTATCGAACGTCGTGGCTGCCTTCTGAGGGGGACTCCGAAAGAGGAAAAGAAAAGCGAGATATCGAGAGAGAGGTCAAAAAGGAGTGAGAGAGAGAGCGGGAGGTCTTGAACTTCCTTGCGTTTGACACGCGGTTGGTGAGTCGAGAAACGAGAAAAAGAGGCCCGCCTATTGATTCCCCCACCCCCGTCGCTTGTATCGTACTTTCGTATAATTGAAAACGTGTGTTTCCCCCTTTCACTTTCACAGCAACATTGAATTTGTTTCATCTATTGGAACTAGGATTTTGCCAGCAATACCTTGTCATTGACAATCTGTCAGCATGGAAGGAACATCAACAACGGTCTCTTTTTTGCACTTTTTATGTCACTGCTTGCATCAGGCTCTAGCCAAAAAGAAAAATGCGCAAAAGTCCCCTTGTTGCTTCAATGTGGGTAGACATACTATTTGGGGATCGACATAACCGGATTCTGTTTTCCTTTACCAGGCCCAGATGCATCCGGCGTGGGCGGCATCACCTTCACGGACCCCAGGGTGTGCAAGTCATACCTCAAGTCATGCTGTCCGCACGAGATCCTGCAATCCACGGTTAGTTTTGTGACTGTTGAATTTTGACTGACAATTGTCATAAACTTCCGATATCATTTTACAGCGCATGGACCTGGGTGAGTGCCCCAACATCCACGAGCTGGCGCTGAGGGCGGACTTCGAGAGGGCCACCAAGGAGAAGGACTACTTCTACGATGTGGACGTGAGTCTATTTCGGAACAAAAACTCTTGTGCTTGAAAACCGACGTCCCCCCCTTTGTTTGCAGGCCTGCGAGCACCTTCGCTCGTTCATCGACGACTGCGACCGCCGCACTGAGCTGGCCAAGAAGCGCCTGGCGGAGACGCAAGAGGAGCTCTCGGCGGAGGTCAACGGCAAGGCTGAGAAGGTGCACCAGCTGGCGGAGGAGATCGGGAAGAAGCTGGCCATGGCAGAGCAGACCGGCGCGGAGGGAAAGGTGGAGGAGAGCATGAAGCTCATGGAAGAGGTGGAGGACATCCGCAAGAAGAAGGCGTCGGCCGAGCAGGAGTACAGGAACTCTATGCCCGCGTCCTCCTACCAGCAGCAGAAGCTGAGGGTGTGCGAGGTGTGCTCGGCCTACCTGGGCATCCACGACAACGACCGCCGCCTGGCGGACCACTTCGGCGGCAAGCTTCACCTCGGCTTCATCAAGATCAGGGAGAAGCTGTCCGGGCTCATGACCAACTTTGAAGAGCGGAGGGCCAAGAGGAGGGAGGCCAGGATGAGGGACAGCCCGGACATGGACAGAGGCGGGAGGAGAGGCTTCGAAAGGGATAGGGGAGGCTTCGGAGGAGGAGGAGGTGGATTCGGAGGCGGCGGTGGGGGCTTCTACGGCTCAGGCGCCAACGCCGTCGGCCTGGGCGACAAGCCCTCCAGGGACCGCGACGACCGCGACAGGGGCAGCAGGAGGGACAGGTCTAGGTCCCGCTCCCGTGACAGGGACCGCCGCCGCCGCCGCTCTCGGTCTCGCTCCCGCGACAGGCGACGCCGATCCAGGTCCCGCTCTCGGGACAGGAGCAGCCGCCACCACAAGAGCAGCAGCCGGCGCCACCGGTCGAGGTCGAGGGAGGACAGGAAGAGGAGGAGGTCGCGCTCCAGGAGTCGATCAAGGAGGAGGTCCAGGGAGAGGAGGTCAAAGTCCAGCGACAGATTCAGGGACTCCCCTCCGCCTTCCAACGGGTAAATTCAACGTAGCAGAATACCACAATAAGTGAATTTGCTATTTCTTTCTTTCTTTTTCAGGGATTGAACCTTGGCGAGCGTGCAAGAAGAATAAGCAACTATCCCCCTGGTATACAGTACTTATGTTTGAAAGAGACGACCCGCCGCTCGTAACTAATTGGGCTAGAATCTAACGTTAAACCCAAATCACGTATGGAGCATGTATTCTTGATTTCCCGCTGGGTGAAAGTATTCTTGGTTGAGGGTTTTTGTCGTCAGGAAGAGGCGGTAAAAATAAATGGTTTGAAAAGCGTGTAATGTGAACCGTATCTCTTCTTTCACTTCTTCTCCAGTCCTTTAAGGATCTTGATCTCCTTGGCATAAATGTCATCTGTGTCGACTGGGGTCTCCAGGATGAGCGGGATGTCCTTGAAGAGCGGGTCTTTCATGATCTTTCTAAAGCACTCCAGTCCTATCTTCCCCTTGCCAAGGTTCTCGTGCCTGTCCAGGTGGCAGCCGGCCACTCCCTTGGAGTCGTTGAGGTGCAGCGCCACCAGGTACTTGAACCCGATCACATCCCCGATGTCCTTCTTCATGGAGTCGTAGCCGTCGTCCGTGGACAGGTCGTACCCCGCTGCCATGGCGTGGCAGGTGTCGATGCAGACACCGATCCTGCTCTTGTCCTCCACCTTGTCGATGATCTGCCTCAGCTCGGCGAAGTCGCCTCCGATGGTGCCGCCCTGCTTGGACATGTTCTCCAGCACCACCTTCACGCCCTCGGTCGACTTCAGCGCCGTGTTGATCTCGGCAGCGATCTGAGCCAAAAACATTAAAAAAATTGCAAGGAAACGCGAAACGAAATACTGTATTTTTTCCCCAGATACACGTACGTATGCGATGCACTTGTCGCGGCTGATCTTGTTGCAGGTGGACCCAGGGTGGATATTGTAGAGTTTCAGGCCCAGCATCTCGCACCGGCGAAGCTCGTCCAGGAAGGACTCCCGACTCTTCTTTCTGGTCTCTGCCTCAGGAGACCCCTGAATAGATACATCTTGTTTAAAAGAAGAGGAATTCGAAGAAACGAAAATATTGTACGCACTAGATTGACAAGGTACGACCCGTGAGGCAAGACGAGGTGAGGAGAGATCCCCGAAGTCTCGAGGGCCGCCTTGAACTTGGAGGCTACCTCCGGGTCCAGGGGCTTGGCCTTCCACTGCCGCTGAGACTTCAGGAAGAGCGCGAAGGAGCTGGCGCCGATAGACAAGGCGTTCTGGACTGCATTGTGAACGCCGCCTGCGTATAACGAAAGGAAAACTGAAGATTGTCAAATGTAAATGACACGAAAATCAATCAGCACGCACCGGCGGCAGAAACGTGCGCCCCCGGATATCGAAGTCCAGACTTGAGAATCGACCCGTTCCTCATGTCTCCGGCTGCAACGTCCGACTCAAGAGGAACAATATCGGGCGTTTTCTCCTTCTTTGGCCTCTTAAAACTTCTCTCATTGGCCTTTGTGGGCACAAGGTCTTCGCTGCTGGTGTCAGGGTTGCTCTTGGGAGTAGCGGATCTCTTGCGTTTTAGTCTACCAGGCATTTTGTCATTCTCTGAAAAGTACTGAAATGCGAAAGGCCGGTTTAGAAGAAGCAATGTCCTTGCTTGTGCATGGAGAACGAATGAATTTACCGTTTATTTACATAATATTTTAAGGTACTTCCGACTGATATAGGAATTTCTTTTTTGGATGAACCAAAACACATATTTCTTTCAATGTCATGGCACGGCGAGAAATTGTAGTATGGTCGGCGACAGGGTGTAATGTACTGTAGTATCAGAAAATAGGTGCTTGTTCATAGTTCTTTAGCTTGACTCCACGGCCGCAGGGGCGAGGGTGATCAGGTGGTTATTCCCAGGAGTGGCCCCCGCCGCTACTGGAGTCGGCGCGACTGCCGTTCTGATGAATATGGGTTGCTGTTGCTGCTGCTGCACTGTCGGCGGCGCGGCCGCCAACACTCTGACCTGGTTCTGCAGCATGCCAGCCGGTATGGTCTGGATAATTTTCGGCGCGTTTGTCCCTCGCGCTGGCCGTATGACTTGGGGATGAGGCTGCCCGACTGAGGTGGCAGTCACGACAGCAGGACCGTTGGTGGAGGCGGAAGCGGCCACGGGGACGAGCCGAATGCTGTTGATCTTTCTGACGCCGCCGGATGCCGCCGTTGCCGCGGCAGGAGCGGGACGGATGACGGTAGCGGCGGTGCCTCTCACGGAAGTGTGGGCGGGGACAGACGTAGACGCCGTGGGAATTGTTGACACGTAGCTCACGGTTGGAACCACCTTGTTTATGTTGAGACTTATGGGCTGTTTGAGCACAAAGGTGTGTCCAAGGGTGGTTGCAGGTTTCTGTTGCTGAAGTTGTTGCTGTGGGACTGCAGCGCCGCCAGCTCCAACGGCCGCTGACGTGACAACTCGAGTGACCGGAACAGATGCTGCGATAGATGCCGTCGAAACCGCAGTAGCACCACTGGTCATGGCCGCAGCGGACCCATAGCGCAGGCACTGCTCGAGCTTGCTTGGCCCTCCGACTGCGGTCTCTTCGCCCTTCTGGTCGGGGGAGGACTCGTTTCCACTGCTACTGCCGTCGCTGTGCGGTGGTGTAGGGATAAGAAGGACCTGCTTCCCGTCCAGGCTTGTGGCCCAAATAGCCTCGTTCCGGGGCACGACGGTCGCCGGATTCGGAGGAGTGCTGGTCAGCTTTTGATGCACCTGGATGGGAGCTTGCCCGGAGACGGTCTTGTATGACGGCAGGACGACGGCAGCTTTAGGGATATTCGGGTTTTGAAGGCCAACCGGCCTCGTCTCCACCATAGGAGTTATCCTCCTGACTGGTGTCTTGTGCTGATCTTGAGAATGCATCGTAAGGGCCGAAGCCAGTCTCCTCTCCTGCTTTATGGGGTTGAAGGCGCTCTGGTCGACGCTTTCCAGGAGGTTTGGCGACTTGTCGTGGTTCTTGATGGCGAGTGGGGCCGCCTTTTCGGGGCTGTCTGATGCCCCACGGCTGGGCGCGGTGTAGACGAGGTTGGCCGGCGGGGAATCGCCGAATTCGGGGAGCTGCTGCGCCGGGGACGACGCCTTCGAGTCACCGTGCGAGGACGAGGTGGTCGCCTCCTCCGCCTCCGCCTCCAACCGGTTGGTCGTCGACGACAACGAAGGCGTCGGCTCCGGGCTGCTGAACTCGCTGTCGGTAGATGGGTAGTAGGACCCGTCGTCCTCTGACGAGGCGGCGCTGTCGCCTCCCACGCGTAGGACCACTTTCCTATCCAGGAACCCCTCGCGCTCCTGCAGCTGCTG
>JAAUYJ010136717.1_pt1 | contig 11728 bp, 17 predicted proteins | sample 7278031 | NCBI WGS metagenome assembly JAAUYJ01 (sample SAMN14350222, study PRJNA611818) | marine sediment metagenome | isolation source: surface marine sediment (1.8m) | place: French Polynesia: Moorea | collected 2018-08 | reverse complement strand
GACCTGGCAGATGTCGTCTTCGGTATAAAAAACGCCGAAAATAATTTTCATTGAAAAAGCTGAAAAAAATTTACTATGTACTGGCAAAATGACAGATTTCGTCCATATTTTACAAATCTTGCTGCCGCCCTAGCTCACGCCGACATGTCATCTTCTCTCCCTTGCTCCCCCCGCAGTGATGGGCTACGACGTCCAGAGCCAGATGTGGGACGAGTCCGCCCCGAACTGCGCCTCCCGCCCCAACGCCCCCCTGCGCAGCGTCGTCAGGGGACTGGCCGGGTTCCTCTACGACCTGGGGGTGCCCAGGGACAAGCTGGTGCTGGGGGTGCCGTGGTACGGGTACCACTTCAGGTGCAGGAGGAGGAAGGCGAGCAAGAAGGGGACGTGCTGGATTGACCCGGTGCCATTCAGGTAGTAAATATGGACAGTTTCTTGAACATTCTCCCCCCCCAAAAAAAACCAACCATCAGGGGTTGCAACTGCACGGACGCCGCCGGCAACCAGATCGGCTACGCCGAAATCCTGACGATGATGGACGACGAGGTTCGCACGGCGGACGAGAGGGGATTCCCGCCTCCGCACAGGCTGTGGAACGGGAGCTCATCCACGCCATACCTCATGTACGGAGGGCGGGCGGGGGACGACTACCAGGCAAGTTGTTTAATAAACAGAAACGCTAGATAATGTCTTTGGAAAAGCTATTTCTATATCTACAGCATTTCTTTCCCTTTCCCTATTTCCGTTTTTTTCCTCTTCCAGATCGAGTTCGACGACCCCCACAGCCTCCGCCTCAAGTACCTCCAGGCGCGCGAGTGGCTCGGCCGCTGCGGCGGCGTCGGGGTCTGGAACCTCAACTACCTCGACTACGAAGACGAGCAGCAGGTCAGGGAGATGTGGGGGGCGCTCCCCTCGGAGAGGAGGAGGAGGCCCGACTCCCTCGCACGGAAAGGGGGCGAGGAGGACTCCTTGGAGGACGAGGTCCAAATTCAGATAGTTTAAGAGCTCTTTTGGCGTCAATGATGTGGAACGAATTCAAACGATGAAAAAGTACAGACTGTTGTAGACGAAGAATAAAAGACTGCAAACTACTCACACGCCTCCTGCATCTCCCAGTTGGGGAAGGGCCTGAGCAGCGGCTGCAGGTCCCCCTCCCCCTGGAATACGAGCGTGCCCAGGGTGACCGGGACGGCGGGCTCGAGCCTGGGCACCGCCTGGTAGATGACGCCGCCCCACACGGCCAGGCCGATCGGGCACATGTTCTCGCGCACGAAGGACCCGTCGGCCAGGGCCGCGTCGTGCTCCTCCTGCGTCGGGTACTCCACGTCCAGCCAGGTCCACTCCGCCACAACCTCCAATTCGCCCGTCTGAGCCAAAGACGGTCTGTCGTCCAGCACATTTGGAGTTTAGAGTCCAAATCTTTTTGAAAAATTGATACAATTCGCTTCACCTGGTGGAGGGAGTGGCTAGCAGAACCAGGAGGAGCAAAGCGGGATGATAGAATATATGCTTCGCCATTTCGCAGGAAGGGTCCACGGAACAATGATTCCGCCTCGTGAATTATTATCCAAGTCGAGCAGAGTAGATACGTTTATCTTATTGTTGTCTATCAATCAGAACAAAACTGGGCCAGTATCTCAAACATCGCCTAGTGGGTGGGTGGAGCTCAAGCCACACTGCTTGCTCAGGGAGTAAGGTAAATAAGTCATTGTACTACACTCTGATAATAGCGTACGTACCCAGTACAGTGAAAACTCCGTACCGCATATGAAGTCCGCATATTGCTTCCGACCGCTTACAAAATTATTGGAAAAGTACATACGAGGAAGAAATGTAATGTCTTCGCAACACCATTTTAATTATGTTAATGTATTTAGTACGCTATTTGTACAGTGTGTACAGGTATGTGAGTATTAAATCTTTGATGATTTTCCTTCCTCGTTCGCGATAAAATCAGTCCTCCCTGGGGATGAACCTTGCACTGAATGTCTTTGGCGCCCTCACGATGCCGATGGTCACGTCGTCCAGCCCGGGGAGGCCGGTGGAAGCGGGCTCGAACCTTTTAAAAAACCCGATTATATTTTTGCGCTGAAGACAACTTAGAGAAGACAAAGTTGGTTCAGGCATTGCTTCCAATACTTAAAATACTTACGTAAAGTTTTGGATAAGTGAGCAGGCGAACAGGAACATCTCCATCTTTGCGAGCGACTTTCCCAGGCACTCGTGTTTGCCGTAGCCGAAGGGGATGTAGGCCCGGGGCACCCGGAGGCGCCCGGTCTCCGGGTCAAGGAAGCGACCCGGGTCGAAGCGCTCCGGGTCCGGGAAGTTGGCCTCGTCGTGCATGATCTCGTACTGAGGGGGGGGAATCGACAGTTTTTGTGTGTTAGACCCAACGGTGCATTATTGCTATCTTTTTTGTACCAGGTTGAAGCTGACCCCCATGTGCTTCTTGAAGTCGTATCCCCTGTACTGGCAGTCCCTGGTGACAGAGTGCGGCACTGCGAGCGGGGCGAGGGAACCGTGGCGCTGGACCTCGTGCAAAAAGGCCTCAAGGTAGGGCATCTGTAAGAAGAAATCGTGTTTCCTTATTTGTCTAAAGTAAATGCAAATAACAGCAACAAGAGCTTCTGCAGGTGCAACAGCCACACCACCAACACCAAAAGAAAAAGAAAAAGAAAAAGCAACAACAATAACAACAAACATTGCCCTACTTTTTCCCTGTCGTCCGCCTGCGGCCTCCTCTCCCTGCCCACGACCCTGTCCGCCTCCTCCCTGACCTTCTGCGCCTCCCTCGGGTGATGGAGGCAGTAGAGGACGACGTAGGTCAGCGAGGTGGAGGTCGTCTCGCTGCCGGTCATGAAGAGGTCGAACATGACGTTGAGGAAGTTGCTGGCGCCCTGCTCGCCGTAGAAGGAAGAGTCTGTTGAGAAGGGAGGAGAGGAAAAGAACCGTTAAAACGGGATAGCAACAACAACAACAGCACAGCAACAGCAGCAAGAACCACCAAAGCTACAGAAGCAAAAAAATCATCATCAACAGCAGCAGCAGCAAACCCCAGCAACAATGGGGAGTTGCATCAACATAAATAAATAGAGGAACAACCAAAGCACCTCCTGCAGTGCTTTCGTTCCGCACCTTTGTCCCCCTCCTTGTCCGCCCTCCTGCTCTCCTTGATGTAGACGTCTATGAAGTCCCTCATCTCGCCTTCCTGGTAGGTCCTCTCGTGCTCCTCCCGCTCCTCACGGAAGACCTCGAAGAGCTCGCCAAAGATCCTGGACATCTTGTTTAGGAAGGGGTCGAAGCGTCTGAGGGCGCGCGGGATGAACTTGATGCCGAGGACGAAGAGAAGGTTATTGACGCCGAAGGACACCAGCAGGTCCTGGATCTTTCGGAAGAAGTACTGAGCAGAGAGACGGAAATATTTTTTAAAAAATACAATAGCTCAAAATTGGCGAATCCCGAACCTGCTGCCTGGCGTTCTCCCTGTCCACCCCCCGCCCGGTGACGATTCTCCAGATGACGCTGAGCGAGGCGGAGTTGAAGAGGAAGTTGACCTCGGTCTCCTCCCCCTTCTTTTTCTTCAGGAGCTCGACAATGTCCTGGAACTCCTCGACGATGAGGTCTTGCATGGAGGCCTTGCCGAAGCCGAAGTCGCGCAGGTGCCTATAACCGATGAAAAACGGGGCCATTAAACGTGCGGTACGTACTGTACTTTCGTAGCGAGGGAGTCTTTGTCACCGGCAATTGTACGGGTATATTTTTCGGGTCTTGCTACTTGCAAAAAAAGTTTTGCAACAAAGTATTAACTTATTAGATGCAAAGCATGTGTCGCAAGTACACATCATGGCGCACGTACCTCAGCGCGAACCTCCTCTGCTCCTTCCACAGCTGGCCGTCCGAAGAGACCAACCCCGGCGTCGGATAAGATCCCCTGACCAGCTTTACGAGCTCCTCCCCCTTGGCCAGCGCGTCCAGATCGCCTCGCCCGGAGAACTCCTCCATGCCCATCATCTCCTCCGCCAGCTCAAGGCTGCTGACATAGATGCCGTGGAGGCCCAAAGCCTCCAGGCTCACAATGTCGCCGTACCTACGACGATCGAGGAGAATGCTATATTTCGGCGACTACTATTTCTATCGTCTCTTTTTGGATGCTCCTTCTGTTCATGCTGTTGTGGTGCATTGTGAAATTACTCGAAATGATGTTGCAGCTCACTCGATATTGCTATTGTTGTTATTGCTATATTGCTGTTGCTCATGCAGCCGTTGCTGTCGTTGTTGCTGCCTCTACTACTCCTAAGTCCTAACGACGCTCTTGAGCTGCTGCTTGAAAATCTTTTGAGTGAAACAAATTACTTTGAAAGTTCTCACTATTCTGCTACTGATTGTGTAAGTGTTGCATGGAGGACGTCAACTTTAGTGCCATCAAAATTCGAAACCTACTGTTTCCTGAGCTTCCTGAGCCCGACCGTCGGGTTCACCCCCAGCAGGTGGCCCTGTCCTATGACGGGCAGCCGGAAGGTGGGGCCCGGAGGCAGCCTCAGTCCCGCCGGGTCCCGCCGGGTCAGCACCAGACGGTAGAAGAGGAAAGTGGCCAGACCCACCAGGAAGAGCGCCAAGATCATGGTTGCTTATTGGTATAGTGTTTCTCGGACTTTCTCCTTGTCAGACTGATGTGATCCCTCGCCCGCCAAGTGTATTTTATGGGCGGGGCGACAGACGAGGGGAAGAGAGTGCCAGGAAATGTAAGTGACGTAACGGGCACAGAACGAGCCGGAAAACTTCATGACCTAAAAAGTCGTTACATCGTTTGAACTTGTGAAACACATTGTCAAAAAAAATGAGCGACTCTTGAGCAAAGAAGAATGGAAGGATGCCGCTCCTCGGCAGACATATTTTATGACTGATAACCAAACAAGTTTTCCTTTAGCTGCGATCCTGCAGATGTCGCCCTTGCAGCAGTGGCTCTAGTGAGGGGGGCTTGATTTTGGAATAGCATAAGGTAACGTTGAGAACGTTGCTGCGGTGAACTCTCGTCCGCTTAATTCCTCCTACTTTCTTTTCCCCCCATATATCTCTCATTTTCAGTTGGGGGAAGCGAATAAAGTGTTGGAGGAAAAAGGGTGGAAATTAAGCATTTGTTCTCCGCGACCATACTTGGGCTTTATTTTTGGTACTCTCTCTCAACTCTTAATGCATTCCCGGGCGATTGATTGTTTGCCCCCCAAAAAAGTCGAACGACAATATGGGTGGTGGTAGCTTGAAAACTATTTGAAAGGGCAAGGAAAAAAGGGATCGCGAGAGATAAATGACTAGACCAGTACTACAGCGTGTTCCGTAATTTCCGCAAAGTTTTCTATAACATCCAACAATTTTTATTGCATTTTTGTTGTTTTTTAAAAAAATCAAGTCGTCGTCTTGGCTTTTGTGGCTGAGGGATTTTTTACTCCATCTCGACGGCGGCGGCCTCCTCGGCCTTCTCTGCGGGCTTGGCGGCCAGGAGGGGGGCGAAGGGGTAACCGTAGCCGGTGTAGGGGAGGCCGGCGGCGAAGGGGTAGGCCAGGTTGTTGTAGGCCAGGTTGTTGTAGGCGAGGCCGTTGTAGGCGAGGCCGTTGTAGGCGAGGCCGTTGTAGGCGGCGTAGGGCAGGCCGGCGGAGTAGGTGTAGGCGGGGACGCCCTCCTCGGTGGTGTAGGCGGCGGCGGGGGCCACGGCGGCGGCGGCGGGCAGGTTGTAGGCGAAGGGATAGCCGTTGTAGGCGAAGGGGGTGGCGGCGGCGTAGGGCAGGTTGGTGTAGGCCTGGTAGGGGAAGCCGTTGGTGTAGGCCAGGGGGAAGGAGACGGCCTCGGGGGCCTTGAGGGCCTCCACGTCGGCGGGGAGCTCCTCCTGGGCCACGGCGGCGGCGGCGACGACGGCGAACACCAGCAGGGTCTTCATCTTGAAGTTTGGGTTGAAGATCGAGCTCTGTGCTTTCGATGCAAAGGAAGGATGCGGGGTGATTTCCCTCGAGCAACGGTCCCACCTTTTATACCCAAACCGTTGTTGCCACCACCAAAACCAAGCCCTCCCTCCCCCCCATTTCTTTTTTCTTTCTTTTTGGGCCCGCCTGGCCTACACGATGCCCAAAAGCGCAGCGCTAGCATTCCACCCTCCCCCCGTTTCTTCTCGATTTGGGGCAACGGGCGCCGGCGGAGGGAGGGAGGGCGCCCAAACAGAAGATATTCCACCCCTCCCTCCTCCTTCTTCTTTTCGGGCACACCGCCACCTACCCTCTTCTCACACACAGACTCGTGAATAGAAAGAGAAGAGAAGGAATTTCTACCGAAGATATTGTGGGAAAAGCAACAATCAAATACAACTTGTGTGATTAAGTTTCGCATTCAATAGCCACAATTTTTGAGTGGTTTTCGCCTTCCCCCCAGAACATTTTCGCGCCGAAATTTTGAGAATGGGAGGGGCATTCTTGCGTGGGCCCTAGGGCGCTTTCTTACGTTCGTGGTTGAGAAAATTTTTCTTCTCTCGAGAGCCAGAGGCAAAGAAAAACGCACAAACAACCAGGAAGAGAAACGTCAAAAGAGGGAAGGTCATCGAACCCTCGCCTGGATCGGGAAACTATATTTCGGAGGCCCGAAGCTAATGTGCATTAAAACGGAAAAAACCAAAGCAACGCCCAATTTTTTGGAGGGGTAACGGAGATCCTTTTCAGTGTTCCTCTTTCTTTCCTTTTGAGCTCAGAAATGCAGTGGCTCAAGAAGGAAGCTCAATGATGCTACTTGAATACAATTTTTGAGCCGATCTTTTTTCAACTCTCAGCTCATTAGGACATATGAGGGGCAGAAAAAAACCTGAAAGAAAGAACAATCCGGCGTCTCCCTTCTCACGCAATGTAAGTCGGGTTCTCTCGTCTTTTAAATAGATCCGACCAAAGGGATGGATGCTAAATTGGGCTTGATTGTTGTCTTGTATATGTACGTCGGAAAATGGGGGATCGCTCTGGGGTAGATAAGATCTGGGAGGAGCTTTTTGCCTTTGACCGCAACTTGAGCTTTGTCGGCTATGGAGGATTGTCCACTGTCCATTGTACGTAGAGACGGCGGTAGAAAATTCAATGGCGCAGCAAAGGGACCGAGCTACGTACGGCTAAACTAACCGACTAAAGCAAATCGATTTTTTTTTTCGTGGAACCCTAACATTAGGCACATCCTCCATAAAGATTTGGGCTTTCCAGTTTTTCTCCAAAATGGGCCTCGCTCCCCGTTGTCTGGCGGGGCAATTTATGAGGCACTTGAAATCCCTGTGCGAAAAAAAGAAAGGGCAAACATCAAAAAGCGCAGGTCTGAGCGCTCGCTTTTGTTTTAGGTCTAACTCGACACCAAATTCTGTGACCCGACGGCGGCGGAGAAGCAATTATTTGGTCCCGTTAGAAACCGACAACCCCGCCCGCCGCGTCAGTCTTCCCTTTTGGAAGATGCGCTAAGAAAGACGTTTTGATGGATCAGGAGGCCCTCCCCCTCAGGGCGACGTATTTTAATCACCCGTGGGGTCGAATTAACCATCGTTTTTACGGCGGCCCCGCCCTGGACTCTTCCAATATCGCCCAGCGGTTATTTTGAGCACAGCTTTGGTTGGGAACGGGGGGAACCCCAGTCGGATAGCAAAAAAGAAGGCGGCACCGTGTCGCCCTCGCAAATCAGATAAGAAGCGCCGAAAAGGGAAAAGGAGGGGGGGACAAGAAAAAACTATCTTCTCTTCAAGTTGCTAGTGCACAAAAGCAACTTTTTATATCGCCACCTCCCTCCTTGCCTCCAGACGGCAACCCCGTTCCATGGATGGTGCTTTTTTAGGGCAACTCTATCCTGAAAGCACATCACAGCCCACGCACATGGAGGGACACACCGAAAATTTGTCAAGCAGAGTGGGGCAAAGGACAACACGAAATAATTCTGACTCCTTGTAAGACCCCCCATAATTTTACGAGTGAACATGTTGCCATAACCCTAATTTTTTATAGGGTGTCTGGTCCGATCGACCGCTTGACGTGGGTGGCATGCAGTTGGGAAGAAACACCGAGTCACTTAAATGAAAAATCCAGTTTTTGGATGCACTGCCTTAAATCCTCAGAGGAGGAGGGAGGAGGAGCAAACCAAGCCCACATTGCCCGACAGGGAGTGGCCCAGAGAGAGAGAAGGGGGAGATTCTCTAAGATGGGGGTGTGGATTGGAGGGAGGAGAATGAAGAACATAAGTGGGCCGAGCGATCCTGAGCAACACATGCAGACGGGGGCAGACTGGACTGGTGGGACGTTGGCGTCAGACGGGTGCTCGTAAAAAGGGGAGCGGCCTGAAAGAGGGCGAGGGTTGGACATTGGAACGTGACATGTACGTCCCCCGCCTCCTCCTTCACCCCCTCCTACAAGACTTGGTACGGGATTCGCCAATAGAGGAAAATAAAAAACATTTTTACATATGTGCGAAGAAGGGCAGACTCCGACAGAGGAGACTTTTTTTGTTTATTGTTAGTTTTACTTTGATGATTGCCTCACCTCCGCCTTTCGAGTGAGAAGGAGAAGGACGAATTAGCGTGCAAATGGGCGTGGTTGAGAGTCGCAAGGTGGTTGGAGCAAGCGTCTCAAAAAAAGCAGAGCTTGTTGATCGATTTCCAATTCTTCCGCCACGTTTTCCTCCAACTTGGCAGGACAAAGGGGGGTTGTGTTGAAGTGACGAATATAATGATTCAATTTGGACATGCGGTATATATGTGGAATCCACATATTGCGGATGGGAATAATTTGCTGGAAAGGGTGGAAAATGTTTAGGTCATTTTCTATAGGTTTTGCCACTAATATCAGGATTCCTTTAATACAAGAGCAAAATTGACTACTCTTATTTTGATTGATCCTGGTTTTAAAAAGGGGTTGGGGTATTTTAGGCATTCAGCGATTATATCAGGACTGCAAAGAGACAAAGTAAACTCAGCCAGGTCTTTTAAAAAGCCACCTCCGCGGTTTTTTTTTGCGATGCATTAAAATGAAATGTGGTCCGCTCGAAAGCGGAATTTCGATCTCAGTGCCATTATTTACGTGGCCCAGTCCGTTCTAAGAAGTCAAAATTACCCAGGCACTGCAAGAGAGTCCAGTCTCCAAAAAAATCAGATTTGTGATTTAAAGAGTTGTATTGTGTGCGTACTGCGTTCTTGAGCCATAGGACCTGCAAAACGAATCTGAGTACATACCGCGACATCTTACTCCTCTTTGGAGACATGCAGGGAAAAAGGAGAGCATAGGAACAGTACATCATCACTTTTGGGAACGGGCTCATTCACTTCTTGGCCGACTCAGCCATCTTCGCTTTCCCCTTCCTCTTCTTCTTGGCAGCCGCCCCCGCCGCCCCCCTCGCGGCCTGCTCGAACGCGGCCAGGCAGGAGAAGCCCAGCAGGATCCCGCCCATCCCGCCAAGGTCGCCGCCGAGGTCGTCCCAGTCGTAAACGACGTACTAAAATTGACGGATTTTATTTTAAAATATATTGCTAATGCGTTTGTGGCAAACATAATTGGTTTTTTATCTCCGGACGGACCCCACCTGCTTCTTCCTTGTGAACTGTGACTTTGGCGCGTGGAACCTGAGCGAGAGCCTGGCCATCCTGGCCATGGTGCTCGAGTCGTTGTACCGGGACCGGGACAGCGGGAACTCTGACTGCATCGTCACAGTGTACGTGGGGATCTCGCAAGGGATCTAGCGGGCCAGCGGGGAGGACGAAACGGATAAAATTAGCTCACAAATAAAAGGCCGGGAAACTATGTTATGTTGCTTTCCTTTTTACTGGAGTGGAGGATTGTTTTTACCTGACATCCTGTTTCCCGAAGAAACTGGATTTAAAAATATTCTGCTGTGGTTTTTTTTATTTGATTAAAATAAGTCTGCGTCATTCACCTCGTATTCCCCCTTTTCGAATAGCCCGTCCGTCATCTCCTCCACCTTCTTCAGCTCCTCGTCGTCGCAGTTGGAGACATCGCCGGAGGAGAAGCAGGGGACGCGGGAGCGGACGTACTCGTCGAAGCAGCTGGACAAAAAAGGAACCTTTATTGTTAACAGTGCTTCGGTTTTGGCTTCTTTTTCTGAATGCGCCTGTGGAAGGGCTTGCGTTAAAGCAGCAACGACAGCAAGTCCTAGTATGCATCAACCAAATGAGATCACCTCCTCATGCTCCTCATCTCCGCTTCGGAGGTCGTGTCCTCCACGCACGGCCTCTCCCCCGTGGGCAGCCTCCGCATGGATCCAAAGTCCAGCGCGTAGTAGATCCTGGTCCTCTGTTCGTCCCTCACGGAGACGTACAGGATGGCGCTGCCGAACAGGCTGAACGGGGGGAGGACGACCGAGCCGTGGTGCACCATCAGGAGCACGCGCGGAGGGATCGAGTCAACCAGGTTCAGGTGCAACTAGCGTTTGCTCACAAATTTAAATGAAATGAAGATAAAAAGTCATTTAAATCTTTCTTTCCTCACGTCGTGCGAGAATCCGTAAGAGATGTTCTCTGCGAGAGACACGTAGTCGCAGGTGAGGTTGGCGTGGCGGGTGACGAGCACGCTGTGGGGGACCTGATAAATAAAGCGGTGAAAATGTTCCGCAAATACGCAATCCACTACAACGAAATCCTTACGTGTCTGAAATTTGCCGAGGCGTTGCCGTTCTCCCGCCGGTCAGGGTAGTAAAACTGATAGTCTCTCTCCCTAAGAACATATATACATGAGTGAATACCACTCAATTCAAGTCAAATTTTAAAGGAATTGCTTTAGCAATGTACAGTGTCATCAGATTTGAACATATATAGGCAGGTATTCACCCTCTGAAGACCGCCCCGACCTCTTGAATCCACGCCGGCTGCTGGGCGGCCCTTCGCAGGTCGCCGTAGTCGCCGTTCTCCGACGCGCAGATCACGAAAGTGGGGTATCTTGATTGCGTGAAAAAGTTATTTCCCCCCAAAAGACCGAAATAATTTATTGAATGTACTCGAAGCCAGACACGCTCTCTTGGGTGACTGCAGTGGCCACCTTGCCCTCCCTGTACTTGTCGACCGCCCTCGAGGCGTACAGGAGGAAGAGGGCGGAGAGGACGAGGAGGGAGAGGCGGCGGACCCAGAACACGACATTTGCTGCCCTAGTCATGTTTTACGTTCTGAATCGGATTTCCAGAGTTCCTTTCCATGACCAAGCACGTACAACGAACCACGCCTTGGGAATGCAAATAAAATCATCCCTTGACGAATCGATCGCAAGGAGCACAAAGGGAACTCAAGATTTAGAAGAGCACATTGCACTTGACGGAAAAGGCATACAACTAAATTACGTCGTAAGGCACAATACTTGGTTTGAAATGCTTTTTTTTATTCCTAGTAATCCTCCCTGGCCACAAGCAAACATGGACACCTTAATTTATATATTTACATACAGAATTTCGCATTTGCAAAGTATCCCTCCTGGGAAAAAGAAGAAAAAAAAGTGATCAACTTCCTCCAGTTTTCCAGCAAATCTTCCTCCTGGCCTCTTCCTATCCCTCAGCCCTACTTCATCTTGGCCAGGTACTTGAGCTGCAGCATCTTGACGTCCCCGGACTGGTCCAGCTTGACCACCCCCTCCGAGCTGTCGATGCTGAGCAGCACCCCGGTGGACTCCCTGTCCTCTCCGGCGATGACCTTGACCTTGTCGTTACGCTCCGGCTGCACCGGCTGCAGGTGGTCCGG
>JAAUYJ010021015.1_pt1 | contig 11731 bp, 7 predicted proteins | sample 7278031 | NCBI WGS metagenome assembly JAAUYJ01 (sample SAMN14350222, study PRJNA611818) | marine sediment metagenome | isolation source: surface marine sediment (1.8m) | place: French Polynesia: Moorea | collected 2018-08 | reverse complement strand
AGGATTACAACTTTTTCACATAATTTGCTGGGATTCAAATGTCTTCTTCAGAGTTTGTATCTCCTGACGCCTTGCTTGACTTGGGATTCTGCAGTCCACGGCTTGACACATCGTTGCAACTTGGAGCACCTGTTAGTAGGGAGATGAGCATAGGAACCGGATCCTGCCTTTGCAGCTTGGACACTTTTCATGACTTTCTTTCATCACCACGGGTCTTCGGCCACCAGCAAATCACCGTTGAATGGAGTCCGCACTTTAGCTTATTTGTGTAAAACCTCCATTCGCCCCTAATTTCATTTCCCAACTCCAGGTGGGAAATGTATTGCCGTAATATATTTAACACTATTAGACCTTGACTAAATCATGGGGTTATTTTCAGGTGGACGTTGCCCAGCCTAGGGACTACCACAAGCCCAGCTACAAGCACGAGGTCGGACGCGTCAAGATCCAGGTGAGCAGTCATATTGAAGAAGACTGAACAGCAAAGTAACAGCGCGGGAAAGGAAATGGAGTCGACAATTTTGAATTTTCCCAGTTTGAAAATATTGGGATCACTTCACTTTTGCAACCATAGCGGATAGTTTCCTATTCTACGGCACCATTTCTTCTTCTTCCCTTAGGTGTACCGCGGCCCCAACAAGAACAAGTGCGGCTACAACGACAAGTACTGCCAGGAGTTCGCCCCTTGGGGATATTACAACACCCAGCCGCAGGACGCAAAGAAGAAGAAGGGATACCACCACTGAAAAAAAGCTAGGAAGATATTATGATATTTCTCCCCTGCGCTCACGCGCCGAATACTGCTGTGATATCGACTGCCTGCCTGCCACTCGTAGTATTACCTACCATTTATCAAGTTTCATTGGTCACAAATTAATTCACGGAACGTCAAATACATCACACCGTGTCGTTGCAAGAAAACCGTCTTTATTTTTTCAACTCCTTAAAACAGTTCGAAGAGATGTGCGTTTTCAATTTTGTTGCATATTGACTTGGGCAAAAATTAACAACATCTTCCAAGCAGTGCAACGTCCATCCAGCCGTGGCGAAAAGTGCAGAAACTTCAGGGATCCTCCTTCCATTAAGTATTGCTGCGGACTCTGGCTCTCTCTGTCAGGCTAATGCTTCTCCGGATCAGAATGCCGATGGCATGGATTTTTGTTTGACGTGCCTTGCCAGCATATGCATGAAACATAGTCTCTTGCGGATTTTTTTCTACAACACACTTGAAAAATGTGAGCGCTTTGGAGACCGTGATTTATTTTTCATTCTCTTTATTCCACGAAACGGAATATTAATACACAATCGTGCTTCTCATTTGTCACAAACAATTTTCCAATAATGCCATGTAGTGCAGGATGTATGTAATGAGTCACATCTTGAAAGGGCGTCCCGTCGCCACCGACATTAAATAGGCGATGACGCTCTCGACGAGTACCTCTGGCTGGACGCCGGGCGGAATGAGTTCCGCCCTCGAGTGGAACACGGCTGCCAGCCTGTCCTTGAGCTCCGGCCTGCCGCCACGGCTGAAGAAGGAGTATCTCAGCTGGTCCCCACTGACTCCTGACAGGGCCAGCACTCGCCCCACGTGCTCCCCAAGGCGACGGGCGTCTTCGGGGCCCTCGCCCGACATGGCCACGCCAGGTTCCAATGCCCGCGCCACGCCCGATTGGACCCGCTCCAGGGTGGAGAGGTGCCTGTAGAACGTTCTGTGCTGCTCCTCCGGCAGCTGGCTCACGGCACGGTCCAGGTTGCTGCTGGCGGCCTCCAGGCCGCTGGCGCTTGCGGGCAGAAATTCCGGCGAGTTGTTTCCCCCTCCTGGACTTGTCGATCTTCGGTTCTTGTTTTCGCTGGGGACGTTGACGTGGCTGCCGCAAAAATCCATGAGAGCGTCTATGAACTGGTTGACGGTGAACTCCCTTGGCCCGAGCTGCTCGTACTGCTTGTAGATGGAGAGGTGGAGGCCCAGGCGAAGGTCGTTCTGGTCCAGGGAGTTCTTCCGGTGGCGTTCGTAGACGGAGGCAAGGTTGTCCAGGTCGAGGTTAGCCTCGACAAGGACCGAGACCAGCCTGTCAACAAAGTCCCCCACCTCCGCCGTGCTCTTGCCGGGCAGCACCAGGTCCCTGAGCGGGTTCTCCGAGAACCTCTTCCCCAGGTATGAGTGAAGAGGGTCGAACGAGGCCCTCATTCTCTCCCGCTCCTCCCTCCTTCGCTCCCTTCTCTTCTCCTCCCGGATCTCCCTCCCCATTTCCTCCAGGGACTTGTGCCCATTCTGGCGGAAGAATGAAACCACCAGTCGAGTGGCAGTGATCGTCTGGTCCACCACCGGCCGAGGCTGCCCGGCCATCCTCCGCAGGAAGTTTGTCCTCAACGCCAGCTCCAGCCCGTCAAGCCCCCTCTCGCGGAAGACCCTCTGCAGCCTGGGCAGGTCTAGGTCGGCCCCCACCAACAGCCTGCACACAGCCGCGGCCACCTGCTCTTCCGGCCTTGCGGGGTGTCTCAACTCGTCCTCCGCGCTGGGCGCGTACACCCCCTCGGCCACCAGGACCCCCTCCTCCTCCCTCCTGGCCGCAAGCTCTCTGGCCACGAAGACCCTCAGGGGAAGGCACTCCTCCTCACGCTCTCGGACGGTGCGGAAGCTAATGAGGCCCTGCACCAGTCTCGAGTCCAGTGGGTGGAGGAAGCGGGAGAAGAAGTTCTGGTACCCGGGCTTGGCCCCGCCCAGCAGCCGCTCCAGTGAGCCGTGCACCACCTGGGCCCTTCTCTGGCAAGGGGATCGGGAACTGACGGCCTCGCCCAGGACAGCCCTGGCGACGGAGGACAGGCCAAAGTCTATCCTGCCCTGCGAGTCGGCCGCGCCACCCTCCGACAGACGCTTGGCGTGGCACTGGGCCAAGTAGGTGCAGAGGTCCCCCACTCCGCGGACGGTGCGGCGGAAGCGGTCGTAGACCTTGAGCCTCTTGGCGGCCTTGATCAGGGCGGGGATGTCCTCCTGTTCGTGGGAGAGGAGGAGCACTCCGTCGAAGAAGGGCCGCACGCTCCGGCAACCCTTCTCCAGGAAGTCCAGCAGTCCGGTGATGGCCGCCCTGGTGGAGATGACCTCGTGCCTGGCTGAAGCGGCCGCCCCCAGCCACCTTCCTCCTAGGTGGACGAAGTGCCCGCTCTTGCTCAGCTCCTCCTCCGTGGCACCCTCGCCGTCCTCCTCGCCCTCAGGCCACACAGAGGCCTGGAACTCAACCCCGTGCGGGAGGAAGCAGCCCAGCTGGACGATGGCACCGGAGGAAGACGACGAAGAGTCTTCTGGCGAACTGCTGCTGCCTGTCAGCCTCATGCAGTCCCAAGCGGCAAGGAGGTAGTTGCCCGGTTTCAATTGGTCGTGGTCTGGGCCCGGCTCTCTCGGAACCTGGCTCTGCCCGCTGTATCCCAGCGCGGCGGCCTCCGCCCTCACTCTGGAGTCGACGTACGCGGACGAGGTCGAGGACGAGGTCGAGGTCGGAGGGGGAGTGGGTGACCTTGACACCGGCCGCTCGAACAGCCTCCTCTTCTCCTCCTCCAGCTCCCGTCTCAGCCGCTCGTTGGCACTCATCTCTCGGTACAGCTCGGACATCTCGGAGGAGGACTCTCCGAGCGGCGACCTTGATCTTGATCTCCTGCTGCTTCCGTGGTACCAGCCTTCGTATCTTGGGTCTCCTCTGTAGCCTCTTCTTTCGGAGGCATCCTGGCTAGGTCTTCTTTGTCTTTCACTGTCATAATCACCGTAGGAAAAGTGCTCTCTTGAACGCACATCTTGGCCGCTGCCGCTCCCACTGTAGGGCTCGTAATCTAAACCGGCAATTCGAGGCACAATAATCATAGTTTTTAAGGAAACATTTCTAATCACGTTAAGGAGACGTGTTCTGTTTTACGAAATAATATTTTGTTACCTCTACGCCAATCGCCGCTGGCCTCGCCTCCCGAACTTCCGAGGTACTGGTCTGAAGGACGGCGGCCAAAAAAAAGAAAGTAGAACAATCAAGTCGTGTAACAATCACACATTTGTACATTTTCCCGAGCTCAAAAAATGTTTCAAAGCAAACGTCACTTTGGAAAAGGGGAGGAGAGGGGGATGAATTGCTGTGGTGGGAGGGAAAGGGGCAAAAAGGCAGAACGTCATTCCGATGCCCCGTTTTTTGTGAAGTGAAATTTTCTTCTCTTAGGCACTTCCTCCTCCAAATCCGGACAGGTCGCCCGGGTCTATCCCTAGCATCTGCAGCTCTTCTGCGCTCATCTGTCCTCCCCCGCCTTCCTCTTCGCCAGGGGCGGCCGGCTCTTCTTCCTTATCCTCTGGCGGCGTCGGCATCTTGAGCGGCGTCTCCAGCATTGCGTCCGGGTCCTTGTCCTGGGCGGCCGGCAGCGGTGGCAGCGGGATGTCCGAGTCCGACGGGGCGGCGGAGGCGGAGGCGGCCTCGTCAGCCGTCCCCGGCGCAGGCCCCTCCGCCAGCGGCCTGGGAGGGGCCTCAGACTGGTTCTTTATCATGTGCTCCTTGGCGGCGGCCATAATGGCATCCAGGTCCATCTCCTTCGGGTTGGGGTTCTTGGGCGGAACCTGCGGCGCGGACGCGGCGGCGGCCAGGGACATCATGGCGGCGGCCGTCCCAGGATTCATTGCCTCCGGCGGCGGCTCCGTGGGCATTGTGGCAGTGATCGCTTGCATATACATCTCCGGGGTGAGGCCGTAGTGGTACATGGGCTGCTGGGGCTTGGGCGGAGGCTGGCCGTAGGGGTTCATCTGCTGCTGTTGCTGCTGCGGTGGCGGGGTGGGTCTGGCTGCTCCGGCGACGTCAGGGGTCTTGCCCCTCTTGCCCGGCATCTTCCCGATGACGGGGGGCACCTTCTTACCAACCTTGTCGTCGAAGCCAGACTTCCTTGCCGTCCCCTGCCCCCACTGTATGGCCACCTGCGGTCGCTCTGAGGGCAGCGGTGGCGGCCCCTCTGCAGCCTTGGCCGAGGCCGGTGACATGCTCCTCTTCTTGCTCCTCTCCTCCTTCAGCTGCCCCCACCTCCTCTTGTTCTCTTCCTTGAGCCTCTCCCTCTCCTGCTCCCGTTCCTTCTCCCTCATCTTCCTCCTGAGCGAGAGCAGCTCCTCGTTGGCCGTCAGCCCCGGAACGTGCGAAGGCCTGTGGCTCCACTCGTCCACGTTGATCTTGTCCCTGTCACCCCTCCTGTCCCTGCGCGGCGAACGGGAGGACCTCCTGTCCCTGTCCCTCCTGCTGTGGTATTCATCGTCCCTGCCCCCACGGCGGTCGGGACTGTCCCTGTCTTTGCTGTAGTCCCTCCTGTGCCTCCTGTCCCTGCTGTCGCTCCTGTCTCTTCGGCGGCGCCTGCGGTCTCTATCGTCGTCCTCTTCGTCGTAGTACCCTCTTCGGTGGTCCCTCTCCCGGTCCCTGCTATCTCCCCGCCTGGGACTGTCTCGGCGGTAGCGGTCCCTGTCCTCACTGTCGTCCCTCCTCCTCCTCCTGTCCTCCTCCTCGGAGTCTTCTCCCCTGTGGTAGCGGTCCCCTCTATCCCTGCCGTCTCCGGAGTCTGAGCGTTCCCTCTGCCTCTCCCTGACCTGGGCCTGCTGCTGCTGCGGGGGAGGGGCCTGGGGCTCAGGGGGAGGCGGAGAGGACAGTCTCTTTACTTTCCTCCTCTCGTCCTCCTGTTGGTGCTGCTGCTGCTGTTGCTGCTGCAGGTGGGCCACCTGGGGCGGAGGAACGGCGGGAGGAGGGACCTGGTACTGCTGCTGCTGCTGCTGCTGTTGCTGCTGTCGTCTGTCCGGCTTCTTCCTCATCGATTCGGCCGTCTGGGAGAGAAGCATGTTCACCTCTTCCAGAATCTGGCTCTTCTTGTTGTCCTCGTGCGGCGGCGGCTGGTCCCACTTGGTCCTCTTTTTCAAGGCAGCAGCTTCCGCGGCGGCGGCCTCTGCCGCCTCCTTTCTCTGCTGGGCCAGGTCCCTATCCCTCTGGTCTTTCCTGTCCTGCTCCAGCACCTGCTCCAGGTCTTCAACCTGCTTCTTCAGCTCTGCGTTCAGGGCAGCCTGCTCCTCCAGCTTCTTGAGGAGCTCTGCGTTCTCTTGCTTGCTCTTCATGTAGGCCTCAGACATCTTGGCCAGCAGGTCCATGACAGCCTCATCCGACCCTCCTCCGCCACCTCCGGACTTGCCCTTGGCCAGTGCTCGCAGCATCTGGTCGTCTGCGAGCTCGTCAGACTTCTTCTTTCCCTTCTTTTTCTTCTTCCTTTCGGGCTCCTCCTCCGAGCTCGACTCGGACTCGGAGGAAGAGGACGACGAAGACCCCTTCTTCCTCCTCCGCCTCTTCTTTCTCTTCTTTTTGGCCGCCCTGTCGCTCTCGGACTCCTCGTCCGAGCTGGCCGGCGCCTTGGACTTCTTCTTTTTCTTGGCCTTCTTGGACGACTTTTCTTCGGACTCCCTGTGCCTCTCCGCCGACGCCGCCTGGGCCTTTGGCAGGATTTGCTGCTGTTGCTGCACCTTCCTCTTGGGCGCCGAGGGCGACGGCGATGGGCTCCGAGTTGGCTGGCTGAGAGCCTGGTCCAGCTTGTCAAGCACCTCATTCATCTGACTGATCCGCAGCTTGACCTCTTTCTGCAAAGCAAGATGAAAATGGTATCAAAATTATTCTCATTTGCTACATAGTTCACTTTAAAAAGTTTGCATTCAATCAGTTTTCCTTTTGTTATGTCGCATGCATGGGGCAACGCCTCTGCCATTCCGCAAAGAATAATGCCAACGGCAAAACGGAGTTTCCCCACGACTTTCGTCTTCCTCCCTTGACTAACTGTCACCAAACCAAGATATGGCGGTTTGGTGGGTCCTGCAGGGAGGTACAAGAATAGTATGAATTTCATCAATGTTGTCCTGACCTGCAGCCTGGCATTCTCCTTCATGATCTCGTCCTCGTGCTTGGCTCCGCCCTCCTTAAGGGCCTCCCGCTGCTCCTTGAGCTTGAGCAGCTGCCCGTCCAGCTTGGAGCTGGCATCGACATACTGCGCCTTCTGCTCGCGGAACTTGTCTCTCTGCTCCAGGGTGATGCCTGGAAGAAATTAACATATTTTTTTAAACGATGCAAATATGAATATGAGAAACTCAGAAATGGAAGAATATCGTATCAAATTATTACCAGCCCTCTTCCGGTCCGTCTTCTTGGCGCCTTCGTCCCCGCTGTCCAAGCTTTGATCCCTCCTCGCCCTGGAGGCGCCGTTGTCATCTGCAATGGACGGAAGGAGAAGACATGCTAAATCTTCTGGTGGTGCCAGCGTGCTGAGGTGACTTCGGAACATGTCTTACGTACCTCGCCGCCCCTCTTCACTTTGAGGCAGCAGGCGGCGTCGACGTCTGTCTCCGCTTGCGATAGCGACGACGCCAGACGTTGGAAGACTTTTTCAACACTCACTTGTGCGCGCAAGCGGATACAAAATAGCAAAAGTCCTTCCTCCAGTAACAGTGCCTTTCTTCGAAAACGTGTCAAAAGTTATGATACACTACCCAATTTTTTGAGCTCGGGAAGACGGCGGCGAAAGTGTGTGAAGGAAGAGGACAGAAGAGGAGATCCACAAATTCTTCTTTCTTTATCAACAAACCTGATGAGGGTGAGCGGCGGCGACGTTGGCCAGAGGATCCGGAGGATTCCTGCTGTTGCAGGCGACGGTGCTGCTGTTGCTCTTGGTGCTGCTGCATGTCCAGTCCTGGGTAGGAGACCATCTGCGGAACGGGCTGCGGCGGAGGGTGCTGAGGGGGGAAAGAAACGGGTCAACGTTGAACGCCTCCCTGCAATTGCATCACAGTAATCACTATACCTGTCCGTATGCGGCGTAGCCCCCAACGCCGTATCCCTGTGTCGGCGGCGGGTAGGCAGACGAATAAGCGGACGCCTGTGATGAACACGTATTAGAACAGTTGTTTGATCTTGCATGCAATTAACGGAAGGAGGGACTCCGTGGCGTCCCACACACCAGCTTAGAGGCTGTATTTACAGAGAGCAAAATCGATAATACCTTAGCCGCGCCTCCTGCTCCCAGGTTGGAGAGGAATGCCTCGGTGTTCCTGCTCCACTGGTCCTGGGTCTGCTTCCCCCTGCCTCCGGTCGGGGGCGACGGCGACCCTCTGCTCCTGCGAGCGGGGCGCCCTCCGCCCCGGGGGGCCTCCTCGCCAGGCGGGGCGTCCACGGGAGGGTAACCGCCGCGGAGACTCATGTCCAAGACACTGCTGGCAGGGCCACGGGGATCCTGGCGATCTCTGAAGAAAGTGTCAAGGCCCCACCTGGGCCCGGAGAGTGCACCTGAATCCGGTAGTCCGGGTGCAATATGCAGTGCGCAAAAAACCGGTCCGGTGACTCCGGTCCGGTGTCCGGTGCACCCGTCCCTTTATTCTTTTTTTCTCTCTGCTGACGATTTCAGCGCCTCCGCGAGAGAGCGAGAGGAGGGAGGGGAGGGGGACTCGTGTCTAATGGAGAGACGGAAAGGCGGCGGCGGCGGAAAGGGAACAAGAAGATGTAAAGTCAGAACGGAAATCCAAGTTTATACTGCTTTGAAAACAGTTTGAAAATTGTACCAAAAGTAGTATTTTGCACATAAAGCACAGATAAAATACATCAAGAACAAGGTTTATAAAGAATGAGTCCCATCACGCCAGTGGAGGGTAATTTGCAGGAATGTTTTTGCTTCAGAAGAAGAAAAACTTTTTAAAGGACGGGGCTGCTCTATTCCCCCTGCTCCAATATCACAGATAGATACGTAAGAAACGTCCATTTAAAACGTTTCAATCTTGTGTCGCAAAAATACTCTTTCTGAGAGCGACGGCTTGCGGTAAAACCCTCCGGGTGCCCTCTTCTTTTTCGCCCATACAGTCGACAGCGGACAGCTGCCTGGCCTGGCTGCAACTGTTGCCGGCAGCAAACAGAAAGGGCAGCAAAGCAAAGAATGGATACTAGGGATAGAGGAAAAACAGGAACTTTTTTTAGTAAACTCGAGATTCAACCAATATATTTGCAATGATTTAAGGTGGCAAATACACGAACAAAAAACACACAAACTGACTCATTCTTGTCAGAAATTTAGCTTGTTTCAAATTTTTGACATACTTCATTCCACTACATATCAAGTTTTGCCCAGGTATATCCCTAACAAACAGCACAGCATTAGAAATTTAGAATTTGTGGTGCGCGGGCGCCAAGTTGTCTCCGTTGTCCGCCCTCACCCCGGTCCCCGCGCCCTTGCCCGCCTCCGCCAAGGTGTCCAACGAACGTCCCGACTCCAACGCCCACGCGAAAGCGAACCACAGTGGGGACAAGGGAAACGTTTATAGTCCCGGGCCAGTTCTCTTGGGCGGGGATCTCCACCCATCCTTGCAGCATGTCTCACCTGACCAAGGATCAGCTCCGCGACGCACTCGTGGCAGGAGGTCACTCCGCCCCAGCCAACGCCAGGAAGGAGGAGCTCATCTCACTGTACAGGCAAAAGGTCAGAAACTTATCTCGCAGGACTCTTCCGCGGCAGCTCTTTATGGTAGTCTCTTTTCTCTTTCCTGTGCAGGTGGACCCTACTGCTGACGGCGAGGGCGAGGCGCTCTTCAGCGACGAGGAGGGGTCCTCCTCCCCGCGCAAGGGCGGGGGCGCAAGGCACTCCGTCACCATCTCACAGTCCAACGCCAGGCACCAGCCGGCAGTGGCCGTGCCAAGGAAGTCCACGGTGAGACAATGTAGTTCAGATTCCAGGGTGCAGTTTAGAACCGTCGTTTCTTCTAATTCTGCAGTCCATGTCCAACTACTCTCTGAGGAGTCCGGGTGCCCAGCAGGAGGAGGCCAACGGCGGCCAGGAGGAGCTGGACGAGGAGAGCGTCAAGGAACTGGACGATGACGAGCTGTTCGCCAGGCTCAAGCACTATGGGGTCGACGTGGGGCCCATTGTCGGTAACTTCTTGTTACAATGGATAGTATAGCGTACTAAAACACTATATTACTTACATAATTGTCTTACTTTATAGAGTCCACCCGCACCCTGTACAGAAAGAAGCTGTTGGACTTGGCGAGGGGAGGCGGAGGTGTGCCCAACGGAAACGGATCATTCGTGGGTGACAGCCCCAAGAAGGCCAAAGCCAAGGTCAAGGCAGCCTCTCCTGCAAATGCCACAAAGCCGACGAATGGCTTTGATCAGGTTCGCCGCCACGCTCATATGGAACTTGATGTTGGCATGACTGCAACTTTTTTTTCTGTACAGTTCTCCGCCGACGAGGAGACGGCCGAGGAGGAGGAAGAGTCCTCTGACGAGCAGCCTGAACCGATCGTCACCCGTGCCTCACCACGCATCGCCGCCGCCGCCGCATCCAAGCAGCCGGAGACGGAGAAGAAGGCCAGCGGAACCAGCCTCAGGCAGAGGTTCAACGGTGAGACTTTTGTCTTTCTTTCAAGAAGACATGTTTCATGATGTGTAATTTTCCCCTCAGAGGCGATGAGCGCCGAGGAGAGGAGCCGAGACCGCTTCACCCCCACCCCGCGCAGGAGCATCCACACCTACAAGGTCACTGAGACTGAGAAGCAGGTTTTGACCAAGAGCCGCGACGGGAGGCAGCTCTCCCATGACTACAGTTACGAGAAGGCCACCTACAAGGACGGGGTCAGGGTCGACGGGGGAAGGGACAGGAGGAAGAGCTGGGTGCTGGCGATCCTGCCAAAGGTCTGCATGCTCGTCGTCTTCCTGGCGGCGGCATACTACACTGTCAAGGTGAGTCAGAGGAACTTTTTGGCAGCTTTTTATCGGCGTTCAATTTGACACACTGCTGCTTTAGTGGGTGAAAGGAAAAGTGATCTTGATTTTCCCCAACCCCGCAGGAGGGTGGAAAAGCCCGCTGAAATGTCTCAGTTGAGAACAAACGAAAGTTCTAACATATGTGTGAGTGAGTAACTTACGGTCTGTGATATTAGACTTGCGCTCTCCTCGATTGATGGCATTACAAGTTTTTTTCTATGTTTGTGGTTATGGATTCTTCTTCACTTTTCTATTGCATGGTTTGGCTTTAGAGGCTTTAAGCCACTAACTTTTTTCTAACTGTTGCACTTTGTTTGTTCGCGTGAGGAGGAATCCATGTCTGGAAAAATGTCTCACAAATTTTCTTAGTAAACAAATGCGTCTCTGAGGGTTTGCGTCTTGCATGTCACTAAACTCTTCCTTGAGACATACGTACAAGAGCTCCTATCGCGGTCGACATAAATTCTTTCCGAAAGAGGGGTGGAGGACTGTTGCGCGGGAAACTTAAACATCAAGACAGTTGTTAATATTTTAATATTTGATGGTTTCATTCCTCGAGGATGTGTTCATTGTCTGGATTTTGAAACTCTGATTCAAATCTTAGTCTCAAAATTATCAATTAGATTAATCAACTTTTGATTAAACTATTGCTCCTTCTTGACAGTAACTAGAGTACAATAATATGTATTTTTTGGGTCAAAAGTAACAAGCACCGGCAGTTTAGAGTCTAGTCTAGTGGGAAATAAAAAACTACTAAAGTAAGTTTCCCGCGCAAAGGTTCTCAGCCACGCTTTCGGCAGGCATTTATGACGATCCCTGTAGTTTGTAAATGATTTTAATAATGCATGCTCACCCCCCTGTAATAACCTGTGTGTACACCACCCAAATGCGGCCGGAAAAAAATCCTATAAATACCCGTTAACTACATCAAATACTTATTTTCACTTATCTTTTT
>JAAUYJ010210689.1_pt1 | contig 11735 bp, 8 predicted proteins | sample 7278031 | NCBI WGS metagenome assembly JAAUYJ01 (sample SAMN14350222, study PRJNA611818) | marine sediment metagenome | isolation source: surface marine sediment (1.8m) | place: French Polynesia: Moorea | collected 2018-08 | reverse complement strand
TGCTTCAAGGCAGCCTGCTTGAACACACCGCCCGGTTATGGACCGAGGCGCAGGGAAACCCGGGCTATGGTTACGGTGTGATGCGTGCACCCGGCAACGGCCGGGTCTGGCATCGAGGTAGAGATGAAAACAGCCGCGCGGCGCTTTACCTGTATCCCAGGTCGAGCGATCGTCTGGGCATCGTGCTGATGCTAAATGGCGTGCATGTTGACGATAAGCGTATCGCCCACCACCTGGCCGATCTGTTTGGCCGTAACAACGATGACAGTCGGGCACCCGTTGTAGAAGACTGCCGGGACAGCTGTGCCGGTGGATTCTCGGCGCTGTGGCGTCAAAACCATGAGGACGTCCTGTTGCGTCGCGGATATTCCAGCGATCATTTACTGGCGGAATGGAAATTTCTGCGTCAGGCTGGTTATCAAAGTGACGATATCGAGCCTTATTCGATCGATGGTGAAATCCGCTGGGATGCGGTATTCAGCAAGGCTCCAGCAAAAAACGCTATCTGGTTGGACCTCGATGATGACCGATTGAAACACAAACTCGATGAACTCAGCAGTACGGGCTTTCGCCTGATCGATCTCGAAACCTACACGATAGATGGTAAACGCCGCTGGGCCGGTTTATTTACCGGCGGTAGCGGTGACTTCGCGATACTGCCACGACTGCCGGGTTCTGAGTTCGCGGCGATCCACCACAATCTCGCCGCGCAGGGATTAAGGCTCATCGACATCGAAACCTATCGTGACAACGGGAATAGGTACTGGGCCGGGGTCTGGCGCACCGGCACGGCGGGGCGGGTTAATCTAAATCTCAGCATGGCCGAGTTCGCGCTGCTCCGTGCCAGGCGCCTGGATGCTGGCCTCAAGCTGATCGATATCGAGGTCTATCGCGATAATGGCCAACAGAGCTGGGCCGGGATCTGGGAACACGGTCCGCACGCAGAAAAGATCAACATTAACCACCCATTCTGTGCTTGGCCCAACCGCATCGGTCAGCCAATGCCAGGCATCAGCCAGCGACTCAACGACTGGCGTGATAAAGGCTATGAATTAATCGACTGGGAACCGCGATACCCAGATAACCCGGATGTTGCACGAAGGCGGACATGCAATGTTGCAGATTAGCCGATGTTTCCATCAGACACACTCAAACCAACATGGTATTGTGTAGTTTCAGTTTGTCCTATTCGGTTTTAGGGCCAACTTGATCCTAAAATCCGAATCCTTCATGCAACATCCGGGTTAACGCTCGAAATCTGCGATGAACACATTGGTCTCACCTTCGACCTTACCCAGGCGATTCGACGCGAACACTAACTTGCGGCCATCGTGAGAAAACATCGGAAAACCGTCGAAGCCTTCGTAGTGAGTGATGCGTTCGATTTTACGGCTATCGATATTGATCATGTAAAGATCGAAATTCCGTCCCTTCGGATCATGCATGTTGGAGGAGAATATGATGTGCTTGCCGTCCGGGTGCCAGTACGGGCCGAAATTAGCGGCGCCGTTGTCGGTCAATTGAATAGGCTTGCGCTCAGTCAGATTCATGATGAACAGCTCCAACTGGCCCGGCCGGATCAAACCCTGTTTTAGCAACGACTGATAGTCTTTGAGCACCTCGCCACTGGGACGCGAAGCGCGCCATACTACCCACTCGCCATCGAGTGAGAAAAATGCACCGCCATCGTATCCAGGCTCATCAGTGAGCTGCTCGACCTCACTACCATCCGGTTTCATTAGGAAGAGCTCGAGGTCACCGCTGCGCAACGACGTAAACACGATGCGGTCACCTTTGGGTGAGAACACTGCCTCGGCATCGTAACTGGGACTGTCTGTCAGGCGCTGTGGATTTTCACCCTCGGGACCGGCCTTGAAGATGTCATAGGCAGCATGCAACGGCCAGACATAGCCCTTGGAGTAGTCCGGTTTCGGCGGACATTGCTGATGCTGCAAATGCGTCGAGGCATAGATAATCGAGCGGTTGTCGGGTGCGATGAAAGCGCAGGTGGTAACACCTTGACCCGACGAGACTTGGCGCACATCACTGCCATCTGCGTTCATACGAAAGATGGCATCGCATTGCAACTCGTCGCGTGTCGATTGAAAAATAAGCTGGCTGCCGTCGTAGGAAAAATATGCTTCCGCATTTTGACCACCAAAGGTCAATTGCTGTAGGTTCTTGAAATGTTTTTCATCCGGCAGTGGATCGATACTGACGCCGCCCCCCGTCGGACTCTCTGCATGTGCGCTAGCAGTAACGACAAACAAAAAAACGCCAAACAAGCGTTTGCAGCAGTATGTTTTCATAATTTTATCCTTTGGGTAATATCAAGGTTCAGCGCGCGATGACTTGGGTCGTGGCTGTTTTTTGAACGCCATCACGCAGGTAATGAACGCGTATTTCATCGCCTGGCGCAAGTTTCTTCAAGGCCTCCGAGTAGCCGCGCATGCCATCGACGAGCTCGTCATTGACACGAGTGATGATATCACCCCGGCGCAGACCCGCTCGTGCAGCTGGTGTGGCCGAGCGCACATCATCCAAACGCACGCCCTCACCCGAGTATGTGAAATCCGGAACCGTGCCAAAACTGACGCGCCGTGTCGAGGTCGGGCTGGTTCCGGTCGGTGTATGCTTGGCCATGAGCGTCGACTGCAAGTGATCCGGACGCTCGCCGAGGTAGCGCAGGGTTTCATTGATCACCTTGGTGACCTTGACCAGACCGGCGTAATCGATTTTATCCGCGGTATCGCCTGGACGGTGAAAATCGTCGTGCTGACCGGAAAAGAACTGCACCGCCGGCACACCGGCCTCGATAAAGGCGGTCTGATCGCCGGAACCAAAATCGTCCGCCACCGTTTTGACTGCAACGCCGGTGACGTAGCCCGCGCCTCTAAAAATATGCACCCATTCCTCGGCCGTACCGGTACCGAACAGAATCAGTGGCCGATCACCCAATCGTCCGACCGTATCCAGGTTTAACATGGCGATGGTATTGGCAATCGGATAGCGTTCTGCTTCGCTGACGTAATGCCGCGATCCGAGCAGGCCGGTTTCTTCCGCGGTAAAAGCGGCAAATACGACGCTGCGCGGCAGGGATTTTGCGTTCAAACTGCGCGCCAATTCCAACATGACAGCAATACCGCTGGCGTTATCATCGGCGCCCGGGTGAATCTGACCGCGTAATTCGCGACGCGAATCATGGTCACCCAATCCGAGGTGATCGTAGTGTGCGCCAACGACCACACTTTGTCCCGCATAATTCGGATCGCTGCCCGGCAGGACGGCGATGATGTTTTTCATCGCAATGCGGTCGTCGAACTCCTCGACCCGTTGTTGCCAGTTCTGAAAATAGCTTTCATCGTCTCCGCCCGGCTGCAGACCGGCCAATTCGAACTGCCGAGCGATGTAATCCGCGGCACGATCCAATTGTGCTGTGCCCAGGCCACGCCCCGCCAGATCCGAATCGGCCAGGTACTCGATGTCGCGACGCATGCGCTCGACCGAATAGGGTTCCTTCGCCGCCACCAGTGGCTGGCGCGGCGCCAGTGACGCCAATGCCGAGCCCAACATGACACCGTCTCCCTGGTCAACCTGTACCGACATCGGCGAGTCCACCACCGGCCATTGACCCTTGAGCACATTATCCGGTCCGGCTCCGGTAAATCCGAGATAGCTGTAGCGGCCGTAGTGTGGCAATTTGCGGCCAAGACCACTGACGGCTGCGGCGGTATCGGCTGCGAGCCAGCCGAGGGCTAAATCAGGCGCATCCATCCGTCTGCCGATTACAGCCAATGAATGTGTTTTCGCTGTCAACGGGGTATCAGCTATGCGCACTTCGTCGCCACTCGCGGTAAAGTCATAGTCTTCGAGCACGGCGTAGAGTTGCTCGCGGAAGTGATTGCGCCATCCGAATAGCCACACGGTTTTATCAGCAGGTAGCGCGTCGATCTGATTATCAATGACGATCGCCACCTGGCCAGGCCGGGTCGTCTGCCAGCGCTTGGCGAGCGTGCGGTACGCGTCGAGTAAGTCCGTCGGCGCCTCGCTCGGGAGGACGATGAGCACCTGCTCGGCACCCATCACCTGGCTTACAGCGGGCGGGATTTCGCTACGATGCAAGCGGCGGAAGACATCAAACTCAGGGTCCACATCGACGCGTAGCGGGCGAGTGTCCAATTTCAAGCTGATGGTCTGTCGCTTGTCTTTGAGCTCGACCATGGCCTGATAAGCCTGACTGCCCCCATGCAGATGCACGGCCACGGGGACATGCAGATGATAGGCTGACCCTGGCTGCGTCTGCTCGATCACTGCTTCGAGGCGATAGTGCTGTCCATCGAATTCCGAGCGCGCGTCGCTGATTCTCAGTTCTGGCGCACCGCTGCGCTGCACCCACTGGCGAAAAAACGAATCCAGTGATTCGTCGGCGACTGTAGTAAAACTGTTTTGCAGATCGACATAGCCAGCCAGTTGGAAACGCTGCTGCTGGTAAAAGGCTTGCAGTCCCCGTTTGAATGCATCATCACCCAATTGCAAGCGCAGCATGTGAAACAGCATCATCGTCTTGCCGTAGCCAATTGCCTCGGTTCGCGCGCTGTGCCGACCACGAAAATGGCTCAACGGGAAGTCCTCCGCTTTGCTGACATAGTCAGCGTATTTCTGCAGGGCATCTCGTCGATAAGCACTGGCACTACCGCGCTGTTCCTTGATCAAATGATCGGCGAGATAGCTGGTGAGCCCTTCAGCCCAATTACCGTTACTAAAATCGATATAGACGCTGTTGCCCCACCAGTTGTGCAAAATCTCATGCGGGTAAGAGGAATAAAGAATGAAAGGCAGCCTGATGACGCGCGAACCGAGTAGTGTGAATGATGGCATGCCGTAGCCGGTTTCCCAGAAGTTCTCCACCATCGCAAACTTTTTGAACGGATACGGACCGATTAATCGGCTGTAGAGATCGATATACTGATGTGTGTGGTCGAGATATTTGCCAGCAAGCGTCGCGTCCGGCTCACGCAGAAACACCATCGCCGTTATGCCGTTTTCGGTGCTGGTGTACGTGGTAAAAGGAGCGGCGATCAGGTAGATTTCTTCCTGGGGCGTCATCGCGCGCCACTGCTCGACGGCACTCGCGCCGCTGTCGATCAGTTCGCCCTGGCTCATACTTTTCCAGCCGTCCGGCACGTGCAGTTTCAAATCAAAGCTGATCAAATCATCGTCGATCTGCGGATACCATGCACTCGAACCTGATAAAAACACGCCCTGCGGCGAGATCAGCCCCAGGGTCTGTTCAAAGCTGCGCGCGTATTCCTCACCGTGACTCTGCAACGCGTGCGCGATGCTTCCCCGATAATGCAGCGTGAACTGCCGGGCACCGTTAGCCAGGTCAACGCGGTATTGCCGTGGGATGATGGTGTTAGTTTGATGCGCCCCGTGATCATCGACACTGCTTCGCTGGCCTATTTCAATCAGTGTCGCTTTGTCACTCACCAGCCTTACCTGCAGCGCCGGGTGCAGCCTGAACGTCAACGAGGAAGCGTGATCCTTTGACAATTTGATTGTGTCGCGCACATCGATCGCTGCGTTCTCCAGATCGAGACGCACTTCGATGTCATGGTGCGGCACGGCCAGCGCAAACCACGGCAGCCAAAGCGACAAAAACAGTCCTAGGATGAGATTGGGCTTGATAAGCATGCTGTTGTGACATCGTATAAGCGCTCAGGTTCATGCGCCATTACGAAGCGGAGATTCACGGTGCGCAACGCACCCTATGTTCTACCCGTTAGCCGGGTGAGACATGCGGGCTAGAGATAGTCAGAAACGGTAGATTCTCGCCTGGAACACTCTTGCTGTATCATCAACTTGAGACGGTCCCTCAAATCGAACAGCAACCGCTGACATTGATGGCTGCAATAAGGTTTCAACTCGAGAATTTTTTCGTCTTCCAGGTCGAGTAATGAGGCCAGACCGATCATTGTCTTCTCGCTGTCCGATTCAGCCGCGCAGAGAAGCACGATCGTGCTTACACCGTCTATGTACCGCTTTCGGGCAAAGTACGCGATATGATCAAATTCAATTTGTCGAATACACGCCAGATTTTGACAGGGCATTGTCACTCACCCCCCTTGATCAAACTGTTCATTCCTATTAAACACTGACAGCAAGTTAATCATTAAACGATGCTAAGTTTACTGTCAGTTAGTGTTATGCGAAGTCTGTGCCATTTCCAACATCGCCACTTTTATCAATACCTTAAAAGGATCTCCGCAATCACGGACAGCCTCCAGGTGTAAAGATTTCCGGACAATGTTCCAATAATCCGACACTTGCGGATAAGCATGCGTTTAGCCACACTTCGGCATCACTCCCTGCCTGATCGCTATACTAATCATTGACCAAGGCGGTTGCCAACCAGGCAAAGAGCAACGCATCTGGCTCAATACAACACTTGCCGCATCGCGTTGATTGTTTCTTGCGCTTCATCCATAACGCGCAAAGACATACCGGGCCCCAGGCCACCCAAATCCAGTTTTTGAAATGCGGGTACCTTATCAATACGCGGCATTTCAGCCATTTTTGAAGTACCAATATAACTGTGCATTTGTGCAAGGATGACAAGATCAGCGTAGTTGGTCTGTTTGCCACTTTCATAGAGCCAATCCTCTGCGTGCATGGCGACATCGATAAATTCCTGCGCAAAGCCCCACTTTCGTAGCAACATGGCGCCGCTTTCACCACGTAATCGGCCTACGACCGTATCCAGCAAAACCGGATCTTCAGATAGCCGGGGTAATCGCGCCGCGCTGGTCAAAATCGGGATGACGCCAATATCGTGCATCAGTCCCGCCAACATGGCCTGACCCGCATCCAGCACAGGGACCTGACGTGCCAGCGCATAACTGATCGCGGCCACCTCTGTGCTATGGCGCCAGACCTGTTCCATGCGCTGCTTTATCAATGGGTGGCGACTGCGGAAGATACCTTTAAGCACAAAACTGATCACCAGGTCTCTTGTGGTCGATTGTCCCAAGCGAGTGACGGCATCTCTGCAAGATTCGATCTCTACGCGACCTTTGAATGCGGGACTGTTTGCAACCTGGACTAAACGGGCGGTCAGTGCAGGATCGAGTTGTATGATACGTGCAATACTGTCGCTGTCAGCAGCGGGATCTTCCAGATGCCTGGCAATCCGCACCCCGGTGCTGGGCATACTTGGCAATTCCAGCGTGCCCGATTGCAGTGCCTGGTAGACATCCAGGTAGATCCCCTCTTCGAGTTGAGTGTCCTGCACGCCAGTCAAGTCGTTGACTGCATAATCCAACGCCTGCCCTGTAATGCGTTCTATGTCTTCACGATTGAGACGCATCACGGTTGCAGTGTCGAGCACTACCGCATCTTCAGCGCAGCGCAAAGCCGGGTTCAACGGGACGTGTGAGAGGATGGACCCTCCGGATATTATCCTGCTGTTGCCCGAAGCGTCGATCAGCTTGATGTCTCCTTCGACAACGAAACAAACATCGGCTTCGTCGGACAAGCGTTCGAACAGGACATAGTCATTGGGCGCCTGTAACAATTCGGATCGCCTGGCTAGCACGCCGAGGACACCATCGTCACAATGACGAAAAGGGACGAGCGATCTGAGCAACTCACAATGCGGGCGCTCCTGCAATTTTGTTATTCTTTTTTTCTTCCACATGGTGATGGCGCCTTATTGTATACACGGAGTATAGGTAGTAATAACCTCAATACAAGCTCCAGACGCTTACGTTGTATAGATCCTGTTACGATCTGTTACACAGTGTTACCTGCCTGAAAAGTAACAGGACTTTGTCCGGTTTAACCTATCACTACGAACAAAACCGGAGACAGGAAATGAAACTGAACAAACGAATCATCACCTTTATAGCCGGCGGCACTTTGTTGACTGCAACGGTCGTCGCATGCCACCACGGTATGCATTTCGGCACGGCTGAAGAACGTGGAGAATGGATGGTACAGAAAGTCAGCAAGGAACTGGAGCTGAATTCGATACAACGGGACAAGCTGGTAAATCTCAAGGATGAATTTCTCAGTTTACGCAAGGAACTGCGCGACGATCGCGCACAGCTGAGAACCGATGTCCTGGCGATGCTGCAACAACCCACGTTAGACCGCGACAAAGCAAATGCCATGGTCAGCGGACAGCTGGCAACCGTCAATGCAGGCTCACCGGCAATCATCGACGCTGTTGCGAACTTCTACGATAGCCTGGATGATACGCAGCGAAGTGAAATCAGGGAATTCATCCAAAACAAAATTGAACACCGCTCTCATCGGTATTGGCACGATTGATGCCGTCACCCGAATGTTGCTCGAAGGCGGACGCCATGGTCCGCCTTCGTGTGGTGTGCAATTGATTTTGCTTGTGTCTTTATGCACCTTGCTGGATACTGCCTGTTCTCAGCAAACACATTAAAACAGTTCGACATGTACCGCTTATTGCTGATTGATGATGATAGCGAACTGGCCTCGCTGCTGGGTCAGTACTTCACTCAGTTCGATTTCAAACTCGACAGTGAAACCTTACCCAGCCAGGGATTGGCATTGCTAAAACAGCATCGCCATGATCTGGTCATCCTCGATATCATGTTACCCGAGATAGATGGCTTTGAGGTATGTAAACGTATACGTAAACATAGCGATATACCGATAATCATGCTCACAGCCCGTGGCGAAGTCATGGACCGTATCGTTGGCCTTGAACTTGGCGCGGATGACTACTTGCCGAAACCATTTGAACCGCGTGAATTAGTCGCGCGAATACAGAGGATACTCAAGCGTACACAGATCAGAATTGCTGACGAGAACGCCACGGCCAAGCGACTCTCATTCGGTCGATTGTGTATCGACGGCGTTAAAAGACAAGTTCAGCTGGATGGAGAGATCATTGCACTCAGCGCGATGGAGTACAAGCTGTTAATGTTATTTGCCTCTTCCCCACAAAAGACTTTTTCACGTGACGAACTGCTGAATCAACTCAAAGGCATCGATGCTAACGTGTATACGCGCTCAATCGATATCCTTGTAAGCCGCTTACGCAACAAGTTAAAGCCGCTCGATCTCATCAAAACCATTCGAGGTCAGGGTTACGTATTTGTTGGCAACGCGTCATGATAAGCTTCAGCAGGCGACGACGATACAGCCTATCTAGCAAGCTGGTGATATTGTTCATCGTAATGGCGATCGTATTTGTCATTTTGGTCAGCAGCGCGATACGACATGCGTTTCAAGGCCATTTCAGGCAACATATTCAACCGCATATCACGCAATACCTGGAATATGTCACAGCAGACATCGGCATTCCACCTGACCGGGACCGCGCACAGCAGCTGGCCGATCGCCTCAATATTGAAATCCAGATTATTGATCGTGAAAACCCCTGGTCGTCGAGCGGCCGACTGACTTCGATCGGGACCATGGAGCTTGAACGCGAGTTTGTCGTGAACGGAAAACGGTTTTCCCATGCGGAATATGGCGGGCACCACTACCTGGCGGTGCACGATGGAGACACAAGCTTGCTGTTCCATGTACCAAACTTGCGCGACCAACGTAGAGGAGCCAGGGGATGGATACCCATAGTGATATTGCTGCTGTTGTTATTGATTTTGTATTACGCCACACGACGTCTCTTTGCCCCACTCGAGATCATCAAACAAGGCGTACAGACCTTCGGCAACGGCGACGTAGATCACAGGATAACGATCAAACGCAGAGATGAACTTGGAGAACTCGCAGACAGCTTTAATAGCATGGCTGAAGACATCCAGCAGATGCTGGATGCCAAGCGCCAGCTGCTGCTCGCCATTAGCCACGAACTGCGCTCGCCACTGACACGCGCCCGGCTTGCTGCAGAGATGCTCGATGAAAGTGACAAAAAAGCACAGATCATTCAGGACATTAAGCTGATGGAAGCCCTGATCAAAGATCTAATCGAATCCGAGCGCTTGAGTAGTCGGCACCGCGTGCTGCAGTTATCAACACAAGACATCGTAACACTGATCAAACAGGCTATTGCCGAATATTTCAACCAGGCTGATATCAAGGCACATTTACCCTCTACAAAGGTAAGTCTGGACGTGGATGCTGCGCGCATCCAATTGCTGGTCAAGAACCTGGTGAACAACGCCGTTAGATATACACCCACAGGCGCCCCCGCCCCTGAAATCCAGCTCGAATCCGACGAACACAACGTAGTGATCACGGTGATTGATCACGGTGAGGGCATCGACGCACAGCATCTACCTCATTTAACCGAACCCTTCTATCGCGTCGATCGATCGCGCCAGCGTGATACCGGGGGCTACGGACTCGGACTCTACCTCTGTCGAATGATCGCGGAGGCCCATCATGGCCAGCTCACGATTGAGAGCCGTACAGGCAAAGGTACGCGTGTCATCGTCAGTTTGCCAGCGGCTTGACCGCGGCTCCGCGTACGAAAGCCTGTCGACATTTATTTTAAATGTACAGCGCCGTTGCACTCTGTTAATTTTAAAGAATGCGCTCCTGGCAAACCTTAGTCGCTGCACTCCTGCTGAGCCAATCTGCTGCGGCCGATACGACAACTATCGCATTCGGCAGCTGCCTGCGTCAGTGGAAGCCGGCACCGATCCTGAATACGGTTCGGGCACTGGAACCCGACGCCTTTATCTTTGCCGGTGATAACGTTTATACAGACACCGGTCTTTTTCGCTTCATGGACGAACCCGGGCGCATTGCCAAGGCCTACCGGCAACTTGACGATGCCATGGAGTATCGGTTACTCAAACAATCGACACGACTGCTCGCGACCTGGGACGATCATGACTACGGACAAAATAACGCCGGGGCAGAATACCCCTGGAAGCAGGAGGCCAAACAACAGTTCCTGGACTTTTTCGACATTCCGCGCGATTCGCCAATACGGCAGCGAGCGGGCATCTACGACGTACACTACCTTGGCGATGGCGAGCATCGTATTCAAATACTGCTACTGGACACGCGCACATTCCGTAGCCCGTTAACGCAGGCCGAGCCGAACCAGCAGTGCCCACGCAGCCGACTCGTTGCTACGTCTGACCGCACGACGACGCTTTTGGGCGATGCCCAGTGGCACTGGTTATCAGACCAACTTGAACAGCCGGCTAAGCTACGGCTGCTTGTTTCGAGTATCCAGGTCATTCCAGATCAGCACTGTTACGAAAAATGGGGCAACTTCCCTCACGAACGCCAACGCCTGATCGATCTGATACGTGACGCCGATGCCAAACATACGATTATCATCAGCGGCGACCGCCATCTGGGTGAGATCTCGAAGCTGCCGGGTGACACTACGTTTCCACTCTACGAGATCACCGCCAGCGGTTTGAACTCAGCGGGTGCCGGCAAAGGCGAATACAATGCCTATCGGATCAGCGATGACAATGTGCGCGCCGATCATTTTGGCGCAGTGCGTCTTGTCAACGATGATTCGCCCGCTGTCGAGTTAACGTTGTATGATGTACATGGTGAGGTTATTCAGCAGTATTTGATCGATTATACAAGCTGGGAGATTAAACCGCTTTTCTCACCTGGCGACGCAGGATCCGGATAAAGCAGACCCCGTTGCAGCAGATGTTTTGACGATCTGGCTCAACTGCTGTGTCGCAAGCTACTTAGATAGAGTCTATTTATTCGTTGTCACTAGAGATCAGGATTGCCGCGAAAAACCACAAGATATG